>Ga0180009_10005892_pt1 | contig 13010 bp, 17 predicted proteins | sample OS_PC_MetaG_FD_123537 | JGI IMG/M metagenome (GOLD analysis project Ga0180009, IMG submission 123537) | Groundwater microbial communities from the Aspo Hard Rock Laboratory (HRL) deep subsurface site, Sweden - OS_PC_MetaG | ecosystem: Environmental > Aquatic > Deep subsurface > Groundwater... | reverse complement strand
ATCGTTGCCGATGGAGGTTATAGAGGCGAACTAATCGAGAATACCCGAAAAACTTTTGGCTGGATACTGGAGGTTGTGCTCAGAAAAGATTCTGGCAAAAAGTTCGAAGTCCTGCCACAACGTCGGATTGTAGAAAGAACTTTTTCTTGGTTTGAAAGCTCTCGCAGACTTAGTAAAGATTTTGAGTATCATACAGAAACCAGCCAAGCTATGGTACAACTCGCAATGATCAAAACTTATGCTTAACAGAATAAAAAATTAAAATTTATACAGTTTCTAAGTCAAATAATAAATTATGGAAATAACAGGGGCAAAAACATGCATCAATGTCAAATCATTAAATTTCTAACGCATTTCTGCCTGAGTCACTACGAACGCCCAGCTTCATCTAACAAGCGGGTGTAGTGCTTTACCGAACGGAGAATTAGTGCGAGCAGGACTGTTGCCAGTAGTACATAATGCGCCGGAGTGATTAATTCTACCGTACCGGTCTTGAAAAAGTGGCGCAGGTCATCGATGAACACAAAGCCCACCACAGTGGCCAGGACTCCCGAATACTCGCGGCGTAAAACACTTTTAAACGAAAACGGAACTGTGTTTTTCTTATATTTACGCAAACAGGGAATAAATGCCGGAGTAGCATTAGCCCAATCCATGTAGGACTTACCGAATTTTCGTTCCAGAAACCGCTCTTCGGCAAACATAATTCTTTCATAATAAAGCCAGAAAGCCAGAGTTACTATGATGACGAACATCCAGTTGAAGGTGAACATAACAATACCAATCCACATGAAATAATTGCCCAGATACAGCGGATGACGAACCGTGGAATAAATGCCCGTTGTGTTCAGCGATTCGGCCACCTGACCTTCTTTGGTATTGCGTCCGGAAGTGCCTTTGGGCGTAGTGGCGATGGCCACGGCACGTATAACAAACCCGAGAAAGCTAAGCGAGAAAGCCACCCAAGACACCACCAACCTGGTCTCCACCCCCATGCGTGAATGGGTTAGGTAAACAACCGGAATTGCAAGTAAAAAAAGTATTACAGGAATCTCTCCCCTGTGTTTGAACAAAAAATTACCTTCTTTCTCAAATGAATTGATAAATGCCATCGTTTTTATTTTAGAGGCGCAAAGATAGCACTTTTGCAATTACCTGACAGACTTAGGTTGTATCGGTTTTCTTGGCATGATCATCGGATATTGCCCTACACCGGCATCACGGTTTCACTCAATCAAACCATGGATCCATGTTGGTATTGGTGTTGGCATAAATATCGGAGTTATTGTACCTTAGTATTGTTTCCAGAAACTGTATCCGAATTTCAGCATCCTGATCGTTCGGGTCGTGTTGTAAAACGGATTTGTAATCATTTATGGCTTTCCCTTTTTCATCAAGTTTTACCCAAAGCTCCGCCCTAAGTCGGTAAAGAGCCACTTCATCAGGATAATCAATCAGTGCGTTGGAGATTTTTTGGATAATGGCCATCAAGTCCGTTTTATCCTTTGCCTTTTCAATCTCTTGCTCAATCGATTTCAACAAACACATCTTTAATTACTTGTAGATATCCGCACGAGGGTTAATTCGACATCTCCATTTTCAGGATAGATCTCCAGCCAGTTGTTATCCTCAGAGAACCATTTGTATTGGTTGCCCACACGGATAATAAAATCGCTCATCTGATCCCCCTCGGGCATGGTTACGACAAATCCACCATTTTTGCCCGAAGCGCTACCATAGGAGAAGATTACGGAAACAGGCTGACTGTTTAAGCTCCTGGCTTTCACAAGGATGTAATTGCTTTTCCTCACGTTTACCGGAACCGGCTCGAAGTTAATTTTGCCAGCAGATTTCGTATTAACGGTAAGTGAAGAGTTGAGCACATCTGTAATGGCATTGTCTTCGATGTATTTGGTTATTTTAGAAATCATTTCTCCCGGATAGGCCTCGTCGGGTTTAATCTGCCGTGCATTTTTATAGGCAGCGATGGCCTTATCGTAAATTTTTGCTTCGTACAATTTATCGGCTTCCTCTACGGCAATGGTGTAACGCCCCATGAGTTCCTGCATCATCTCAGCAATTTTGGCTTCACATTCAGTCATTTTAGCCCGAACAAAAACGTCATCAGGTTTTATACTGGCAGCCAGTTTAAACTCGTCCAGCGCCTTTTGAAAATCGCCCGCATCGAAAAGGCTATTTCCTTCACTCACGGCAGTTTGATAACGTTGTTCACGTTCTTCGGCCAACTGCACCAGCAATTGGTCTATTTCCAGTATCCGGGCTGTCGGATAGTTGTCGTTTTTAGCCAGAGCGGCAGCTTTTTTGTATTCACTGCGGGCCAGTTCGTATTTTTCCTCTTCGAAAAGCATATCGGCTCTGGCCACACTTTCGTCGAAAGCAAGCTTACGGGCAACTTCTTTAGCTATTTCATCGAGGGTGGTTTTTACTTCGGCCATCTTCCGGGTAGCTTCCTGATCTGTAGGCTTTACAGTAGCAGCCTGCTCAAAAAACACGAGCGATCGTTCGTAACTCTGGGTTGCTAAATAAAAATTTCCTGAATCGAGGAGAGCCCTATACTGTCTGTCAATTTCAGCTTGCAGGGCTTGTTCGGCAAGCAGACTATCAATCTCTGCTATTTTGTTTACCGGAAGTGTGGCAGAAGGCTTTATCTCAAGGGCTTGTTGCCAGGCTTCTTTCGACTGACTCAGCTGACCCAGATCGAAAAATCCATTGGCCGCAGCAATTTGCTGGTTGTATCGGGCATCAATTTCGCGCTGTTTTTCGGCATTAGCCATCAACTGATCAATTTCGGCCATTTTGCCCACAGGATAATTTTCAGCCGGTTTCAACGCCGCTGCTTCTTTGAATTTTAGTCTGGCCATATCGTATTGTGCTGCTTCAAAGGCCTGATCGGCTTCCTCTATCAGTGCCAGATAGACCTTGTTTCTCCGTTCCAGCTCGGCTTGTTCTTCCATTTTCCTGGCTACAAGCTCCAACTGTTGGGCAGGATACACATCGAGTTCTTTTACTGTAAGGGCAAACTCATACTTTTCTTTGGCTAGAGCATAGTTTTCCGCAAAAAAGGCGCTGTCGGCCGACTGAACAATCTCGTTGTAACGAGATTCAAACGCTTTTTGCTGATCGGCAAAATAGGAATCGATGGCAGCCAGTTGGGTACGCGGATAGCTTTCGGCAGGCTTGAGATTTAAGGCCAGACTGTATTCAGCTTTAGCTTCTTTATAAACCGCTGCATTGTACAAACTGTCCCCTTTTATGACAAATGCAGTGTAGTTTTTATCCAGATCCTTAAGTTGCAAGGTTAGTTGTTCGTCAATTTTTTGGATCATGTCGCCGGCGTATGTTTTTTCAGGCCAAAATGTTGCGGCCTCCTGATAGCCCTTTTTAGCTGCGATAAAATCCTTGTTCACATAAAATTCATCGGCTTTCTGCACCAGGGTATTATATTTTTTTTGCTTGTCGGCGAGCGGTTTAAGTTCTTTAACTTTGGCCAGTGCCTCAGCCTGATCCGGAATAATCGACAAGGCTTCGCGGTATTTTTCAACAGCAGTTACAAAATCGTTAATCATGACATACCTGGAAGCTTCTTCCATTTTATCGTTGCATTGCTGATTTTTTTCGAGCCACTCCGTTTTAAGTGACGCAGCCAAAGCACGCTGTTCACCCGGCTCACTGTTGCCCGGGAACAGCTGTTGGGCCTGATCGAAATTCGTCATGGCCTCGTCATACTTTTTTTCCGCCAGCAAAGCCTTTCCACCCGAAATCAGCCGTTCGTAGTTTTCCAGCTTTTCTTTTTCCCCTGCTTGAAAGGAGACAATCTTATTTATCTGATTTTGTGCATATTCATCGGTGGGGATAACCGTAAGGGCTTTTTCGTATTGAAGTATGGCCTGATTCAGCTTGCCGGCAGCAAACAATTCATCTGCGTGGTCGATGTGATCGTAATACAGCTCTTCGGACTCCATTTTTGCCTGCATTTTCGTTACAATCTCTGTTATTTTTTCTGTAGCATAGGAGTCGTCAGGCTTAAAACGCAGGGCCATTTGGTAATAAGCTTTGGCATCAATCCATGAAGACTCTTTAAACTTCCGGTCGGCAAAAATTATGGCCTCATCGTAGGTAATCGGCTGTTGACCTTGCACCGAATCCACAAGCATCAACAAGACCAACACAACAGCTAATCTACTGAAAAACAAACTTATATATGGAGTAACTTTTTTTATCATATTTCCGCCATTGGTTTTATCCTTATCGGAGTGAGGTAAAAACGGTATTTCGGTCGTATTATTTTGTTATTGAATTTTTCCATCGCTGATAATCAGTTTTCTGTCGGCCATATCAGCCAGTTCGCGGTTATGGGTAACAATGACGAAGGTTTGACCAAATGCAGCGCGCAAGCTTAAAATCAACTCGTGTAATTCGTTGGAGGCCTGGCTGTCGAGGTTGCCGGAGGGCTCATCGGCAAGCACAACGGTGGGCTTGTTAATGAGCGCGCGGGCAATGGCTACACGTTGCTGTTCGCCGCCCGACATGGCCGACGGTTTGTGGTTTTTTCGCTCCTTCAGGTTTAAAAAACCGAGTAACTCCATCGCTCTGTTTTCGGCCACCTGTCGTTTTTCGCCTGCAATCAACTGCGGGATCATGATGTTTTCGATGGCCGTAAACTCGGGCAGCAAATGGTGAAACTGAAACACAAATCCAATGTGTTTATTGCGAAAAGTGGCCAGATCATTTGGTTTCAAGCTAAGTACATCTATCCCCTGAATGGTAATTTTTCCCTGATCAGCCTTGTCAATAGTTCCCAGTATCTGAAGCAAGGTCGATTTTCCAGCTCCTGACTTGCCAACGATGCTCACGATCTCACCCTCACCGATTTCCATGTCGATACCGGAGAGAACCTGAAGTTTACCGTAAGATTTGTGCAAATTTTCTGCTTTCAACATAACATGTGCCGTAAGCTGCAAAGATAAAAAAAGACTGTTGACAATAGACTTCCTCAGCCACTTAATCTTCCTGACTGAGGTAGATGCCATCCTCCTCGAGCCTGACAAGTTGTTGCTTATATAACGCGCCGATGGCTTTCTTAAATGTCTTCTTACTCATTTCGAGGCGAGCCAGAATGACCACCGGATCAGATTTATCGGTGAGGGCCAGAAAACCGTTATTCATTTTCAACGCTTGCAGTACTTTCTCAGCGGCAGGTTCAACGTGCTCATAACCTGGTTTTTGAAGCATTACATCAACCTTTTTATCAGGGCGCACATGTTTTACATAACCTGTTACATGCTCACCAGGAATTACGGCCTGAAACAATTCGTTGTCGTAAAGCAACCCGATGTATTTGTTGTTAATAATCACCTGCATACCTATTTCAGTCGGCTCACAAATAAGCAAATCCACCTCTTGTCCCTGTTCCAACTCAACGTCTTCGCGTTCGAGGTACCGCTCAATGCGCGTCGTGCCCAACAAACGCTGTGTCTTCTCGTCGAGTTTAACATACAACACGCATTTTTTTCCGGGATACAACCGCATTTTTTGCTCAGAGAAAGGGATCAGGAGCTCCTTTTCAAGTCCCCAGTCGGCAAAAGCGCCTATTTTATTCACTTCTGTGACCTCGAGCACAGCAAACTCATGCAGTTCAGCCAAAGGCGTTTCGGTAGTGGCCACGAGCCGATCTTCAGAGTCGCGGTAAAGGAAAACATCAATTTCAGTTCCTTCAGCGAATCCTTCGGGGATATATTTATTGGGCAGCAAGACTTCATTTTGTTCCTCATCTATCAGGTAGAACCCGTGGTCAGTCGACCGCAAAGCTTTGAGCGTATTCCATTTACCGATGTTCATCATACAAAACCAGATTTGCGGCAAAGGTAAGCAAACCATTGGTACGATGGCCTTGTGTCGGCAGACAGCCTTTAGGATTTGCGGGAAGCGGCCTTTTTCACCTTTCGGCGAATGATGTTCATTTTCGATTTTATTCCGGCCGAAGCCGTAGGCGTAATTATTTCAAACATGAGTTCCAACTCCCTGACCAATGCCGGCTCATTTCGGGCAATCTGATAAAAGATATCCATGCAGTTGGCCAAAACAGCTATGGAAGTATTGCCCTGCAAAATCTTTTCAGAACAAAAACCAATTAAAAAACCATGATGCTTTTCAGGGATTTCCGTCCGGGCCAGAATAGAACAAATAGTCCGCATCACAGACTCCAGCTGGATTTCAGGGAGTCGTTCGACGAAAGTATCCAGATACGGCCTGATCAGTTGAGCATGGCTATCGAACACTTTGCGCAACGGCCAGGCTGCACGTTTGGAAAGGGGATCGATGTTGGAAAAAGTAAGTTGAATCAGTTGGGATAAAAAATCAGGCTTTTCAATGGCCACTTGTGCCAGAAACAAGGTATGGGACTCCGAAAAGCCAGCCATAATTAAATCTTCAATGTCAGGATAAGATTGAGCCATGTGCCAAAATAAAAGCAAAAATAAGAAAAGACTTCCCTCCGGGCGGTGAAAAAAAATGATAAATGAATCGTGCACGTAGTTTAAATAGAATTCAAATACGCTATCAATTTCCTGATTTAAAACGCTTTAAGACATCTGCGATTAATCCATCTGAAAAGGCAACGAACCTACCCGCCTGTCAACGGCTTGTTTTTAACTATATTTGGATTTTTAACACAGAAACACCATGAACAGTTTAAAAGGGACACGCACAGAACAGAATTTATTAAAAGCCTTTGCCGGCGAATCTCAGGCCAGGATGCGCTACGACTATTTTGCCAGTCAGGCGAAAAAGGAAGGTCTGGAACAAATTGCTGCCATTTTTATGGAAACAGCGCTCAACGAAAAGGAACATGCCAAACGTTTTTTCAAGTTTCTGGAAGGAAACATGGTAGAAATAACGGCCACTTATCCTGCCGGAAGTATTGGAACGACAATGGAAAATCTGAAAGCATCGGCTGAAGGAGAAAACGAAGAATGGACCGATTTGTATCCTGAGTTTGCCAGAATTGCTGAGGAAGAAGGATTTAAAGAAGTGGCCTCGGCTTTTAAATTAATTGCCAAAGTAGAAGAAGCCCACGAAAAAAGATACCGCACACTGTATCAGAATCTGGAGGAAGGACGTGTTTTTGAGCGCGGCGACAAGATCGTTTGGAAGTGCAGGAACTGTGGTTACTTGCATGAAGGCAAAAAAGCTCCGCAGAAATGTCCGGCCTGTTTGCATCCCCAGTCGTTTTTTGAAATCAAAGAGGAAAACTATTAATCTGTAAAGCCAGCATTTTACAGTCACTCTTTCAGTGATAATCGGACTGGCATCACGCCATCAGGAATCAAACTAAGAGGTTGATTTCGTATGCCTTGTTAAATCCTCACCCGGTTTAGGTTATGCCATATCCGGGTGTTTGTTAAAATATAGATGATTAAAAAATGAGATGGAATATCTTTTTGGCTGTTTTCTGGTTGATTTCAGTCAGCAGCGAGGTGGTGGGACAACCACTTCAGGATCGCCTCGAAGTGCTTAAGCAACAGTATCCTTTTAGCTATACCAAACTTGAAACCAACTATGCTTTCAGTGAGAAATACCTGATCAGCTTTACCCAGTCATTGGATTATCAGGGTAGTGTGACCGACACTTTTACCCAGAGGGTAGTTATCTCGCATCGCGATTTTAGTTCGCCAGTGGTATTTATTACCGAAGGCTACGATGCCCATAGTACCTTAAAAAAGGATTTTGAATACGAGCTCACCCGCTATTTAAACGCCAACCAGGTGTGTGTTGAGCACAGGTATTTTGGCGAATCGAAACCCGACAGCATGGTGTGGAAAAACCTGACCACCAAAAATGCGGCCACCGATCACCACCGCATAGCCATGTTCGTAAAAGAAATTTGGTACATTTGACCTTTAATAATCAATAACCATATTACCATGAAAAAAACCACTTTCCCCTCCCGCAGTCGCGGGACTAGTCCTGCGACTGCGGGGATTTGTCCCGCGAATGCGGGGACCTGTCCCGCGACTGCGGGATGAAAGGCCTGCTCTTGTTGACAAACACAGATTTTAATCATGTGTTTTATACCTCCAGATATAACGGAAATAACCGGAAGAGTTCAGTTTAGTCACTCGTTAGCAACAATTTAAAAAATACGATATGGGAATATTTAACATATTTAAAAAGAAAAAGGAGGAATCAACTTTTCCTGAAAACGAACTTGAAATTAGTTTAATGAATGCTGCTACAGATGCTTCAGCAAGAAAAGATTTTTACACAAAACTTCTTTGGAATGAATTAGTTGTTTTGAGTAGCGGACATAATGAATCCGAAGAAGGCGTAAGAATTTTAGAGAAAGATACAGAAGTTAAATTCATTACTTTTGAAAATGGTCAAATCCCAGTATTTACTTCTGCTAATAGAATTTTTGACAAAGGAATAATAAAGGAGGAAGTTCCATTTATTGCAATGAAAGGACAAAACCTCTTCGAAGTAGCAAAAGGAGCAACATTTATATTAAATCCATATTCAGATTACGGGAAAGAACTTCTTCCTCAAGAATTAGAAAACCTATTAAATGGTTCAATTTTCGAACAATCAAATGAAATGACCATCCAAGAAGAAACCGAAGTTCTAATGGGGCAACCATCAGAATACCCTACTGAATTGGTTAAAGCCCTTTCGGGCTTATTTAAAGAACATCAAAATGTAAAGGCAGCATATTTAGCAATCGTTAAAATGGATAAATCTGAGAAATTACCTCATTTGATGATAGCAATAGATGTAGAAGGAAATATTTCATCTGTTACGAGTAAAGCAGGTCCATTAGCGGAAAAACATATAGGAAAAGAAGAAATTGTTGACTTTATACAAATAGAGAATAATGGTGGAATATCTGATTATTTTCTCAACGAAACTAAACCATTTTATAAAAGAAGATAAAAACTGTTGCTAACAAACGCTATGTAAAATTGCCTAGTTTTCAGTAACTTGGTTGCGAATTTCTCGCTTGCATCCTTGTCCTAGCGGACAGGACGCAGACCACGAAATTCGGCAACTCTTACATAGCGCCAAACGTTGCCAACCATACTAAAAGAAATGAATCAATAAAAATGAAGTTCCCAATTTGCGAATTTTAATTATCTTTGCATCAGAATAGAAACTAATGGAGAGAATATTTGCTAAAAGTGCTTTAAGAGAATTCTGGTTAGTGCGTCCAGATTCAGAACAATATTTGAAAACATGGTTTGATACCACGATGAATTCGAGTTGGAAATCACCAAATGACGTCAAACAGACTTATGCAAATGCTAGTATTCTGAAGGATAACAGAGTAGTTTTCAATATTAAAGGAAATTCATATAGACTGGTGACAAAATTTAACTTCGAGAAACAGTGGGTTTTTATTCGATTTATTGGAACTCATTCAGAATATGATAAAATAAATGCTAACACGATCTAATTATACAGACATGAATATTAAACTTATAAAAACGGATTCTGATTATCAAAAAGCTTTAAAAAGACTTGAGGCTATTTTTGATGCTGTTATCGGAACCTCAGAAAGTGACGAAGCTGATGTTCTTGGACTAATGATTGACGACTACGAAAAGAAACATTTTCCAATTGAAGCTCCAGACCCAATTGAAGCCATCAAAATTAGAATGGAAGAAATGCAGCTAAAACAGATTGATTTAATAAATGAAATTGGCGGGAAAAGCAGAGTCTCAGAAATTCTGAACCGTAAACGAAAGCTGACTGTTGACATGATCCGCAAATTGACGGCAAGATTAAATCTTTCTCCTGGACTTCTAATCAATGATTATCAATTGACGAGATAAAAGTACGGTTGGCAATCGGGTAGACGACCCCGCCAGCAAATACTGACGGGGAGCGCCTCTCACAAAATGCCGAGCCATTCGGCACCACCCAGTCGCGAAGGCTTTCGGGAGGTCTCGTACTGGGCGGTTTCCAAGTCCCCGCATTCGCGGGACTAGTCCCGCGAATGCGGGAAGGGAAGAGCGAATTTTTGTAATGGTTGGAGGAGATTTCCTGATATAAACTGAGCATAGAAATATAGCCTCGTTTCCGAAGCCATTCTAATGTGATGGTGGTAATTAGAATAGGACTCTGTGCAACTGCCCAGCCTCCCATTCTCCTCCCCTGCATTCCGGCCCATTCGCTAAAACAATCCACCGGATTGTTTTTTAACGCTCTGTCCTTCCAAGCGTATGCCTGACCATAAGGTACACCTAAACGGATAAGGTTTTTACGCTTACTCTCGGGCTTTTTCCAGTCAGTCCAAATCCGGAGGGTTTCACCATTAACAGAAGCTGCTTTTTTCAAAATCCTGGCGTGTATGCTCATGACAGGATTTTTTTTGTCCGGCTTAACCAGCAAGACTACAGAGATTTACACACATATTTCAACCAAAGGCTTTGATCAAATAAAAAGTCCGTTAGATCTTTTAGATAAAAAAAAGTTAGTACATTTGGTCGTCATTAATCAAGAACAATATTACCATGGAAAAAACACTTTTCCCCTCCCGCGACTGCGGGGATTTGTCCCGCGACTGCGGGGACCTGTCCCGCGAATGCGGGATGAAAAGCCTGCTGCGGTTGACAAACACAGATTTTAATCATGTATTTTATACCTCCAACTATAACGGAAATAAACGCTAGACTAGCGATTAGCCACTCGTTGTGCGGCATTTTGGAGAACCAAGTTACATTGAGACAATATGATTAAAACAGCTGAAATAGTAAATCAACCATACTCTGGAGAATTTGAGGAAAGAATCTATGATAATGAAAGTCCTTGGAATTCTGCAAACTGGACATGGATTAAATTTACTGATTCGTATTATAAAGAGTGGATTGGACAGTTTAGAGGCTCACCAAGAGATGTGGCAGTATCCGAACATAAGAATGAAACATTAGTTTTAACTTCAGATTATTTGTTTCGACTTGAAAATAAAAATGGAGACTTGATTGAATTTGAAGACCAACCTCAATATCATAACCTGATTACAGCTCCGACTGGTGATTTTATATTAGCTGATTATTATAATATTAACCTGATTAATAAAACACTAAAAGAAACAGTAAACATTGCAAGTCCAATTGAGATGGATATGATTAAATTCAAAAAGTGGAATGACAGAAAACTTGAATTTACTTGTGATGAGTTTACAAATTGGGACAGACATTTGGTAATGGAACTTGATGCCGATAAACTAACAATCGAAATTAAGAATGAGCAAAAATAGGTTTAATACATATGTTTACTTTTCGCTTGTTGGAGACAATTTTTCTCCTGACAAGATTTCATCGGAATTGGCTATTGAACCAACGGAATCTTGGCAGACTGGTGATAAAGGTAAATACAAGAAAGAGTTAACATTTTCTTGCTGGAAACTATCAACCGATAAAGGGAGAGAATACCTTGATATTGATAAACTTGTCAATGAGATTGTTCATCAGTTGAAAGATAAAATAGACATAATAAATGAATTGAAACAAAAGTATCAACTTGATTCGGTATTGCAGATTGTATTGGATATTGACATGAACCCTGACCAATCAACTCCATCTTTAGGGCATGATTTAGAAACTATAGATTTTCTATTTAGGACTAAAACAAAAACAGACGTTGATATTTACAGATTTGATTCAAGAAACTAAAAAAAACGACCGCACAACAATGTATATAGCAAATAGGCGTGACAGTAGTAAATTCAACGGTTGTAGCCCGCTCCAACTTCATCTCGGCTTGATAGGTTTGAAGCACACAAACGCCTACTTGCCATATACTTACCGTTGTGCACTATCCCCCTACCATAAAAATTCGGTTGAATATTTTCGCTAACATGTTTATATTTGGGACGAGTTCCATGCAAAGGCCGGTTTTAGCAATGGTGTTAATATCCCGAGCGCAATCATGGTCAGGATGTAAAAAGTAATAAGCATATTTATATTACTTGGGTTTGAATTAAGTGGTGAATCTGTCAACTGACGGATATCCCGATTGGAATAATTTCAAAATTAGAAGTTACATTCCTTGGGGCTCATATTATTCACTTTTCAAACTAATTATTATGAGCAAAAAACACGTTTCACTAGAAGTAGTTAATCCAAATGCAGCAGGAATTGACATTGGAAGCCGGAGTCATTGGGTGGCCGTAGGCCAAGACGCTCAGGATGTAAGGGAGTTTGGTGTGTACACCCAAGATTATGAGCAAATGGCAACCTGGCTTAAAAAGCACAGTGTTTCAACTATTGCCATGGAAAGCACTGGAACTTACTGGCAAAATGTATTTTCTTTTCTTGTTGCACAAGGCTTTGATGTGATATTAGTCAATGGCCGTCAAACCAAAAATATCAAGGGCAAGAAAACAGATATTAAAGATTGCCAATGGATACAAAAACTACATACGCTTGGACTCTTAAGTAGCAGTTTTCTGCCAGACAGTACAACAGACATTATCCGAACCTATCATCGTCACCGACAAAACATCCTGAAACAATCTGGAGCAACGGTTCAGAAGATGCAAAAATACTTGCGGCTGATGAATCTACGCTTAGATGTAGTTGTAAATGATATTGTTGGCCTTACAGGTCAAAAAATAATTTCTGCATTTATTGCCGGTGAAAAATCCGGAATAGAACTAGCAAAACACAGACACTACAACATCCGCAAATCAGAAGAAGAAATAGCAAAAGCACTTCAATACAACGGCAGGGAAGACTATTACTTCGCTCTTAAACAAGAATGGAAGACCTATCTTCACCTTCAAAAGCAAATTGAAGAAACTGACATGGAGATAAAAAAAATACTAAAAGAGATCATCAGAAATGATGAGAACAAAAGGCATCAAACAGTAAGAAACTGTCTAAAATTAGAAATAGAAGCAATTGAGGAGGTGAAAAAAAAGATTAAAAAAGCGTAATAAAAAACTGACTATCAGTATGATATGTGGATAAAATCATGTAAATTTATGGTGT
>Ga0180009_10005891_pt1 | contig 13011 bp, 12 predicted proteins | sample OS_PC_MetaG_FD_123537 | JGI IMG/M metagenome (GOLD analysis project Ga0180009, IMG submission 123537) | Groundwater microbial communities from the Aspo Hard Rock Laboratory (HRL) deep subsurface site, Sweden - OS_PC_MetaG | ecosystem: Environmental > Aquatic > Deep subsurface > Groundwater... | reverse complement strand
GTTCGGCGGCGCCTGGAATCCGGCCTGGACCTGCCGTTCCATCTGGACGTCATGGTCCTGGAGAGCTGCCGGGCGGTGCTTGGAGGCGGGGTATGAAGGTTTTCAATGTTCACGAGCGATGGCTCGAAACGTCCATGGAAAGCGCCGGCGCGCTGATCGACGGACTGTCCGGTCCGGACGACCGGTTATGGCCGGGCGACCGGTGGCCCAAGATGGCTTTTGACGGGCCGCTGGCTCCGGGATCGAAGGGGGGGCACGGCCCGGTTCGCTATCGGGTCCGGGAGTACCGCCCGGGCCGCAAGGCGGCCTTTGATTTCGAGAAGCACGGCCTTACCCGAGGGCTGGCCGGCGGCCATTCATTCGAACTCCGCCCGGGCGACGGCGGGGTGTGGTTGCGGCACGTCATCGAGGCGGACTGCCGGTTCGGTTCCTGGCTCCACTGGCGGCTGCTCATCCGGCCGCTCCACGACGCCCTGCTGGAAGACGCTCTGGACAATGCCGAAAATATCGCCGGCCGTCCACCGGCCCGGCCGGCCCGGTGGGGCCTGTGGGTCCGGCTCCTGCGCTGGATTATTGCCCGCGGGGCCAGGGGCGCGTGACCCGGCCCACGGCCGCCCCGAGGCCGCGGGGCTGTCAATCGTCGGGCTCGTCCAGGAGTCCGGCCGCCACGTCGGGATACAGCTTCCGGGCGCACTCCGGGCAGATGCCGTGGGAGAACCGGGCATCCGAGTGTTCACTGACATACGGGTCGATCCGCTGCCAATACCCGGCGTCGTCCCGGATATTTTTGCGGTTCGAGCAGATGGGAATGAACCCCCGCAGCGTCCGGACTTCAGCCAGGGTTTTTTCCAGTTCGCCGACCATGGCGGCCATTGACCGTTCCGAATTCCGCGGTTCGCTCTCCAGGCGCTGGCTGTTCATCATCAGGAAGGCCACGCCCCAGGTCAGTTCGAAGATGATCATCATCAGGAAATAAACGACAAAAACGCTCCCGGAATCAAGGACGAAAAACGGAGCGGACATGATTGCGGCCCCGGCTCTCACCAGGATGAACAGGCCGGCCAAAAGGCATAACCCGCCGGTCGCGAGGTACAAGGGCCGACTCTCGGCAGGCGCGAAACGGATGATTTCCAGGGAGGCGCGAACGGTGGCCAGAAAGAAAAAAACGTTGATAATCACCGTCCGCACCGCGATCAGGTCCAGGACGAAATAGAAAAAGGCCAGGGCCCCGATACATAGTCCCGCGGCGGCGAACCATATCCCGGCCAGCCTCACCACGCCCCCCCAGGCGAAAAGGCCGTTCATGGCGATGATGCTGACCCACAAGGGCATGTTCAGCCTGAACAGCGGCAGGACGTACCCGCCGGCAATGATCAGGGTCGCCGCCGTCCAGAGGCCGAAGCCCGGATAGGTCTTCTGGTAGGCCCGGAAAAAGACCAGAGCCAGAGAAAGAAACAGCGGAATCATGACGTTGCAGAAGACCAGCGTTTTGATATCCATGGCGCAGGTCCTCGGGCCGGTCATGTTCACCGGCCGGGTCGGGCGGAAAAGGCGGCCTCGTTCGGGCTCAGGTCGGGCATGTCTCCCGGCGGCCTTTTGCCCCCCGCTTCGCGGCCACCCCGATCGACCTGTCCCGGTTTCAAATATATCAGGCATGGAGGCTATCGCAAGGTTGTCTGAGGGAATCAGGGCGGGTCTAAACGCCTGGGGCCTTCCCGTCAACCCCTTTTATTCATGGAGAAAATGACCGAAACGGCCAGGATGTCCCATCCCTCGCCGCTTGCCACAGGGAGCTTCAATCAACCGGTAACCCGAATTTTGTGCGGACTCGGTTTCTGCCTTGACGGGAAAACGGCCACGCCCCGATATAACGAACCTATGTTTCCCTGGGTTGGTCCAGTATCTGGTCCGCGAAATCGGGATATAATTTCCGAACGCATTCCGGGCAGATGCCGTGGGTGAACTGGGCGCCCGAGTGGTCGCTGATGTATTTTTCCACCTGCTGCCAGTACCCGGCGTCATCCCGAATCTTTTTGCAGCTCGAGCAGATGGGAATGAATCCCTGGAGCGTCCTGACTTCGGCCAGGGTCTTTTCCAGCCTGGCCACCGTGGAGAACAGCGATTTCTCGGAGCCCCTCAGTTCGCTTTCCAGTCGTTGGCTGTTCATCATCAGGAAGGTCAGACCCCAACCCAGTTCAAAGACCATCATCATCAGAAAATAAGCGATATTCACCTTACCGGAATCAAACAGGGAATACTGCCGGACCAGCATAATCGACACGGCCCGGATCATGTTTATCAGGCCGGACAGGGCATAGATCGCGCCGGCGGCCAGGTAGAGGGGCCGACTCTCTTTCGGCGCGAAGCGGACGACCTCCCGGACGCATCGAACGCTCACGATGAAAATGAACACGCCGATGATCAGGGTCCGCAAGGCGATCTTGTCCTGGACGAAATAGAAATAGGCCTGTAAGGCAAGGCACGACAGCAAGGCCCCGTACCAGATTGCAGTCAGCCGGCGCCCGCTCATGAAACGGACCACGCCGGCCAGCCTCAACACCACCCCCAGAAAGAACAACCCGTTCGTGACGACGATGTTCAGACCCAAGGGCATAACCGGCCTGAACATCAGCAGGGTGTACCCCAGGGCGATGGCCAGCGTCGCCGCCGTCCAGAGGCCGAAACCCGGATAGGTCTTCTGGTGGGCCTGGAAAAAGACCAGGGCCAGAAAGAGAAAGACCGGGACCACTGCGTCGCAGACAATCAGGGTTACAGCATCCATGGCATAAATCCTTGGGTCGGCGATGGTCGCCGTTCGGGTCGGACATGTCGCCCGGCGGCCTTCTGCCCCTGATTCGCGGCCTTGCCGGTCGAAATGTTGCGATTTCAAATATATCAGGCCTGGGGGCTAACGCAAGGCCATCTTTAGGAATCAAGGCGACGCCGGCCTCCTGAGGCCTTCCTTTTAACCCGCTTATTCATCGAGAAAATGGTTCAACCGGGCAGACGGTCGCACCCATCGAGGTCTGCCGGCCTGGAACTCAAACCCTTATAACGGCCCTCATTTTGTTTGGTCTGGATACTTTCCCGCCGGGCCGACTCGCACGCCCCGATGAAACGAGGCTATTTTGCGCTGGGTTGGTCCAGTATCCGGTCCGCGTATTGAGGATATAATTTCCGGACGCATTCCGGACAGAGCCCATGGGAGAACTGGGCGTCCGAGTGGTCGCTGATGTATTTCTCCACCTGCTGCCAGTACCCGGTGTCGTCCCGAATCTTTTTGCAGTTCGAGCAGATGGGAATGAATCCCCGGAGCGTCCGGACTTCGGCCAGGGTCTTTTCCAGATCGCCCACCGTGGCGACCAGGGATTTCCCTGAATCCCTCAGTTCGCTTTCCAGGCGCTGACTGTTCATCATCAGGAAGGACAGCCCCCAGAGCAGCTCGAAGACCATCATCATCAGGAAATAGACCACGTAAACGGCCCCGGGATCGAACATTTGATACCGGCCGGCCATGAGGACCCCCGCGGCCCGCGACATGATGACCAGGCCGGACAGAAGGTAGATTCCGCCGGTGGCGAAGTACAGGGGCCGGCTACTCCGTGGAGCGAAACGGAAGACTTCCAGAGCGCACCGGCAGGTCCCGACGAATAAAATAAAACTGATAATGAATGTCCGCAGGGCGATGACGTCCAGGATCAAATAGAAAAAGAGCAGGGCCGTGATGCAGAAAAACAAGGCCCAGTACCAGATCGCGGCCAGCCGGCGCCCGCTCATGAAACGAACCACGCCGGCCAGCCTCAGCACGGCCCCCCAGGCGAAAAGCCCGTTCATGACGATGATGTTCAACCACAAAGGCATGGACTCCCTGGACAGCCATAGGATGTACCCGAGGGCGATTACCAGGGTCGCCGCCGTCCAGGATCCGAAGCCCGGATAGGTCTTCTGGAAGGATCGAAAGAAGAGAAGGGCCAGAAAGAGAAAGGCCGGAACCACGGCGTTGCAGACGACCAGGGTTTTGATATCCATGGGGAGGGTCCTCGCATCCGGTGATGACCACCGGTCGGATCATACATGTCGCCCGGCGGCCTTTCGCCCCCCCGATATCCGGACTCACCGATCGATATGTTCCGTATATCAGACCCGGGGGCGGACACAAGATCGCCCTGAGGAATCAGGGGGGGTCGGGCCGCCGGCCCGGGTTCAGATTTTGCTGACCCGGGCCGCCTTGCGGCGGTCGGCTTTGGGCCTTCTTTTGGGCGGGCCTTTTTTTTTGGTGGACAAGGTGGGCTCGATATCCTCCTCCTCGGCGACCGGTCCCTTGGTTTCAAGGTAGAAGGCCAGTTCCATGCGCTCCTCGAACTCGGGCGAAGACAGGGCCGTGGCCCCGGCCGCCTCGACGGTCTCGGCCAGGGCCCGGTCCGAGGTGACCACCAGGGCCCTCTCGCCCTTGCGTCGAGCCATGCCGGCAATGACCTGGTCGGCGGTCTGACCGGCCGGGGAGTAAACGACCTGAATTCCTTTTTCCCGCTCCGACGTCGGGGACAGGCGGCCGCCTCCCCCGCCGTCATAGACCACGGTCACGGGCCAGTGCTTGACCCGCTTGTACGCGGCCACCCGTTCGAGCAGGGTCCGGCGGCCTTCCTCGAGGCTGACCGCCTCGGCCCGTGACAGGCTCGAACTGGCCCGGATCAGGTTGTATCCGTCGATGATGATGTGAACTCCCACCGTGTTCGTTTCAGGACCGGCCTTCAGACGACCGGGTCGACTCCCAGCCGACCGAGAAGGCGCTCGAGTTCCTCGATCGAGTTGTAGGCGATTTCCACCCGCCCCTTTTTTCCCCGGGCCAGGACACGGGCCCGGCAGCCCAGCGACCGGGTCATCTGTTCGGCCAGGGCCTGGTAGTAAGTCCGGTCCTGGGACTCGTCCGTCTTTTTTTTCGGCCCGCGCAAGGCCCGCTTGACCAGGGCCTCGGTCTGCCGGACGGACAGATGCCCGGCCAGGACCTGCTCCCGGGCGGCCGCGATACGGCCCGGATCGCCCAGTGCCAGCAGGGCGCGGGCGTGTCCGGCGCTCAGACGGCCCTGGCGTACGTCTTCCAGGACCGGCCCGGGCAGATGCAGCAGCCGGAGCAGGTTGGCCACGGTCGAACGGTCTTTGCCGGTCAGGCGGGCCAGGTCCTCCTGGGTCTTGCCGAACTCATCGGCCAGCCGCCGGTAGGCCTCGGCCTCCTCGACCGGATTGAGGTCTTCCCGGAGCAGGTTCTCGATCAGGGCCAGCTCGAGCATCTCGTCTCGGCCGGCCTCCCGAACCACCACCGGCACGGTCTTCAACCCGGCCGCCCCCGCCGCCCGAAGCCGGCGTTCGCCGGCGATCAGCTCGTACCGTCCCGGCTCGACCCGCCGGACCAGCAGAGGCTCCAGGACCCCCTTGTCCCGGATGGAGCCGGTCAGGGCCTTTAGTTCGACGGGCTTGATCTCCCGTCTGGGCTGGAGGGGGTTGGGGCTGACGGCTTCGATGGGGACCTCGAGAGGCGCGCCCGAGGGGCTCAGGTTCGAGTCTGTGTCGTCGATCAGGGCCCCCAGCCCTCGGCCTAATACTTTTTTCTTTGTCATATCAGATAGTTCCGTTCAATATCTCCCGGGCGAGGGCCAGATAGGCCGCCGCGCCGCTGGAGCGGATGTCGTAAATGATGATCGGCTGCCCATGGCTGGGGCTTTCGGAAAGTCGAACGTTTCGCGGGATAGCGGTCTGAAAGACCCGGCCCGGAAAGTGGCCCTTCACCTCTTCGGCCACCTGATGGGCCAGGTTGTTGCGGGTGTCGAACATGGTCAGGACGATACCCCGGAAGCGGAGTCCGGGATTGTAGGCCCGCCGGACCAGGGGTACGGTCTTGATCAGATGGCTCAGGCCTTCCAGGGCGTAGTATTCGGCCTGGAGGGGGATGATGAGTTCATCGGCCGCGGCCAGGGCATTGACGGTCAGCAGGCCCAGGCTGGGGGGGCAGTCCAGGATGAGATAGTCGAACCGGTGGGCTTCCGGCCGCAGCTTGCGGGCCAGGATGGTCTCCCGGCCGGGCAGGTCGATGAGTTCGATTTCGGCGCCGATGAGGTCCTGATTGGCCGGAAGGATGCGGAGACGGGGCAGGGCCGTGGGCTTGAGGACCTGGTCCAGGCTGATGTCCTCGATCAGGTAGTGGTAAATGGTCCGTTCCAGCCCGTGCCGGTCCACTCCGACCCCGCTGGTGGCATTGCCCTGGGGGTCGCAGTCCACCAGCAGGACGTCCTTTTCGGCGGCGGCCAGACAGGCGGCCAGATTGACGGCGGTGGTGGTCTTGCCCACGCCGCCTTTCTGGTTGGCGATGGTAATGATCTGGCCCATGGCGCCTCGCTGGGGCGGTGCTCGGCTCGGCCGCCGAAGGCCCCGGGGATGGATTTATAAATTACGTAGCGACATCAATCGGTTGTCACGGGGAGGCCACACATGACAGGGTAACACAATGACGGCGGTTTTGAAAAGAAAAAACGTGATTGTTTCACGTGGAACAGATCTGGCGCTCAAGCGGACCGGCGGATGAAAACCAGCCTGCGTTCGTGTCCGACAAAGGGCAGTCTCACGGTTTCGATACGTTCCACTTCCAGTCCGAGTTCCGTCAGGACGGGATGGGAGGCTTCCAGCTCACCCGGACCCAGGGGCCCCTTGTAGGCCAGAATCCGTCCCCCTTGCCTCAGCCTGGGCGCGGCCAGGGCCATTATCCCGGTCAAACCGCCGAAGGCCCGCGCCGTGACCAGGTCGAATCCTTTGTCTTCCGGCCCCGGGCTTTCATTCTCCAGCCGGGTTTCCATGACCCGCAATCCTTCCGGGCCGATTGTCCTCCGAACGTGTCTCAGGAAGTCGGCCTTCTTGCCCCGCATTTCGACCAGGGTCATCCGCCATTCCGGCCTAACCAGGGCCAGGACCATTCCGGGCAGACCGGCCCCGGAGCCCAGGTCCATGACATCCATCGATGCGCACGGGAGGATCGGGAGGGGAGAGAGGCTGTCGATGAGGTGAATGACGATCTGTTCGGCCGGGGGGGCCGGGCCGATGAGATTGATCTTTCGGTTCCATCGCCGGATTTCAGCCATCAGGGTCATGAGGGCCCGGGCCTGTTCCCCGGTCAGTGACACCCCGATCCGGGCCGCGCCGTCGATCAGTATCTCCGGTTCCGGCCGATCGGCCCAGGGCGCGGTTTCACGTGAAACATCCTTGCTCATGCCCCCTGCCCCGCCTCCTATCCGGCCTACTTCCCCAGGCAAAAGCTGCTGAATATCGTATCCAGAACATCTTCCGGGGTGGTCCGGCCGGTAATCGTTCCCAGGCGTTCCAGCGCGGCCTGAATTTCCAGGGCCAGCAGTTCAGGGGCCAGCCCCTTGCGAAACCCATCGACGACTCGCGCCAGGTCCGGACGGGCCGCTTCCAGGGCCCTCCGATGCCTGACGTTGGGCACCAGTTCCGGTACGGCGGACATGGATCGGTGAGCCCCGCCGGTAACCGCGTCGAAAATGCACCGCCTCAGGTCGTCGAGCCCCTGACCGGTCAGGGCGGAAACGTCGACCGGCGCTCCGCCCGCGGTCAAAATCATGTCTCCGGGGATTTCGAACCCGGGTCCGAGGTCAACCTTGTTTCGGACCAGCACGGCCCGCCCTTTGGGGGCGGCTTCCAGGATGCGGCGATCCTCGTCGGCCGCTGCCATCGATCCGTCCATGACGACCAGGGCCAGGTCGCTCGACTCCAGCCGGACCGCCGCCCGCCGCTGGCCTTCGGCCTCCACCACGTCCGCGGCAACCGACGCCAGTCCGGCCGTGTCGATCAGGGTCATGTTCAATCCGCAGATAAGGGCCTCGGCCTCTATTTCGTCCCGAGTCGTTCCGGGCAGAGGCGCGACGATGGCTTTTTCCCGTTTGAGAATGGCGTTGAGCAGGCTGGACTTGCCTACGTTGGGACGCCCCACGATGGCGACTGCCAGTCCTTCCCGATAGACCCGGCCGGATTCGTAGTCGTCAAGCAGTTTTTTCACCGGTTCGAGAACTTCATCCTCGACCCGACGAGCGAAACAGGGACCGTCCAGAATTTCCGCTTCATCTTCCGGGAAGTCGATTGCCACTTCGATATGGGCCAGGATATCGATCAGAGTCTTGCGCATGGCTTCGACCCGGTCCTTCAGCCCCCCAGCCAGTTGAACGGCGGCGAGTTCCGCCTCGGCCCGGCTTCTTGCCTCGATAAGTTCGGCCACGGCCTCAGCCTGGCTAAGGTCGATCCGCCCGGCCATGAAAGCCCTTCGCGTGAATTCTCCGGGAGCGGCCAGTTCCGCTCCGGCCGCCAAAACCACCTCGAGGACCCGTCTCAGGGCGACCGGGCCGCCATGGGCATGGATTTCTATCATATCCTCCCGGGTGTACGTGGCCGGAGCGGCCATTCGGCAGCACAGGACCTGGTCCAATATTCGACCGGTTCTCGGGTCGATGATATGTCCCAGTACGAGTTGGTGACTTTTGAGGGGAAATTTCGATTTGGCGGGTCGGAAAACGGCTTCGGCCACCTCTTTCGCCCTGGGGCCGGAGACTCGAACGATGCCGATGGCCCCCGGCCCGATCGGAGTGGATATGGCAGCAATGGTTAAGGAATCGGACATTTCTGGAGCCGGGCTACCGTATCTCGGTCCCGGCGGGCCGTTCCCTATATCGTTCGACCCGCCGGACCGTGATCAATCGGTGTCGTCTTCTTCGAAATCATCCTCGATCCGGTCGGCTTGCAAGGACTCCGTTGGTTTGAGTTCCAAGGACTCCGCCGGCGCCGTGGCTTCCCGGGGTTCCGCCTCCCGCGGCCCTCGAGGCCGCCCGCCCCCTTTCCTGGGCCCGCCGGGTCCAGGAATGATAACCACGCTTTTCAACGGGCCGTCACCCCGGCTCCGCGTCTTCAGGCTGGGGTCGTTCTGCAAAGCCAGATGCACGACGCGCCGGTCGTGGGCGGAGAGGGAACTGATGGTCACCGGACGCCGGGTTCTTTTTGCCTTGGCCGCCATGCGCTGGGCCAGGTCGATCAGGGACTGATGGCGGCGCTGACGATATTCTTCCGTGTCCACCACGACCCGCTGCTTTTCGGTCCGGGTCCGGTTGACGATCTTGTTGACGAGAAACTGGACCGCGTCCAGGGTCGCCCCTTTCTTGCCAATCAGCAGTCCACTGCTTTCTCCCTTGACGTTCAGGATGATCCGGTCCTCGATTCGAGCGGCCGTCACCTCGGCCTCCAGTTCCATCCCACTCAGAATGCCGGTCAAGACTTCCCGGGCCTGGATCATGCTCTCGTCGTCCGGGCCCTGGTAGATCGATTCACCCGGGCCGGCCATGGTCGGAGGCAAGGGCATTTCCCTGGGCAGGGGCGCCGGCCGCAATTCCGGCGCAGGCTCCGGTCGTTCCGTTCGTTCCGGTCGAAAAGGCCTTTCTCCCCGGTTTTCGATCGGCGGACGCTGCGGTCTTTCCCGAGGCTCACGGGATTCACGCGGCTCCCGAGGTTCACGGTGCGGCCGGGGTGCACGGTTTTCCCGATGATCTCGCGTTTCGGCCGGCGCCCGATGGTCATGACGTTCTCCATATTCATTCCGGGGCGCCGGTCTCTCCCTTTCTTCAGGCTCCGGTCCCCGCGCGGATATCTTTTCTTCCACCACCACCCGTATGGCGGCCTTTTTGCCGCCCAGCCCGAATATGCCGCTAGAACCGGTTGATATTATTTCAAATTTTAGTTCATCCGAGGTAATATGGAGTTGTGTGCAGGCGTTGCCTATGGCCTCCTCCGTGGTTTTTCCTTGGAATTCAATGACAGGCATGAATGAACCTCCCGCGCCCTCAGCTCGGACTCTTGTTTATGTAGTACTGCTGCCCGATGGATAGGATGTTGTTGACCAGCCAGTACAAAACGAGCCCCGCCGGAAAATTGATGAAGATGAAGGTAAAGAAGATGGGCATAAACATCATGATCTTGGCCTGGGTCGGGTCTCCCGGGGTCGGCGTCATTTTTTGCGTGATAAACATGCTGGCCCCCATGAGCAGGGTCAGGACCGGAATGCCGGTCGGCGGATCCATCAGCGGCAGCTTGAATCCGAGATCGAACAACCGGTCCGGGGTGGACAGATCGTTTATCCAGAGCCAAAAAGGCGCGTGACGCAGCTCAAGTGAATAGTCCAGCAGGCGGTACAAGGCGATGAAAACCGGTATCTGGATGACCATGGGCAGACAGCCGCCGAGGGGATTGACCTTGAAGGCCTTGTAAAGCTGCATCATCTCCCGGTTCATGGCCTCTTTGTCATCCTTATACTTTTCCCTCAGCTTCATGATCTTCGGCTGAAGCTTCTGCATGCCCTTCATGGATTTGTAGCTTTTTGCCGTCAGGGGCCAGAACAGAATCTTGATCAGAATGGTCACGATGATGATGACCACGCCGTAGTTGCCGATGTACTGATGCAACCAGGTCATGAAAATGAGCAGGGGCTTGGACAGGATGTCGAACCAGCCGAGATAGATGGAGCGATCAAGCTCATTATTCATTGTTTTCAGGACTTTATAGTCCTTGGGACCGTAAAATACCTGGTAGTCGATCGATCTTTTGCCCTCGGCCGGGATATTGAAAGCCGTACTGACGAACCCGACCCGGACCCCCTGATTGTCCATGGGCGCGGCCGTGACCCGGGTGTGTTCCTGATCGCCGGGCAGGACGGCGGCCAGAAAGTACTGGTCCTGGTAACCGGCCCAGTTCAACCGGTACGTGTCCTTTTTCAGCTTGGCCATTTCATCTTCGAGGTCCTTGGGTTTGATCTCGAGGAGTTTCTGGTCGAGCCAGGCGGCGAAACCGGCATAGCGTTCCTTGCGGGTGATGGGATCGCTGGCCATTTCGAGGACCAGGTTGTCCTCGATGGCCGCGCCGGTGTGGTTGATCAGGCTGACCTTCAGACCGATGAGGTAGGAATCGGGCGTAAATGTATAGCGCCGGACGACGCGCAGGCCGTTCGACGTGTCACAGGTCATTTCGATGGTCCCGTTCCGTCCGTCCCCCCTCAGGTCGAGTTCGACCTTGTCGGTCTTGAAGATGCCCTGTTTCAGGTCGGCCTGCGGCCGGTTGTTCAGATAGACGGCCAGAGGCAGGTCGGCCATGGAAGCGACGTACACCAGTTCCTTGGCCGGTGAGTCCGGCGTATTGGTGGTTCGGTACTTGTTCAGGGTCAGGCTTTTCAAGCGGCCGCCCCATTCGGTGAACACGGCGGTGTACAGGTCGGTTCGGACCGTGACGTCCCGGGCCTGTTCGGGCTGCGGTATCGGGGTCGCTTTTTCCGCCGGTGTCCCGTTCGCCGTCCGGGTCGTGGTTTCGGCCTGGGGCCGGGCCTGCTCCTTGTCGGTTTCGCCCGTCGTCTGGGTTGGGGCTTCAGTCTGCTCGGGCCTGGTCGGGCTGAACAGATAGGACCAGGCGACGAAGACCGCCATGGACAGGACGAAGGCGATTAGGGCTCTTTTTTCCATCAGTGCTCCGTTGTGTGGGTTTATGCCTTTGGGGCGTTTTCCGCCCTCTCATGGCACGGGGTCGTAACCGCCGGGGTGAAAGGGATGGCATTTCAGGAGCCGGATCAGGCTCAGGTATAGACCCTTGAATGGCCCGTGCCTTTCGATGGCCAGGCGAGCGTATTGGGAGCAACTCGGGTGGAATCGGCATGCCGGTGGCAAGAGCGGTGAGATGGCATACTGGTAGCCCTTGATAAGAAGCAGCAAGGCCCCTTTTAGGGCGGCTCTTATCATGTTACGAAGGCCGGTGAAGCAAAACCATTAGCTCTTTGTGCACCAGATAATGGTCCGATTCGGCGGCCCGCCGATGGGCGATGACCAGATAGTCCCGACCCGTGGGCAGCAGGTGCTTGTGCAAACGAAAAAATTCCCGTACGTGTCTCTTGATCCGATTGCGTATCGCCGCCGAACCGACCTTTTTCGTGACCGTCACCCCGAGTCTGGCCTGATGCAATCCGTTCGGCCTAGTGAGAATCCGGAACCCCGGGGTATCGATTCTTGCCCGGGCCTCTCTGGAAACCGCCAAAAAGTCTCTTCTTTTTCGAAGTCGCTCCGATTTGCCAAATCCGAAACGTTTCATCGTCCCTTTACGAATCCGCTCCTCCGGGACGTCGGTCGGAGCATCGAGAAGGAAAGTGAGACTTTGGTCAGACCGACAGCCGTTTTCTTCCCCGGGCCCTTCTCCGCTGTATGACTCGGGTCCCCGCCTTGGTTCTCATGCGAACCAGAAATCCGTGGGTGCGTTTTCTTTTCAGGTTGCTGGGTTGATATGTTCTTTTCATCGTTCCTTGACACCTTCTCTCATAATCCAAAAATTGAAATCTTACGCACAGCTCGCCCGGATGTCAAGCATATTCCTGGAGCGGGCCATGTCTGAAAATCGATCAATCTCAACGCTCTGGCCGTAACGGTTCCTCGAAGGCGGACATATCGGGTTCCAGCGGCCCGCGCGGCTTCCGTCTTCGGCTCGGGCTTGACAGCGCCGGGCCGTCTGGGACATAGTATCTCATACGCTCATCACTTCAACCGGACGATCCGCTGAACGTTTCTCTCGGGCGTCGAAACAGGCACCGCGTCTTCCGCGGGCGGGCCGACCGCCGTCCGCCGCGTCCGGTCGTTTCCTTTTCCCGGCACGGGCTTCGGCCCGGCATGGTGAGGTGCGCCATGAACGAAAAGTCCATCGATGCGGCCGCCGAAATTCTCGCCGTGTCGAAATACGTCATTGCTTTCACGGGGGCCGGTATCAGCGCCGAAAGCGGGATTCCCACCTTTCGCGACCCGGGAGGGGTCTGGGACCGGTACGACCCGCAGGAGATCGGCACCGTCCACGGCCTGACCCGCTTCGCCCGTCGCCACCCGGTCCGGTTGCGCGACCTGATCCGCGAGACGTTGGGGGCCTTCGAGCAGGCCCAGCCCAACCCGG
>Ga0180009_10005890_pt1 | contig 13011 bp, 11 predicted proteins | sample OS_PC_MetaG_FD_123537 | JGI IMG/M metagenome (GOLD analysis project Ga0180009, IMG submission 123537) | Groundwater microbial communities from the Aspo Hard Rock Laboratory (HRL) deep subsurface site, Sweden - OS_PC_MetaG | ecosystem: Environmental > Aquatic > Deep subsurface > Groundwater... | reverse complement strand
GTCATGCGGCTGTAGATGATATCTCTCATGTATGAATACCTGCCCCTCAGGAGCAGGTACTTATGTGTCTCGTTGTTCTTTCTTAGTTCCATTATCTTGTCGGCAATGGTGTCCAGTGCCTCGTCCCAGGATATAGGCACAAATCTCGGGTCCTCGTTTCTGCCCTTTTTAGGGTTGGTCCGCTTCATGGGAGTTTTTATTCTATCGGGGTCATAGACCTGCTGGAGGGCCAGGTGTGCCCGGGGGCAGCTGGCTATCCCATTTACCTTGGAATTTGGATTACCCCTGACTTTGATAGCTCTTCCGTCTACAACATAAGTTTGTTTAGAACACCAGGAAGTGCATCCCTGACATGTGGTCGGTCTCCACTCTCCGGCTACCTTCATACCGGGTTGGTGTGACACCGCCAGGGCCTTAAGCGTAGGCTTTAATGCGGCGCCAAGGGCTACAACCGTGCCGGCGGCTACAGCAGATTTAATAAAGCGTCTGCGGGAAAGCTTCTTCGAATTTGTGGTCATTTCATACCCCCTAAAATACGTGATTCTTTAACTTCTGTCCCGGTTTCTAGCTTAGAGCTTGAGTTTGACATTGTATTGTTTAGTGCTATACCTTTCCTTTGCCGCTAGTGGAACTGCCGGGATTAAAACTTCTCACATAAAATACCTTCGGCTCTGTTCCGAGATTCTCCTTTAGCCTCATTGGGCGGAATTTCCCGAGTATCTGGTTCACTTCACTATTGGAGTCATTCAGGTCGCCGAAGATTCTGGCGTTGGCCGGGCACGCCTCGACACAGTATGGTATCTCTCCGTCTTTAACCCGGTGGTCACAGAGAGTACATTTCTCCACAATTCCTTTGTACCTTAAACCGGTCCCAGGGTGGTCAAGTTCCCTGGCGGGATTGTAATACGGGATGACCGTTCCACCGACCTGCTGGGTGATTTCTGCCGGCGATGAAGTAATGTTTTCCAGCAGTGGTTCCTTGCTTCTCCAGAAACTGTGGGGTTTTCCTGCATTGAAGTGGATTACGCCGTATGGGCAGTTAATCATACAGTACCGGCAACCGATGCACTTAGCCGGGTCATGCATGGTTATATCGCCTGGTCCCTTGTACATGGCAGTTGTGGGACACCCTTTGACGCATGGAGCATTCCCACAGTGGTTGCAGAGTGTCGGAATATATTCGTATCTAACGTTGGGGAACTTGCCCCTGGTTTTAATTATTCTGCTGGCCCAGGCTACATCGCTCTCGACGTTGTTTTCATTCTTGCATGCAATGATGCAGGCTCCGCAGCCGACACACCTCTGGAGGTCAATCACCATGGCCAGTCTCTTGCCATCAATGGCGGTACTGGCACTGGCAAATCCTCCGGCGACTGTTGGGGCGAGTGCTGCGGCGGCCCCCAGAGTGCCTATTTTAATGAAATCTCGACGGGTGACACCTTTGTCTAAGTGTTTATTCATAGCTGATTCCTACCCCCTTGACAGATAATCTGTGCCGTTATTTTAAATTGCTGTGCCCTGCATATGTAATAGTATTTGCGGCTAATCACGATGTGTCACCTCTTCCAGGGACAATTTTCTGGCGCCCAGGGTGTAAAGGAGAGCTGTTGCGGCAAAAGCCAGTATAACCACGGCGATTTCGCCAAATGTGGCGGTGTAACTGGCGAACGGCCATTGCAAATGCTTCAGTTCCGGTATAAGGGATACCACCTGACCGCCAATGGTAAACTCAACTCTGGCGGCAAACATCCCGATGAGCGCGAATGTTGAGGCTACCAAGATACCATTTATACTCCTGGTGCGCGCGTTGAGCAGTAAAAAGGCAGGGATAAACAAGCCTATCACTACTACAATACCCCAGTACCACCAACTGCCGGCACCAAACAGCAGATACTGGTAGGCTAATGCCGTTGTTTCGACAGTGCTTCGCAGTCCAGCCAAATCCTTCCATATGGAGAAGAATATTCCTGTGGCCACAGCTACGCCCAGGAACTTACCCAGATTTAGAATCAGGCTATGAAGCTCTGGGGACATCTCGGTTCTGGTGAATTTATGCTGCAGAATGGTGACAAACAGCAGCAGCGCCGTGCCGATTATTATGGCTATCACCATGAAATAGATCGGAGAAAATGCGCTTCCAAAGTATGTTCTTACCGCGGCAAAGCCAAAGACAAAACCCAATGTGGAGTGAACGGCGATAGCTGATAATGCGGCAAGAACACTCACTACGCGGGTCTTGGCAGTGTCACCCTTCTCCAGCAAGTAATAATCAATTACCAGAAATGCCAGGTATAGCGTATAGAATACGCCCATCCACCAAAGTGGTGTCGCAAGGTTGGGTGAGAGCAACGGTTGAAGGATATTAAATGGATTTCCAAGATCGAGGAATATGACCATACCTCCCGTGAGGAGCGTGACTATGGCCAGGAATACGGCTCTTTTCATGATGAGCTCGAAGCTTTTTACGCCGAGAGCGTAACCCAGCGATACTGTTACACATCCCGCACTGGCCGCCACAAAGAAGACGTAAGTTGGCACGAAAATACCCCAGGGTACCTGGTCGCTGGTTCCCGCGGTTGGTCCATGCCCCTCTATTAGCAGCTTAATCGCTCCCCAGAGACCTATCAGGATCCCAATGCCTATTAGCGACATCCACCCGTAGAAGAGCCAGCTAGGAGCCTTGTTTTTTGCCATTTTTTCACCTCTCTTATAACTGGTTCGGTTTGAATGTGATACCCGATTATCGGGTTATCGGTTGGTATCAGACACACATAGTTATCTGATTAAGAGACTAATCGGGCAATTCACCCTTTTGAATCAACACCTAGTAAACCATATCTACATTAAAAGCATAGATGAAATATCAGGAGATAGTTGTCAGGGGAAATACTGATTCCGGTGATCAAAATGTAAGTGGAAATTACTGAATCTTTAGCAGTTTATGTAGTGGAAATCCACAGTGCTGTGGGTTTACTGAAAGGGCGGGGAGATTCTTCCGTGACTTGATGGATGCGGATTTAAGCTTCTCAGTCCAGGTGGCCGGTCTCCGTGGCATAGCGTACTAAGTCTGCCCGGCCCTTAGCCCCTAACTTCTCTTTTAGGCGGGCTTTGTAGGTTTCCACGGTTCGAACGCTCAGATACAGCTTGTCAGCTATCTGTTGATTGGTATATCCCATGGCCAGCAGTCTTAATACTTCCTTTTCCCGCTGACTCAGTAAATCCTTTTTACGACTATCGAAAGTTTTGTCAACGGCATTGCCCCGCGCATGAGACAGAAGTCCATTGGTCATTGACGAGTGAATGAAATGCTCTCCTCGATAGGTGGCTCGAATGGCAGCCAGTAATTCGGTGTCAGCTGCTTTCTTGGGAACATAACTATCGGCTCCGGCATTGAGCATCTGGTATAAATAATTCTCATCCTCGTGCATGGTCAGCACCAACACCTTCGTCTCCGGTTTTTGTTTTTTGATTTCCCGGGTCGCCTCCGAACCGGTTATTCCCGGCATAGTGATGTCCATAAGCACAATATCAGGGGCGTATTCGCGAGTTTTAGCCACAGTCTCATTACCATCAGCAGCCTCAGCAACTACCTGCATATCTGGTTGAGCATTGAGTAAGGTTATCAGTCCGGCACGAAGAACCGCGTGGTCATCGGCTATAAGCAGTCGTATTCTGTTCATCTGACACCCCTTCTGGAATTTTCAATGGAACCTCAAGGAAAACGGAAGTCCCATTCTTGGGTTTTGACTCAATGGTGAGATTACCGCCAATGAGAGAAGCCCGCTCATACATACCAAACAGTCCTAGTCTTCCCCCCCCTTTGGAAGACATGACGTGGTTAACGTTAAAGCCGCTACCATTGTCCTCGATGATAGCTATCAGTGATGAATCTCGCTGTCTTAAAACAACACTTACATGGCTGGCCTCAGCATATTTAGCAATATTGGTCAATGCCTCTTGAATAATGCGATAGACGCTAACCTCAATTTCCGATGGTAAGCGCTGTTCGCTGAGACCGCTGATATAAGAATCAACCTCGATGTTCATCTTAGCCGCATATTCCTTGGTATACTTTTGTATGGCAGCGTGTAACCCGAGGTCATCTAAAAGGCTGGGTCGGAGTTCTGTAGCCAGACGATGTACTTCGTCCAATGTCTGTGAAGCCAGCGCCCTTAGCTGGGCGGTCTTTTCCTTGGCGTGTGTATCAGTGGTTGAGTCCTCGATGAACTTGAGACCCACCATCAATGAGGTCAAAGCCTGGCCGGTTTCGTCGTGCAGCTCACGGGCTATGCGCTTTCGTTCTTCCTCCTGGGCACTGATGACTTTGGCTAAAAGTCGACCTCTCATTTCCTCTTTCTGCTTAAGCTCTTCGCTCATATCATCAAAGGCGGCTCCCAAACTGCCGATTTCATCTTTGGCCCACAGGGGCGACTTCCACCTGAAATCACCTCTGCCAACTGCTTTTGCCGCGGATACCAGCTGGGAGATTGGCTCGGTTAGGACATACGCGAGTACATAAGCCAGCGCCAGTCCCATTGTTAGTACTGAGGCAACCCAAATAGAGAGATTACGTATATGGTCGAGGATGGTGGCATTGATGGTAGCCTCAGACATGCCCACGCGCACTATGCCGGCTGTTCCGCTTAGGACCGGGATAGCTATGTCATGAATGGTATCGTTCTCAGTTTGTAATACCTGTACCTGGTTAACCTGGTCGGATTTTAGTTTATTTATTCCCAGCAGCTCTATGGGGAATCCCTCTCCGAAGGTATGAACCAGGATATTGCCGCCAGCGTCTAACACGAAGATATAGGCGAGGTCGGCATTGGCATCGCGGGTTTCTGTGACCAGGGTATATAGGTTAAACTGGTTGTGTGTGAGTATCAGGTCACGGCTCTGCGCGGCCAAGCCGGTGCCGATGGCTATCCCACGCTGCTGCAGTTCATTTTTCATGGCGGTAGAAACATCGCGATAAGTATACCAGACCAGAGCCAGGGCGGAGGTTAGAATACAGATAGCGACTATGCCCAGGATTTTGGCTCTGATGCTGACTGACCCTACTCTGGCCCAAAAGGCTGGCGTGAACACTTTACCACCCATTTCACCACCCCAGTTCAACAATCATCTCCCTTATGGAATCATAACTGCTGTTCGGTATCTGGACGAATCTGTCAATCTTCAATTTGCTGAGTATCTCTGCTCCCTTGTCGTAGTGGTGCAGGTTGAGGAAGAAGTCTTTTAGTTCGCGTTTTAACTCAGGATTAAGTCCTGGACTGGTTACTACCGGGGGTATTCCGTAGGGTCCCCAGCGGGATACGATCCTGGTTTTTGAGGCTATGTCGGTATCGGAAGCGGCCGCCTGGTCATAGACCAGACTGTCTATAGCGGCGCCATCGACTAACCCGTCGGTTACGGCAACGATGGAGTTATCATGACTGTAAGTAAAAATATACCTGTTGAAGAAAGTGGCTGGAGACTCGCCTAATAAGGAAAGCTGGTAAGTAGGTGCCAGGTGGCCACTATTGGACAGGGGATCAGTAAAAGCAAAACTGGAGTTTCGGAGGTCGATTAACCCTTTAACATGGCTGTCTTGAGGTACTATAAGGTAGGAATAATATACAGTTTCTCCGTTCATCTGTGGCGCTACCAGAAGTTCCATGCCGAAATCATCATTACCTTTGACATAAGCCAAACTGCAGACGAAGCCTAAATCCACCCGCTTCCCAAGTATCAGGTCATTGACCTCAGCATATGTTGGCTTCAGGATGAGCGTGACCCGCCTTCCGAGATACTCTTCCACATGAGTTAAAAGCTCCTGATAGTGTTCCAGCGTCTTGGTTGGAGAGATGACGCTTGAGATAGCCACGCGCAGCGTTTTGGCTCCGGCTTGGCTGGCGTCACTCAGATCAGTTTGCAGGACTGATGAAATAGCCGACTTGTTATTGAGGTTGACTTTTAGTAAATCGTATGTTTGAGCATTATCAAGACTAAGAAACAAAATGGCGGATAAGGCGATGAGCGGAACTATAGCCAGAGCCCAGAACTTTGGCTGCCTGGCGATGCCGGGTAAGATACGCTCCAGAATCGAACCATTCTTATGCAACTTTTACCACCCCCACCCGATGTTATTCACTTACGAAGAACTCCCTATCTTCTATTGTAGCAATTTATTCTCGGTCTGTCGCCTACAAAGGGGCCGGCCGACGGGCTGTCAGCCGGCCCTCTGTATCTTTAGCGGTCATTTATAGGACGTTCGGGGAGATTCTTGAAGGTGATGCCTGATTCTGCGCCGGGCAATGGTGCTACCGGCTCGGTCAAGAGGAATTCCCCTTTCTGTATCCACTCCTTCAGGGTATTGGCTATCTCCACTGCTTTGGGATAGCTGGATAGAGATGCGGTGGGCACGTTCTTGCCGTTAATCTCTATCTTGCCGCTCTTGAGTTGGGCGTAGTTAACTTCCCCAATGATGTCAGGTTTCCGCTGTGGGTAAGACTCAGAGTAATCCACGATGGCGGCGAAAATGTCGGCGTCTGTTACCGTAGTATAGCGAAGAATTTCTTCAGAAAGTACGGGTATGGGAACACCTATGCCCACGGTAATGGTGGTGCCATAACCAATCATGGTTGTCCCCCTGAGCCATTCAGGTTTCATTTGCTTCAAATCACCAATTACAGACACTGTTCCTGACGGGCGCTTTGGTACCCCGTTATCAGTACGGGGCACACCGGGGTTGTGCTGCGTGCCCTGCCAGGCAACATAACCTATCCCGCCACCAAGCAGTATCTTGGTGCCAATGCCAATTGTCTTATAATGAGGATCGTTTAAGAGGGGGGACAGTTGTCCGGCACTGCAGTAATTGGCGTTAGCTACCCCTGGCTTCAATATGCCCATGTAGGTGTAGATGGTCTTATCCGACAGGTTCACCGCTACATTGTAGTTCTGGTAGGCATTCCTGGGATTAAACAGTATTGCTTCATTTATATCGGCAATGTTAATCAGGGTTTCTAATTTTTTGCCGGGGTAACAGTCAGTCCCGTAAGCGGTGGCTACCAGTCTGATGTCCTTGCCAGCTACCAGTTCCTCGATAACATGCCCGCCACCGTAGCGGAAATCGCCGGGATGTGTCCTGTTTCTGGGGTCATCGTCAGGAATGGCGGTAGCACCGATGTAAAGATCTACAGCAGCTAGCCCGGCATATGCCGGAACATCATTTAGGTAAACCCGACCGCCACCCAGCTTTATCCGTGGCTGGGCATGCCCTACATTCAGAAAGGCGCCAGACGAGCACATAGGACCAAACGTCCCGGTAGTTACTACATCCACTTCTGCTGCAGCTTTTTCTATGCCCTTCTTAGCCACAACATCGATTATTTCCTCGGCAGTAACAACTACCGCCTGCCCCTGGCTGATTTTCTCATTTATTTCTTTGATGGTCTTAGCCATGTGTTATCCTCCGTAGTTTATTTTTCTGATACGGATAGCCCTTTCGGGCAACACATGACCCATAATATCATCTCCACCTCTACCAGTTTGCGTTCGGTATAGGCTTTTCCAGCGTTTACCTCTATTAAGCCGGTAATTCTCATGGTAAGATAACCATCCCTTTCAACTCATATGTTGGGTTCAATTCCTCGTCCTGAGCGTCCACGTCTCTAACTGTTGCTCAGAGAGGGGAACATAAAAGTGCCGGTAAGGCGTTATACAGTCTGAGGCCATTGATTCTAAATCGTGTTATTCCTGAACCTGTAAAAGCGTATACAGGTACGAATGTCCTTCCTGCACGGCTCGTATAGCTGATACCAGTTCTTTGGCCAGCGCTCTTTTTGGTACAAAGCCGGCTGCTCCTATCTCCTGGCACATTGCTTTATACTCTTTATTGTCGTGCTGGGTTAGCATAAGGACTTTTACCCCTGGCAGTTGCTTGGTAATGTGACGGGTAGCTTGCATACCATCCATAACGGGCATAGCTATGTCCATTATGACCAAGTCAGGTGCCAGCTCTTTGGCTTTCTCAATGGCATCCTTACCGTCAAGTGCTTCACCGATTACGTCCATATCGTCGTAAGCACTGAGCAAGGAACGAATACCATCCCGTAGTAAGGCATGGTCATCAGCTACTAAAATCCTGATAGTATCCATTGCAGCACCCCCTGTCCTAACTTATTCTTAATCTCCTATTGATGGATTCCTGGATTTATCGTTTGATATGCCGGGTAAGCTATTTTATAAATGATGCCCTTCTTATTAGCCTGCACCGTATGATAGATAGAAACTCTTAGCACTACCCTAATTTAATATTATCGGTCTCTACCCAAAGGGGGCAACAGCATTATTACCTGCTTTTTCTAAAAATTGTTACCTTTTGTAATAAAAAACATACCAGTTCCGGTCGGTTGGCAGTAATAAAAAAGTGAGGCTCCAACTTTATAGTCGGAGCATTAGTAGCTATATCGACTATTTTGAAGGCTTCTTCGCTTATGTATCTATAGCGATTAGCCCCTTGCGTATGGCATATTTAATAAGCTCTGTGCTGCTGTGTAATTCGAGCTTTTCCATGATTCTCGCCCGGTGGCCTATAACCGTTTTTAAGCTTATAAAGAGCGTATCGGCAATTTCTCGGCTGGTATTGCCATCGGCGATTAACTTCAGGATTTCCCGCTCCCTCGCTGTCAGAGAATCATACGGCTCGTTCTCAGCCTGCTTTAAGTATTCCGTAACTACCGGTTCGGTCACTGAAGGGTGCAAGTAGAAGAATCCACTGTACACGGCTCGTATTGCCGATACAAGTTCCAAGCCCAGCGCTTTTTTAACTACATAGCCATTAGCTCCCGCTTTGATAGCGGAGAGAATATACTCCCTATTGTCGTGCTGACTCAGAATAAGGACTTTCACTTTTGGCGTCTTCTTCTTTAGGCGACGTGTTGCTTCCAGCCCGTCCATGCCAGGCATCATTAAATCCATTAATACTATATCAGGTGCAAGTTCCTGAGCCTTCTCAAGCGCATCTTTACCCTCAGATGCCTCTCCCACCATTTCAATGTCCTCTGGTACATCGAGTAAGGCACGAATGCCGTCTCTCAGTACGGCGTGGTCGTCAACAACCAGGACTTTTATTTTGTCCAACTAAGAATCCTCACTTAGTGGAATATTTACATTAATCTCGGTGCCACCATTATCAGGGTTTGACCGGATGACCAGTCTGCCGTTCATAAGCTCTACCCTTTCCTTCATGCCCAGTAAGCCCAACCCTCGGGGGCGCTCCTTTGAACTAATGGCTTCCGCAACATCAAAACCTGCACCATCATCAGTAATATGAGCTTTAATGGCCTCCGCGGAAAAACTGAGCACGATTGTCACATTCTTGGCATGGGCGTATCTGGTGATATTGTTAAGGGCTTCCTGAATAACGCGGAATATGGTAGTTTCTAACTGGGGAGGCAATCTCTTTTCTTTACCAACGACCTTGTATTGTAAATTTGTGTCGCTACTTCCCAGCTTGTTATCCGATAACCATCGTATAGCCGCCACAAGTCCCAGGTCATCGAGCAGCGCCGGACGCAGTTCATAAATAACTCTATGAATTTCATCCAGGATGTTGATTGAAAGGGATTGTGCTTTTCTTAGCAGTGGTTCAGCCTTTGATGCGCTGACATGTAAGGTATTCACTGCGGCTTCAAGGTTAGCCGTCAGGCTGGCCAGCACCTGACTGGTCTCATCATGCAGCTCTCGGGCGATCCTTTTCCGTTCTTCTTCCTGTATGGCCAGCATATCTTGCAGTAGTTCACCTCTAAGCTGTTCTTTTCGTCGCACTTCCTGATGTAACCGGGCGTTTTCTATAGCGGTTGCCATCTGCGCCGCTATACTTTCCAGCAGCCGCACATCATATAACGAGAATTTGCGAGCTTCCCAGCTGGCTATATTAATCACGCCCAGAAGCTTGCCCTTTGAACGTAGCGGCACACTGGCAAATGCTCGAAGCCCTTCCTGGTTAATGAGTTTGGGACGTGCGGCACGTGGGTCGGATGATATGTCCTCTGAAAGCATGGCTTCCCCGGTTTGGGCCACTTTTCCCGCAATACCTTCACCCAGGTTGAGGGACATTTCGCTGGCATATCTGTTGGATAAGCCACGATGGACTCTATAATGCAGCTTTTGAGTCTCTTCATCCAGAAGTAGTATGCCTCCTAAATTACTATTGAATATCTCAAGTGTTTTGTCCAGAGCACTCCCAAGTATGGTATCCAAGTCAAGCGACTGAATTACCGCAGTGGAAATCGCGTTCAGGGCTAACAGGTTTTGCTGGGCTTCACCTATTTTTACCTCCAGCTCCTTTACTTCGGTTACATCGCGTATTACTTCGGTAACTGCGGTAATTTGTCCTCGGCTATTGTGGATTGGAGAAGCAATAATATCGACATACCTTTCCTTGTTTTGCCCGTCTATGTTATAGATATGGGTATGCGTAACTTTGGCTGGTTTATGGGTCTTTAATACTTCATCAACGGGGCACTTATCACCTGGCTGGTGACAAGGCTCAGTGAAACCATGGGAAACGGCGTAACAGAATTGGCCAATTATTTCTTCCTTTGCCTTCCCATGTTTCAACAGCACCGCTTCATTGACCTCAATAATACGGTATTTATGGTCAATAACCATTAGTTCATCCTCGAGACTGTTAATAATTTCCCGCAGATGGTTATCATCAGCGCGCGGATCTTCTGAGGTCATAACTATACCACCTGCTTAGATTATACACTTATTTGCTAAGTTTATTCAAAACTAATTCTCACGCTAACGGCAACCGATGTCATTATAATTTTCTGTTTCCATGATGACCGGAGTTAAATTTTGCCCTCCGGTGCGTAAAAATTAGCCATCTAGAATGCAGGCGTTTTTAGGGTCGGAGGTGTTGTGCGTAGTGGCGTAGCGGATTACTGCTAACACTTGAGATTGTTATTAATTATAGCTAAGGAGTGCGGGCGGGAGGATGTTAAAGCAAATATGCTTAACACGTTGGGGGCAGGGCATCTACTTTATTAACCAGAATATCCCTGTGAACCGGCAAATCATTTTTACTCAGCAGCCATTTCTACAGGGTATCCGGCAGCCTTCCAGTCTTTGTATCCACCTGATAAAACCTTTACGTTGGAGTACCCTTGCTTGATAAGTTCAAGCGCCGCACGGGCGCTGGTCGCTTCGTGCGGTCACTCTCAGTAGAGAACCAGCTCTTGTTCGGGAGCAGGTTTCCAGAGACCATCCCTTATTATTGATAATGGAACCCATATCGCTCCCTTTATGTGACCCTCATCGTAGGCTGCTCTTGACCTGTTATCTACAAGGGTGATGTCTGCCTGGCTCTCCAATTTTTGAGCCAATTCCTCTGGAGATAAGCGGACTACTTCCTCCAGGGCATGTGGCTTACTTCCGCTTCCTGATTCCAAGGATTCCACCGGGGCGGGTGACATTGGCTTGGAAACTGACCCGATAGCGGAATCTGTGGCGCAAGCCGAAGAGGATACCAATATAATGCCTATAGCTGTTGCGGCTAGAATCCCTGTTATGTTTCGAGAGTGACTAACAAAAGACATCGTTCCCTGCTTATAGTGAAACAGGCCCCTATTTCCCTTAGCGGAGGCCTGTTTCACCCGGTTGCGTTTAGTCTATGAAGACTTATAAATAATATATCAGGCTGACAAAACGAACTATATAGGGAAAACGCTCTCTTTTGTTCTAAATAATGCCTTATTTTGCGCGAAAATGCAAAATTCTTAATGTCCTTTCTCGTTGTTACCCCGCGGTTCCTTGACCTGCTCCCCTTCCCAGTCCCTGTACTACCCTTGATACCGCCTGGTTTTTGGGAGACGGCCCGGATAAACACAGGGAACTGGCTGTTGCCGTAGAATCCGATCCCAGAGGTATGGTAAATCCAAATTAGGGCTTTCAGCTGTGCGCATATGTTTGTAAAAAAACAGAGCAATATCACAGCTTTATTGATATGTTTTGCCTATTGGTGTGAGTGCAACAAGCTGGTATTATATTCCTGTCTAATTACCTCCTTAAGCTACCAGTATTTAGCTATGGAAGACAGACCTCTGATTGGTGCCGGGGTCTGTTTTCCTTTTTAAAGAGCACATTAACTGCCCAAGTGATGCGGGAGTAATGTTGGTGATATTGCCCTTGATAACAGAAGCCTTAGGGCAGGACTGGGGAGTGGGCTCTGTTTCTGGTGAAGCCGGGGTCTCCCTTTGACATATGCGGCAATTTGGGTTAAAATGGGCTCGATTCAGCGGGAGTAACTCAGCGGTAGAGTCCCTGCCTTCCAAGCAGGTTGTCGCGGGTTCGAATCCCGTCTCCCGCTCCACTAGATTCGCTATATCTGAAAGGAGAAACAGGGCTCATGGTAACAGAACCAACTAATCCTGTAGTCCTAAAGGATGTTACTGCCAACCCGGCGCCGCTCGGTTTGCTGGCGTTCGGCATGACCACGTTATTACTTAACCTGCATAATGCCGGGTTATTCCCCCTAGACACAATGATCCTCGCCATGGGCATATTTTACGGTGGTACTGCCCAGGTTATTGCCGGTATTATGGAGTGGAAGAAGAACAACACTTTCGGTACCACCGCTTTCATCTCCTTCGGCTTCTTCTGGTTGACACTGGTAGGCTTGCTGGTAATGCCACGAATGGGGTGGGGTGATGCCGCGGGAACAACGGCGATGGCAGCTTACCTTATTACCTGGGGAGTATTCACGCTGGTGATGTTCTTTGCCACGTTAAAGCTCAATAGAGGATTGCAGTTTATATTTGGCTCACTTACAATACTGTTTTTCCTGCTCGCTATCGGCGATGCCACCGGCAATACGGTGATAACCCGTATTGCTGGATTTGAGGGAATAATCGTCGGAATCTCCGCCATGTATACAGGACTGGCTCAGGTACTTAACGAGGTATATGGCAGGACCATAGCTCCTATCGGGTCCGTAAAGGAATAACTTCGCCTCCCCTTTTG
>Ga0180009_10005889_pt1 | contig 13011 bp, 9 predicted proteins | sample OS_PC_MetaG_FD_123537 | JGI IMG/M metagenome (GOLD analysis project Ga0180009, IMG submission 123537) | Groundwater microbial communities from the Aspo Hard Rock Laboratory (HRL) deep subsurface site, Sweden - OS_PC_MetaG | ecosystem: Environmental > Aquatic > Deep subsurface > Groundwater... | reverse complement strand
CATCGGGCCTTTGCCATTGGTCACAATCTCTGGAGGGATGGTGTCAACCATGACGGCATAGTCGCCAAATTCACGGATACGACCTTTTACGAAACCATTACTAAATGCTCCCCCGGCGGATACCAGCTCTTTTTCCTTATCTTCTGTTTTTACAAGTAATGCCTTCTCCCGGAGGCTCTCAGGAAGGGAAATTACCGGGATCGATAATTCCATATACTTATGAACAGGTACAGTCTTATTGTGAATGGAATACAACTTTGAGTATGAGCCTTTAAAACGCTCAGATGAGTTGAAAATTAGTTCCAGATGGTCGTACAAAGCATAGGGAGGTACAATCAATTTAACACCATCAAATTCCAGGATGGTTTCATCTCTCCAGGAAACAGGAAAAGTGATAGAATCTTTTTGCATTGATTCTGTGATCGCTGTATCTTTCCTCATCATGACCGGAAAGCGTAAAACACTGGTATTTCCCGCAATATCTGAGGCTTCAACGGTTATTTGATGTACCAGGGAGTCCGGCAATGAAAATATCCCATCATTGATGATCTTTCTATAGATCTTCAAGCGGTTGTTAGGGTCTACGCGGGTGCGCATAAACCGTCGATCGCTGAGTATATATTCCCTGTAATCGATCAGGCTATTAATATACCGGGTATCATTAAAGCTAAAACGATCCATTATGTGCTCATAATAAAGCAGGGTATCCAGGAATATACTCAGGCGATGTATTCCATTTTTACTTCCGGATCCGTTGATTTGGTCATAGACCCTTATACCCAGGAAGAAATCACCTGTAACAAAAAGGGTATCTTTACCGGGCAAATAATATTTATTTCCACTTCCAAGTAATTTAAACTCGGTAATCCCTTCCTGTTTAGTTTTTTCAGGATAAACTCTAATCCCCTGCATAACCGGAGGCAAGCCATCTGTTACCCTGAACCCGAAAAGCAATGGGTTCATGGGGATTTGCGTTGCATCTTCCCTTATCTCAAAATGCAGGTGGGGGCCAAAGGAATATCCTGAATTGCCTGAATAACCTATGATATCGCCTTGTTTGACGGGGAACATTTCTTTACCAGGAAACAAGTTCACACTGAATTGCTCAAGTCGGTATTGTTCTTTTTTTACATACGCATCCAGTACGTTTGAAAAGTTATTCAGATGGGCATAAACCGACATATAACCATTTGGATGAGAAATGTACAGGGTTTTACCAAATCCTCCGGGTGATATATTGATCCTGGAAACATAACCGTCTGCTACTGCTCTGAGCGGTAAACCGGAAGTCCCCTGGGTACGGATATCCATTCCTGAATGAAAATGTCCGGAACGTAACTCTCCAAAAGTGCCTGACAAGGATATACCGAAATCCACCGGCGAAATGAAATCCGTCTGCGGGTACTTCTCCTGTGAGAAAGCTCCTGAGGCCATACAAAAGAATAATATAAACGTATTTCGACCGGCTTTGAACATAGTTGAAATTTATTCAACAAAAGTATATGTTCTTTGTTAGTTAACCCGATGAAAAGGGATAATTTTTCAGGGCATAGTTTTTATAACTTTGCGGACTCCTCCGCCTAAAAACAATTCATATAATGCCCGGATTAACTCCAATAGCATGAAAGACCTGAGCACAGGCAAGGAAAGCCGGCTGATACTGCATTTTGCGACGCCTATGTTGCTGGGTAATATTTTCCAGCAGTTGTACAATGTAGTCGACAGTATAGTGATCGGTAATTTCATCGGGACTGAAGCACTGGCGGCTGTCGGCGCCTCCTTTCCCATTATTTTTACGCTTGTTTCCCTGATTATGGGCATTGCCATTGGATCCACGGTTATCATTTCGCAGTATTACGGGGCCAAAGAAATAGAACAGGTTAAAAGGGCTATTGATACATTATATATTTTTATTTTCCTTGCCTCGATAGTGGTTACCGTTATAGGGATAATCGCCAGTGATGCCATTTTCCGTCTGATAAAACTTCCGGAGGAAGTCATTCCCCAGGCCAGCTTATACTTAAGAATATACTTTTCTGGAATGATTCTCTTCTTTGGATTTAACGGCACAAGTGCAATACTACGAGGATTGGGTGATTCCAAAACCCCCTTGTTTTTCATGGTCATATCCACCATCAGCAATATTTTACTTGACCTCCTTTTTGTAGTTGGGTTTGGCTGGGGTATTGCCGGAGCGGCTTATGCAACGGTTGTGGCTCAGGGTGGGGCATTTGTGACAGCCATACTGTACCTGAATAAAAAGCATCCTATCATTAATCTCTCCTGGAGAAAGTTGATATTCGACCGTGATATTTTTATGAAGAATATTAAAATTGGCTTTCCCATCGGGTTTCAGCAGGCTTTTGTAGCTCTGGGCATGATTATGATGTACTGGCTGGTGAATCCTTTCGGGACAGCAACCGTGGCAGCCTATAGTGTAGTTTTTCGCATCGATTCATTTGCAGGCATGCCGGCGATGAATTTCGCAGCAGCCTTGTCGACCTTCGTGGGACAAAACCTCGGAGCCGGAAAGCCTCACAGGATAAAAACCGGTTTGGGCGCCACGTTTCGCATGACTTCACTGATAGCGGTTTCTATTTCTCTTATTTTAGTGGTATTTTCCCGCGGAATGATATCATTGTTTACTTCAGACCCGGAAGTTATTGAAATCGGTGCTAAATATCTTCAAATCGTAAGTCCTTTTTATATTGTTTTTACAACCATGTTCGTTGTAGGCGGTGTTATGCGAGGCGCAGGCGATACGCTTATCCCGATGATCATAACCTTTTTTGCATTATGGGTTGTCAGGATACCGGCATGTTATCTCCTTGCTCAAAAACTGGGTGCCACAGGAATATGGTGGGGCATCCCGATGGCATGGGTCATTGGTCTTATCCTATCGTATTCGTATTACAGGACAGGAAAATGGAAATCCCGTGTGATTGTCAAACATGAGCAACCGTAGAGTTTATCAAACCAATGGTTAATTTTTTAATGTATCCGATCAACTCAAAGTTTTGTAAAATGAAACTTATGCTTATTTTTACATCCGGTTAAGCAAGCTCCTGTCTTTCAATAATTATAAACCCTAATTCCATGTAACAATGAAAAAGGCATTAATTTTATCCATTGCAGCAATTATGATGATTTTCACAGGATGTCAGGAAGGGGCCAAAAAGATCAACTACCCCGTAACAGAAAAAGTACAACAGATCGACAATTATTTTGGTGTGGATGTGGAAGATCCTTACCGCTGGCTGGAAGACGATAACTCGGAACAAACCCTTGCATGGGTTCAGGCCCAGAACCAGGTAACCGGAGAATATCTTTCACAGATCCCATTCCGGGAAAAGATCAGGGAAAAACTCACGAAAATGTGGGATTATCCTAAGTTCGGACTCCCCTATCGCGAAGGAAAATATTATTTCTTCAGCAAAAACGACGGGTTGCAAAACCAAAGTATCGTTTATATCCAGGAAGGGCTTGACGGTGAACCCCGTGTTATCCTGGATCCAAATAAACTCTCCGAAGACGGCACTGTGGCTTATGCAGGCTCTTCCGTCTCACACGACGGCAAATACATGGCCTACAAAATTGCCAGAGGCGGTTCCGACTGGAACGAGATCTTTATCAAAGACATTGAAACCGGCGATATTCTGGATGATCATATTGAATGGGTTAAGTTCTCAGGTATCTCCTGGAAAGGTGATGGTTTCTTTTACAGCGCCTATGACAAACCCGTCGAAGGCGAAGAATTGAGCAACAAAAACGAATACCACAAGGTTTTTTATCACAAGGTAGGCACTCCCCAGTCGGAAGATGAACTGATATACGAAAACAAAGACTTCCCGCTACGCAATTACTATGTTGGAACCACGGAAGATGAGCGATTCCTGCTGATGTATGAAGTGGAATCGACAAGTGGAAATGCACTGTATTTCAAAGAGCTTGACAAAAAAGGAAGTGGTTTTGTTAAAATTGCCGATGGTTTCGATCATGATTTTGGCATTATTGATAACATTGGCGACCTGTTCCTGATGGTAACCAATTTTGAAGCGCCCAAGCAGAGGGTGGTCATGGTTAACAGCCATAATCCGGCTATGGAAAACTGGAAAACCATCATTCCTGAAAAAGAAGAAGTATTATCATCTGTCACCCTTGCTGGAGGCATGATGGTTGCGGAATACATGAAAGACGCCAACAGCAAGGTGGAGATTTATACCCCGCAGGGAGAATTTGTCAGGGAACTTGAATTGCCCACCCTGGGTACGCTTGCAGGTTTCAGCAGCAAGCCTGAAGACGACATCGCCTTTTACGGTTTCACCTCATTCACTTATCCTGCTACCATTTTCAAATACAACATTAAAGACAACACTACTGAAGTATTCCGTGAACCAGGAATTGAATTCAACGGAGAAGACTATACGGTTGAGCAGGTATTTTATAACAGCAAGGACGGGACGAAAGTACCCATGTTCATTGTTTACAAAAAAGGTTTGGTGATGGATGGCAATAATCCAGCTTTACTTTACGGATATGGCGGTTTCAATATCAGCGAAACGCCTGATTTCAGTGTCAGCCGACTGATCTTCCTGGAAAACGGGGGTATTTTTGTCGTTGCCAACATCCGTGGAGGCGGCGAATACGGGGAAGAATGGCATAAGGCCGGTACAAAACTTCAAAAACAGAATGTATTTGACGATTTCATCGCTGCAGCCGAGTACCTTATCGATAAGAAATACACCTCATCTGAAAAACTGGCTATTATGGGCGGTTCGAACGGAGGACTGCTGGTAGGAGCGTGTATGACACAAAGACCGGATCTTTTCAAGGTCGCCCTTCCGATAGTAGGTGTTCTGGATATGCTCCGATACCATACATTCACCATTGGCTGGGCCTGGGCTTCCGATTACGGTACCAGCGAAGAAGACAGCACAATGTTCCGTTATCTGCTTGGCTACAGTCCATTGCACAATATCAAAGAAGGCGTGAGTTACCCGGCAACCCTGGCATTTACAGCAGATCACGACGACCGTGTAGTGCCGGCACATTCCTTTAAGTTCATGGCCACCTTACAGGAAAAGAACGACGGACACAACCCCGTTCTCATCAGGATTGAAACCAAGGCAGGACATGGCGCAGGCAAACCGACCTCCAAGCGTATTGAAGAAGCAACGGATATGTGGTCGTTCGTGTTTTTCAACCTTGGGATGAAGTTGTAATTGTCAATTCTGTATTCTGTATTCTGTATTTTCGATTGGGTGGTGGATTGACAATTTGCAATGTAATATTGTCAATGCATTGTAAATAGCAAATTTCCAATTGCATATCCTATTGCCAATACAGAATACAGAATTCAGAATACAGAATCCAGAAAGCATTACCTTTACCTTTTAACAAAACGTAAACTATGTTCAGAGGTAATGCATACTACAGAAACCTTTCCATTTTGTTGCTAACGGTATTGGTCCCGTTGATTTTAGTATTGATTTTCTTGAAAAACCCAAGCGAGCCGCTGATCTTTCCAAAGGCTTTTGCCATGGTTATTGATGATCTTGGATGGATGAACGGAAGTTCTCTGGAAAAAGAAAACGGCCCTTACCGGCTGAACTTTAACAGGAAGATGCGTTTACTGGATTATAAGCCGGTGGTTGAAGTGGCAAAATCATTGGGCATCCGTTTTCAAGGAATTTTTATTCTGTGTGAACTCGACCGGGAGAATGTCTGTGCCAGGTTTCCAACCACTACCTGGATGGGAAGTGGTTGGGATATCTCCGCCAATATTGACAGCAGTCAGTTACAGATCATGCAGTATATAAAAGATAACGCCGCATTTTTGGAATTCGGAATGCACGGAATAGGGCATGAATATTGGGATAAGGGCAGGAAGACAAGGGCTGAATATTATAACACAGAAGACAGGCAACCCTGGCCGGAAGACACACTCAGAGGGCATTTTGAATGTTTTCGTAATATCATGGACCAGTACGGGTGGACAGGACAATCATTCCCGGAAAGTTTCGTGCCAACAGCTCACTCCTATTACTGGAACCCGGCAGGCAAATATAGCCTGGGCAGCATTTTACGCGATTACGGGGTAAAATACGTCAATTTCAAGCTATCCCTTGCTGCATACCAGTGAGCACCGGTTGCAGAAGGAGGAGGTTTTGATCATGGTGTACATGTTATCGACCGGGACAAATACGGATTGCAATGGGATGCAACGAATGCAAGACCATCAGACGATTTCCTGAAATTCACCACCTGGCCTGTTGAATCGCATTGGACGAATTTCCTGGCAAAAAATGACTCCTTGCAACCGCAAGCTACGCAAGCATGGATAAATTATCTTGATAAAGTACAAGCAACCCCGGGCTTATACCTTGCCAGGAACACCGAGCAGCTTCATTCGCAATGGCTTTATAAGAAATACGCTTCCATAAACCGCCTGGAAGAAGGTAAATACCTTATCGACAATACGAATATGCCGGATATTGTATATGAAAATAAATTATTGGGAAATCTTGTGTTTATAGTGAATACGGGACAAGGTGAAAAGATTTCCCATGCAAGTCTTGATGGCAGCCCTCTTCTCCTGCGCTACAAATCACACGGAAAATCGTTTCTATACCTTCCTCCGTTGGGGAAAAAGCAATACATCCTGGAAATTAAAACCGGCCCCGGTCTTCCTGAAGTATATATCGATTACATAGGGACGTACAATATCTACAACACAAAACTATCCCCGGATAATCTGGAGTTTGATATTAAAATGTATGGGAGTCAGAAGATTGACATCCATTGCCCTCTGCCTGATACGGTCATATCAAACAACCCCTTCCTGGAAATAACTGATTATTACTACAATGTAAACGATGGCATACTGACCATTACCCTTTCAGGACGGGATATGCAGGGCGAAAGCGGAAGAGTGATTGTGGGGAGATTTTAAATTCTGTATTCTGTATTCTGTATTTTCGATTGGATTGACAATGTGCAATGTAATATTGTCAATGCATTGTAAATAGCAAATTTCCAATTGTATATCCTATTGCCAATACAGAATACAGAATTGACAACTTCAGGGCATTTTTTCCGGTTTCGAGAAAGCAGGATTGCTTAGAAATTCATCATCACGAAGGGTTTTAATGAAGGCAATGAGGTTGGCTTTTTCCTGGGCAGTAAGCTGAGTTCCACCATTAGCAATGTGATGCATTAACGGATCTATCTGGGGAGACCAGACCAGACCGTGAGAATAAAATTCCACCACATCTTCTAAAGTGGCAAACCTGCCGTCATGCATATACGGTCCGGTCAATTCGATGTTTCGTAGTGTGGTTGCTTTGTACGCTCCTTTATCGTTGGGGTCCCCGGTTACAGCGTAACGGTCGCGGGGGTCGTTGAAAATGGAATCCTTGCCGTTGTTATAATATAAATGCGTTGTAAACAAAGGGTTTCCTGCTGCGCCGTGGCAATGGAAGCAATCCGCTCCTTCTTCGGTGGTAAAAAGCACATATCCGCTCAGTTCCGAAGCCGTAAGCTGCACCTCTCCCCGCATATATCTGTCGAATTTGGAATTCGCTGAAATAAATGTCCGGATAAACTGAGCGATGGCTTTTCCCATTCTGTCAACTGTCACAACAGGCGTGCCGAAAGCCTTTTCAAAAAGTTCGGGATAACCCGGCGTACTCTGTATCAGTGCTTTCGCACGGTTTGTATCGCTGTTCATTTCGTGGGGAGCCACAATGCCCATCCAGACAAGATCCTCAATGTTACGGAAATGTGCTTCCGGATTTTCAGGATAGATCTTGCCGTTCCACAAAAATCCCGAATGGTTCCAGATGAGGTTGACAAGGGGTAACATGACATGCGGAGTCGGGATGCCTGTGATACCATGAGTAAACCCTCCCTGGTAAACAGGATGGTTTATCCCGCATTCAAAAGAGTTTTCCTGGATATGGCAGGTAGCACAACTCATCAGGGAATCGGGATGGGTGCGTCCGGATATCCTGCCGTCGTAAAATAAATACCGCCCGAGCTCAATGCCTTCGACCGTCATAGGGTTATCTTCAGGAATATTCAGTTTGGTCGGAAAACCAAATGGAATCTCAATTGTGTAAGGAGTGGGTTTATATCCTGCCGGAATTGGTTCAGGGTCATTGTCTTTGGAGCAAGAACCAAACAAAACGACCACAAGCGCCAACGCGGCAAGAGAAGCTATTTTTAATATTTTATCCGAATCTAACCTCATTAAACCAAAATAAAAAATTAAACATCAACCCCTAACCCCCAACCCCTAACCCCTAACCCCTAATCCCTAACCCATAACCCATAACTCATAACCCATAACTCATAACCCATAACCCACTTCAAACACATTCCACCCATTCTCACAAGCAACATGCATTGCCTCCTGGTTTTGCATGATATATCCGCCCCATATGTTATGATCATATAAATTCGGATCCTGGAACCAGTTTTCGATGTTCATAATTATATCAATATCAATCGTTTCCCCTGATTGTAAGGTAAAGGCTGAACCAGGAAGAACCACTTCAAAGTCATTATGGACGAATCCGGTGATCTGTCCGGCAGTATCCAGGATCTGTCCGATACCCAGATGAAAATCAAAGGGTTCAATAAACAGGTCTTCATTAAGCCATTTTCCGTTCAGTTTCATGTAGTGGTACCCTCCACCCAGGTATTCCGGCCAAAACATGAATGATTCCGGGGGATTCACATACATAAAAGAATGGTTTTTCTCCTCACTGATTCCAAAAGTGAAGGATATGTATTCATAACTTCCTGCCTGTATTGCATCGTATACTTCCCAGGTATGGGTTGAAGGAATGTCCGTATCTACATAATGAATGTCCTTCCATTCATCGATCAGGATACTTCCTCCTCCTGCCAGGTGGAGAGTCACGTCGGAAATAAAATACTGGATTTCATTGATCAGGTAATGGTTTCCTGCGGCATTCACATACTTCATGGTATCTATATCCAGATCTTGCCCGTCAACCTGATGCAGGAAATGAAATACAATTTTTCCTTCAGGATTTGCTGCGGTCTTTTCCTCCTCTTTCTTGCAGGATGCAAATAATAGGGCAATGAATAGTATGATCAATAAGTACTTCATGGTTTTTCCATCAGGATATTTCAATTTGCAGACAGTTGGCATTCTTTCACGGTTGCACAATGAATCAATCAAAAGGCACGGTTCCGGAAACGGTCACAAAGTTCAGGGTATCATACAAACTGGATCCCTGTTTATAGGTTTTTCCATCAATGAGGATCATAATGCGGATTCCGTCGGTAGGGTTATCGTATTTCGCGGAAACGAAAACAATATCTCCCTCATCCGCCTCAAAGCTGTACTTCCAGACATCCTCCTTACTTTGGACATCCACGCCGTTTTTGATCAATTGTCCGTTACTGTCTCGGTAATGAACCAGAAATCCGTTGCTGTTATTTGAAACCTGGTAGACTATATCCTTTTTTCTGTCTTGCTCACAGGAAACAAGCAGGAAAAGGATCACCGGAATAAATAAATACCGTATCACTATTTTCATGGCTATCAAATATTAAAGATCAGGTTAACATAGAAAGAGCGGCCCGGCTCATAGAAGTTTAAGCTACTGCCGGTAATTCGACGGTTCAGGTGCTCATAATAGGCTTTATCGAAGAGGTTCTCTATTCCGCCGGTGACAGTAAGATATTGATTGTAATTCCAAACGATCCTTAAGCCGGCAATGATAAATCCCGGGGATTTGCGTTCTCCGTATGCTTCAGAGGCTTTATCCTGGCGGGCGGCGGCTCTTACATTGGCTTCGGGGATCACTTTTCCTTTCAGGAAGGAGTAAGCAATGGAAAGATTGGCTTCCAGCGGCGGTATTTCCGGCAGGGGATCGTTCTTCACTTTCTTGATTTCCTGGAGGTTTCCTCCGCTGAATACATATACATCGGCTTCCGGATTTATACCGCAGGTGCGGGCGACATCCAGCCCCAGTCTCCACCGGTACCGGGCGGGCGATGCATACGAAAGTTCCCATCCCCATAAATACACAACCGGCAGGTTTACAAATTGTTTTACCCCTAAAACTCCTGCTGTCTGAGGTTTTGCTACCGTCGGAGGCACATAGCGACCGGTAATGTAATCCGTTACCACCGAGAAAAACACACCCGCACCAAGTGTTCCGTATTTCTCACCACTAAATGTGGTAGAAAGATCAACCTCATTATTGGCTTCCGGTTTGAGTGAGGGATTCCCCAGGTAGTCATAGGAATCGTACCCAACAGGAAGCAGGATAATAAAGCGTTCAATCATATCAGGGCTCCGGACTCCCCTACCCAGGGAAAAGCCGGCCAACCAGTGACCTGAGACATGCCAGTTAATACCGGCGCTTGCACTCAGGTTAAAATACTCAGAAGAAGTTTCCGTATTGGAATAAACAATGTTTTCCATTTTTTTCAGGATAAGGTCTCCCGACCTGGCCTCGTTGAAATCTGCCCGTATCGATGCTATCACATCTATTCTTCCCAATGTATGCTGATACTCTGCAAACAAGCCATAATTGTCGATAACGGCATCATTCCAAAGGTCTTCCTTCATAGTTGGCATGGTGGGTTCCAATATCTTGGTTTTTGTCCTTGTACCGTCTTTACGTATGTTTTCATGATCTGTACCCACTGTCAACGATCCCGATCCCGCCTTTACCGTTCCCAGCAGCCGGTAACCGGTGTTGGTGGCATCTACGATTGACACGGCCACCACGGTATCGGAGAAGGGCCTTTCTTTATTGTCCATCTCATGGTGTACAGCCGAGTGGTAAACTTTCAACCTTACACCGGAGATGGCTTTTCCAATTTTGGCTATCGTATAATCGAACGATAGAAGTTGTGTATCATCAACACGTTCATCCATAGGCAAAGCAGGATACATCACATCCCGGCCGTATGACTCATCGAGGGAGAGAATGGCTTCATGGCCTTTCAAGGGGGAAAAACCCAGTACTGCCGAATAATTGTATCTTGTAAAATGTGAGTTGACCGTTTCCCCATTTCCATCGTTATAATTGCCATATTTCTTAAAATTTCCGGAAAGGGAGAAAAACACATCCGAATTACCGCCATAAAAAGCAAGATGTTGTTTAAAACCATTCCAGTTGCTTTCATAACCTTGAATGGATTTAACATTAATCTTGAATTTTTCGGACTTAATTGGTTTCCAGGTTTTAATATTGATCACTCCACCCATATTGGGTCCATACTTAAGGGCAAAAGGGCCTTTTACGACTTCCATCCTGGTTATGTCATCCACATCAATATGGGCGATGGCTGGATCCATTCGGTTCGGACAGCCGCCTTCGATCTTCATCCCATGGTTTACATGCACATTTATCTGACCGTATTTAAAGCCCCGCACAACAGGATCTAAACCTATACCTCCCTTTCTGATAGCCGCCACATTGGGTATCCTGCGCAGGAAATCACCAGGATCCCTGACAGCGCTAATCTCAATCTCTTTCTCAGGAATGGTTTCTATCCTGAAGGGCACGGCACTGGTATAATCCTCTAAAATTACTACCTCCTTCAGGCGGACAAGAGTATCGGTTGCTTCAGGTTCCTGGGTGAAAGCGGAATACAGAAGCACGAACAGGAAAAGCGATAGAAGAATTCTTTTCATCTATTTAAGGTTTTATGCAAAAATAATTAAAACAGAAGTCATATCTAAGTTTTTTATATTATTTATACAGGTTTCTAAATAAGCATTATTGTCATTTTGGTTGTACTTTTGCAATAAAAAATGAAATTCAATATAGGCGACAAAGTTAAGTTCCTCAACGAACCGGGTGGCGGGGTAGTTTCCAAGATCATCAGCACCAGCATGGTAAATGTTGCCATTGAGGATGGTTTTGAGATACCCACTTTGATCAGTGACATCCTCAAAGTAAGTGATACCGGGTATTCATCAAGGATGTTTGATGAAGATTTTAAGGTAGAGTTGCCGGTTAGGTCCGGAAATCAGGAAACTAAAACGTCGTCGGAGCCAATACGGGAAGCCCGTGAGGATGAGGACACCCGTTACAGTCAGCTAAAACTGCACCGCAGCAAGGAAACTCATGAAAAGGGGGTTTATCTTGTGTTTTTTCCACACGACCAGCAATGGTTATTGACAGGACTGTTGGATGTTTTCCTTGTCAATTTTACAGGAATGGACGTTCTGTACAATTTTTTCCTGCAAAATCGTAACGGAAGTTTTTCCGGACTTGATTACGGATCAATTCCCGGACAGTCGAAAGTCCTGATCGAATCCATCAGCCGGGAAGATATTGGAGCCTGGGAACAAGGTATCATTCAGGTAATGTTTCATCCGGAACCGGCTGAAAAGGTATACGCACCGATTAGCAGGAGTTATCACATAAAACCTGTTAAATTCCTGAACGAGAACAATTACCATGATGCTGAATTCATTGACGGTAAAGCTTATATAATAGAAGTCTGCAAGATATCAATCCTTCGTTCGGCGGGAGAAGACCCGGTTCTGAGAAAATATGAAGACGATGCGCCGGTAATTGAAAAAGCGAAGGAAATAAAGGAGAAAGCGCTTATAGACCAGCATCGCACAGAGCCTGGTGTAGCTGTAGTAGATTTACACATTGGGGAGCTTGTGGATAATATCAAAGGAATGAACAGTCATGATATGCTTACCCTCCAGGTGAATTATTTTGTAAAAGCCCTTGAAAGTGCCATTGCCAATCGATACCGTAAAGTAACCTTTATCCATGGTGTAGGTAACGGAGTGTTAAAGCAGAAGATCATTGAAAAAGCGAAGGAATATGAAGGTTTGGAGCAGTACGATGCTTCGCTGGCGAAATTTGGGGTTGGTGCCTTGGATTTTGTGATAAGATATAATTAATGAGGGGAAAACTTCACCCCGGGTCTCTTTGATAAAACCACCTCAACCTGGCCCGTCTGAGAATACCACCTCACCCCCGGCCCCTCTCTGAT
>Ga0180009_10005888_pt1 | contig 13013 bp, 11 predicted proteins | sample OS_PC_MetaG_FD_123537 | JGI IMG/M metagenome (GOLD analysis project Ga0180009, IMG submission 123537) | Groundwater microbial communities from the Aspo Hard Rock Laboratory (HRL) deep subsurface site, Sweden - OS_PC_MetaG | ecosystem: Environmental > Aquatic > Deep subsurface > Groundwater... | reverse complement strand
TTATAGACAGAATGCAAGGATTTAACCCAAATCTTGACTCTCACTTGCGATCCCTCCTTAGAGATTTGATCCCGGATTGCATTTCATCCTGACGGCGATCAACCCGATTCGTATCTCAGACGTCTGATACCCGCGAAGAACTCAACTATAGCTCACCCACCACCACCCACGCTTATAATCTATTCCATATTAACGACTTAGCTGGAACACTGGCAACCGTTGCATCGTCTGCCTTCCCAGATGGACCGACCTGGTAATCCTGCCGGGAACCTGGAGAGATCGGGATCGGTTCAATGTGTAGATAATGGTTCCAATTAGGAATTTTTCCCTTGCGTTGCAAAGGAAAATGCGTAAACTGAACGGGTTATAATGGTGGTGTTTGGAGTTCGGTATTATCCATGTTGGAATTGCAAACAGCTAGAAGTTGTCTCAAGCAGTGAGGAATTATGCACATTTCAAGAAAATCCGACTACGCACTCAGGGCACTGGCGTATATCGCAGGACAGAAACCGGAGAAGAAAAGCTCCATATCGGAGATCGCGGAAGCAGAAGCTATACCTCGCGACTTTCTCGCCAAGATTCTCAAAGAGCTTACCAGAGCAGGAATCCTGAAGTCATTTCAGGGTGTCACCGGCGGTTACCAACTCGCGAAACCGAGAGAGACAGTTTCCTTCCTGGATGTCGTGGAAGCTATGGAAGGTCCACTTCAGGTGAATCTGTGCGCAGGCTCAGACATCGATTGTGGATGCAGCCGATTCAGCAATTGCTCCATGAAGACATTCTGGGATGAAGTTCAGGACAGCCTCAAGAAGACTCTTACAGCGGCTAACTTCGGAGATCCTCGCCTTAGATCGCAATAATAGATCAAGAGTCAGCTTTCTCGCACTGTCGCTCATCCGTATTACTTGCCGCCGCCGCACGAGGACTCACTGTCCGGAAAACCAGGCTTGGTATGTCTTCGGGAAGGCCGATGGCACTCCGCTGGAGCGCTCCGAATGATCACTTTGCTGGATTGTCGACACCTTGTTGGTGTATTGATCTCGCACTAAGTTGAGCAGAATTCTCTTGTAAATGTCCCGGTCTCGCTTTATTATTGGTCAGCCGTGGGGCAGTAGCTCAGCTGGGAGAGCGGTACGTTCGCAACGTACAGGTCGGCGGTTCGAGCCCGCTCTGCTCCACCAAAATATCAGACCCTCTAACGAGGGTCTTCTTAGTTAAGACGATTCAATATCATAAGAAAAAGTAAAGGCGCTGATCAAATCAGCGCCTTGAATATCCGCTCTTCAACGTCAGAAAGCTTACATGGATTTCTTGCGTAACCGGGTGCCCAGACCAAGTAGTCCCAATCCGAGAAGTCCGAGAGTGGTCGGTTCCGGGATAACCTCAGTATACGTATCCGGCCGCAGAATCTTATATCCGATCGAACCATCGGATGGAGCATCCATCGGGTCCGGATCAAAGAAACCGGTATTCCAGGCATAATTGAAGATCCCCTGGTCGTTTCCGGCGGTGCCATCCTTCGCGAAGAAGTCACCCCACACCGGGGCGCGGTTGGAATAGAATGAGTAATGCGTCGCACCATAGTCGAGCTTGAGAGCACGTCCGACAAATGTGAACCCAGCCGCTGTCTGCCAGTTGTCCTGCACCTCTGTTCCACCACTAAATCCCCAGAAGTCTGTTCCCGTATCAGTACGGGGTGAGACTTCCAGCAGCCAGTGACTGACAGCACCTACAACCAGAGGCTCATTATTGGTCTGTGTCAACCAGTACTCGTAATACCAGTCATTGCCCTGCTGAGTGACATCCCAGGATATCTTGAAGTTGTCAGCCCAGATTCCTGTGCCAGTCACTCCTGATGGCGTCGAAAGCCAACCTGTGAAGCCGAACGCCGACGAAGCGAGAAGGCTAACAATAGCCAGTGTGAGCAAGATAAATTTCATGTGCTCTCTCCTTCTGATAATACTCGAATATACTATTAATATGTATTCTTCAGCATCAATCCCAATACTTAGCTATGAAGTCAGCAATTAATGAACCGATTTGCAGGAAATTTCTCGAACCTAAACACATTTCAGCCAGAATCCAGTCACTGACACGTGCCGAAAGAACTTACAGTGCGACAAGCACTTACGAAACACTGACGGGGTCGCATGGATTTGTGTGATGGAAGATCGAGCTGTCGGGCGCAGAAAGGCGAAATCGCCTGATTTCGAAGACAAATCAGATTCACAAAAAGTGCAACCGTACAACCATATATGATTGCGCTGGCATGCGCAGAAGATAAAATGCTCCAGCGACAGACTGAAACTGGGAGTGAAAGCCATCTTTTCGAGACCTTGAGGCAACCGACACTTGCCCACGCCGTGCGAAAGTCTTATATTCAGTCTGTTCGTTTTCGGCTATATGGCGAGTAATGATTCGCCGAGCCGAGCACATAGGCTGAAGGCGCGCGAAAATATTCCCGTGCTAAGTGGGGAGCTAGCGGTGCCCTGTTACCCGGAATCCGCTATACCGGGACTGATGCCCACCCGAGGTCCGTCAGCAGCTTGCACGGCCCGGTTAAGTGGTGTTGACGGTCAGGTCCCGTGCAACTTGAGGCTGCCCAATCCCGTCAGGTCCGGAAGGAAGCAGCGGTAAGCATGTCTTTGAGTGTGATGCGGGGAAGCTTGACCTGAGCTAACTGGCCGTACCGTTGTTAGGTCAGCGGGATCGGAGGTGGGTGCACGGGTCAAATATGGAGCTGTCGAATTCGTGACATATCTGGTACTTGCACGGAAACTCCGCCCTCAGACGTTCGACGAGATCGTTGCGCAGGAGCATATCACTGAGACGCTGAAGAAGGCCGTCCAGATGGGACGAATCGCTCACGCATACATCTTCTGCGGCACGAGAGGAACTGGGAAGACGTCAACTGCGCGAATCCTGGCGAAAGCCCTCAATTGTGTTGAGGGACCGACTGCGGAACCGTGCCTGAAATGCGTCAACTGCAGGGAGATCGTTTCATCATCGTCGATGGATGTCATCGAAATCGATGCTGCGTCGAACACAGGTGTCGATTCCATACGCGATCTGCGTGAGAATGTCCGCTACGCTCCTGCCGGAAGCAGGTACAAGATATATATAATCGATGAAGTGCACCGCCTTTCCGGCGCAGCGTTCGATGCGTTGCTCAAGACTCTCGAAGAACCTCCTGCACACGTTGTCTTCATGTTTGCGACTACTGAACCGCACAACCTGCCGGCGACGATTCTCTCCCGGGCGCAGCGCTACGATTTCAGGAGGATACCACTAACCAAGTTGACGGAAAGTCTTAGAAGCGCCGCCGAGAAAGAAAATATCAATATCACCGACGATGCCCTCGCGCTGATCGCCAGGAAAGGTGATGGATCACTGCGCGACGCGCTGTCGCTGTTCGAGCAGGTGCTGGCTTACGCCAATGATGGTGTCACTGTTGAATTAATCTCCGATGCACTCGGTCTTGTCGATCTAAACCTCTTGTTTAATCTAACTGAGACGATCCATAATCACGACACCAGGTCACTACTTGAGCAGGTTTTGAAATTAACTGAGAGCGGATCCGATATTGGACAATTCCTGATCGACTTTCAGGAGCATCTCAGAAATCTCTTGATCACTGCCTCTGTACCGGAACCATCCCAGTTTCTCGAACTCTCAGACCTTTACATCGAGAAGTACGTTGCACAAGAGGGCTATTTCTCCGAAAGCGACATCCTTCGAATGGTGCAGGTAATCTCCGACTTGAGACAACAACTGAAAGAAGGTGCCGAGCCGAGAATATTCCTCGAAATGGCTCTGCTGAGATTGGCCAGGATGGACACGACCGCCACTCTTGCTGACGTGCTCAAGAAACTTTCGGAGATCTCTTCATCGCGACAGGAATCCGCCCCTCCCAAGGATCTCTTTAATGGAACATCGTCGGGAGAGTCTTCACCGGCGGAAAAAAAAAGCCCGATTCTGAATAAACCTGCCGGGGACGATGAGGAAGTGCGGAGTAAAGCCCCCTCGGATAAACCCGGCACCGGATGGAAGGGATTTCTGGACGGCTACACACAGATCAACGGCATGCTTTCGATGATGCTCAGGAAAGGCAACGCGGAATTTGTCAGTGACGGCATCCTGCAGTTGACTTTCCCTCCTGATTCCGGTATTGATACTTTGTTGACGTCGGCGAAGATCAAGCAGCTCGAGATGGAGCTCCAAAAATACTATGGAAGGTTTGTCAAATTCCGAGTGGAGACGGATCCCGGGTTGCGGCTGGATGAACCGAAGATGACACTCGATCCGAGGTTTGATATTAGTCCGGAAGATGTCTTCAGGAAGAACCCCGACATCCAAAAAATCGTTGAGAGATATGATGGAAAGATTACCAGCATAAAAAGGATAACCCCCAAAGGAGCAAACAATGGGTAAAGGTTTAGGCGATATGATGAAACAGGTTCAGAAGATGCAGGCCAAAATGGAAGAGATCCAGGCCGAGCTCGAAGAGGAGCGCATCGAGGGAACTTCAGGCGGCGGCATGGTAAAAGTGATCGCCAACGGTAAGCAGGAGATCGTTCAGGTCAAGATAGAAAAAGAAGTCGTGGACCCCGAAGACGTTGAGATGCTCGAGGATCTGATAGTTGCAGCAGTCAATCAGGCTCAGCAGAATGCACAGGAACTTGCTGCCGAGAAAATGGCCGCAATAACCGGTGGCATGAAAATCCCCGGCATGAATTTGCCGTTCTAACTATTATGTTCAAGTCAGCACAATCGGTTGAGAAGCTGATCGGAGAGCTGTCGAAGCTTCCCGGCATAGGTCGCAAGACCGCCCAGAGACTTACATTCTGGATTCTCAAGATGAAGAAAGAGGATGCCAGAAGTCTGGCGAGGGCGATTGTCGATGTTAAGGAAAAAATCGTCCGCTGCTCGATCTGCTCCAACATCACCGAGACCGACCCGTGCGCTATATGTACCGATCCCAAACGGGACAATACGACAATCTGCGTCGTCGAAGAAGCCAACGACATCCTGGCGATCGAGAAAAGCGGCGAGTACCGAGGATTGTACCACGTCCTTCAGGGTGCCCTCTCCCCTCTCGACGGCATCGGCCCTGAGCAACTTAGATTCAAAGAGTTTGTTTCGCGACTGAAAGACGAGATCAAAGAGGTAATAATCGCAACCAATCCTAATGTCGAGGGCGAGGCCACAGCCGTCTATGTCTCTCGACTCGTCAAACCGCTAAAAATCAGAGTCACGCGGATCGCGCGCGGCCTGCCGATCGGATCCGACATCGAATACGCCGATCAGAACACCCTTACCAAAGCGCTTCAGGGCAGACAAGACTTCTGACGATTCCATTCCACTGCAGTCCCTCATCGTCAGTTTTTTCTTCACAACTCCCGAATCGTGTGCTACATTTACTAGTGAGTCCATCAGGTAGCAACAACTCGAATGTACATCAGGGATGACCTCTCGATAAGTAACGACCAATTGGTCATACTAATAGATCGAAATTAACGGAGGTGTTCAAATGAAGACATTTATGCTGATGACGAAACTGTCGCCAGAGGTCGCAGCGAAGATAAAGGACCGCGAAACAATCGGCAAGAGCTGGCTGGAACAGGTCAGGGAAAAATGTCCCGAGGTGAAATTTCTCGCTCACTACGCCCTGCTCGGTTCTTATGATTTCTGTGACATCTATGAAGCTCCCGATGAGGAGACAGCTGCCAAAGTCTCGATGATCAGCATGGCCAACGGCGCATTTTCGGCAGAGAGCTGGATCGCGATTCCGTACAAGCGCATTGTCGAACTGGCAGGTGAGATTTAGTCATAGAATATTGGTTGGTGTATATCCCCGCGCACCAACAGAACACGATTTGTGGTTGGTGTACGTCCTCGTGCTGTCAGTAATTATCATGCTCAAAGTCATCAAACGTATCAAGACCAGAAGTCAGCGCAAAATCAAAGAATAGCGTCCGTTTCAAGCTGTGTTCAGCATTAGGATTAAGATACATGTGCGCGATCAAATTGTGATGATCAGGATTCTCACCCTGTATGACATTGTCCTCTAAGAAGAGTATCCCAGAAAGGCTCTGCGATACTTCGCATATAGTACAATCACTATGAAAGTCATCAAGTACGGTATCTAAACGCGTCTTATGACCGATCCATTGACAGAAAACCCGTCTAGTTAACGCCCGATAAAATGTCAGACTTTCGCCCCCATGCGGCCTGAGAGTGTTGTTAAACCATGGGAATACGACGTACACAAGCATAAACGGGCTGTTTTTCACAAACTTGTCACAATGCCCGAAAACTCTAGACCAATAGACTTCTGCATGACGGTACGGATTGTGGCTGCTTTCGGTTGCCATTACTCCGGGTCCGCGCTTCAGACTGAAACCAAGCCCTTTCACGACATTTGATTTCACTTGATTCACTACTTGGTTGTGTCGTGCAGCCCGAATTAATTCGTGCTTGAGGGCACACCAATTGTCTTGAATCAGCTCGTAATCCAAGTCCTTCGCGAATTCCGGGACTATCCACAAACCTGGAATATCGAGTTCGCTAACGATCTCCTTGATTGCACTTCTAAGCAACGCCGAAGCAGCGTCACCGAGACATTTGACGTCGAAGTAAACGTCAATTCCCCTAAAACAACCGTCAACATTTGCGAACTTCTTACCGAGTTCCGCCGCATATGTCTGCTCCTTTCTCAGATCTACATTCAACTCGGCAGGTTCAGACAGTATCCGATCCCCTTCGAGTATCTTCCAACTTAAGAAGTCGTAGGCAGCCAACTCGGCTACTGCACCACGCCAAAGACCACTTTCAGCTACAATATTGACTTGTCTGAGGAGGTCGCCGAACGAGACATGGCCTTCGTAAGTCGTTCTAAGTCTCTCCAGTCTGGCGACAAAGTTTCTCGTGAATGGCCGGTAGTTTTCATTATTGATGGCACCGGTCACATTGTTTCGAATGTCCTTGCTGCAATCAAAAGTGCTCACGCCAGCCCCGAAGATATCCTCAATGACCTGTTGGTAGCTTTCTCTGCTATTCACCCTGCCCTCCTTCACCATTGGCAATTGCCGGGCGACCAGAGATCGCATCCGTTATGCTGCGCCCCACAGCCATCTACCTCCTCTTCGACTCGTCCCAGAGTTTGTCCATTTCCGCAAGGGTGGCGTCTGCGACAGTGCGATCCGATTCAGCGAGGCGGGTCTCGATATATTCGAACCGTGTCTTGAACTTATTCGTGATGCGATTCAATGCGCGTTCGGGGTCGATCTTCAGGAACCGCGCGATATTTACGACGGTGAAGAGCAGATCGCCCAGTTCCTCGATAATGCCGGATTCATTCTTATCTGCAAGTTCAGACTTCAATTCAACGGTCTCTTCGTCGAGCTTGACTATTATATCCTCGATCTTCTCCCAATCAAACCCGAACCGCGCCGCCTTCTCCTGCACCCTATACGCCCGCAGTAGCGCCGGAAGGCTCTTCGGCACACCAGACAACACCGAGTTCCGCTCGCCGTCGCGAGGCTCGTCTTTTTCGAGCTTTATATGCTCCCAGTTGACCGTTACCTGATCAGGCGTGAGATCAGCCTTCTTCTCGAAAACATGTGGATGCCGCCGTACAAGCTTATCAGATATAGCCTTCGAGATATCCTCTATGTCGAATTCGCCCACATCGGACGCGATCTGAGCATGAAACACGATCTGCAGCAGAAGATCCCCCAGCTCATCCTTCAGCTTCACCGGGTCAGCCTCTTCAATCCGCTCGATAACCTCGTACGTCTCCTCTAATAAATAGGGAATCAATGACTTATGGGTCTGCTCTATATCCCATGGGCAGCCCTCAGGTCCCCGCAGTTTCTTCATGATATCAACGAGTTCATAAAAGCTTGACATAAGAGAGAACCTTTCGTCAACAATACACGTATTAATCCGATACTTCTGGATAATAGTCAACTGGACGCCCCAGGTCAAAGTCTAAATAGGTTTGCCTTGACTTCCGGGCACATTTCCCTGTAATTGACGGCTGAATTTTCAGGAAGCGGAGAAATGACAGAGATACCGAAACATTACGACTTCAAGTCCGCCGAGAAGAAATGGTACAAGCATTGGCTCGACGGCGGGTATTTCCACGCTGACGCTACCGACAATGGCAAGACACCGTACACGATTGTCATTCCGCCGCCGAACGTCACTGATATACTCCACATAGGCCACGCCCTCAATAACAGTCTGCAGGACATAATGATCCGTTACAGACGCATGGCTGGCTTCGAAACCGAGTGGCTGCCGGGCGTAGATCATGCCGGAATCGCCACTCAGGTTGTGGTCGAAAAGCAGCTCGTGAAAGAGAAAACGACCCGCCAGGAGATCGGAAGAGAGAAGTTTGTCGAGCGTGTCTGGAAGTGGAAAGAAGAGAAATTTGACGCCATCATAGACCAGTTGAAGCTCATTGGCTGCTCCTGCGACTGGGATCGTACGAGATTCACGATGGACGAGGGACTATCAGATGCCGTGAAAGAAGTCTTCATCCGGCTATTCAACGAGAAGCTGATTTACAAGGGTCATTACATCACGAACTGGTGCCCGAAGGACCTTACATCGCTGTCGGATGACGAGGTCGAATATCAGGATCAGCATTCGCACCTCTGGTATATCAAATACAAAATCGCCGGAGCGGACCAGTTTCTGACGGTGGCGACGACACGTCCCGAGACTATGCTTGGCGATGCCGCGTTGGCTGTGTCCCCAAAAGATCAACGCTACCAGAAATATGTCGGCCAGACGGCGATCCTGCCGATTCTCGATCGCGAGATACCGATCATTGCGGATGACTATGTCGACCCCGAATTCGGCACCGGTGTGGTGAAAGTCACACCCGCGCACGATCCGAACGACTTCCAGATCGGTCTTCGGCATGATCTGCCGCAGATCAATGTCATGAATCCCGATGCCTCTCTCAATGAGAACGCAGGCAAGTTCAAGGGTATGGATCGTTACGAGGGTCGCAAGGCGCTGCTCAAAGAGCTTGAGAAGAAAGGGCATCTCGAAAAGACGGAGAAGTACGATCTTTCGGTTGGCGTCTGCTATCGATGTGGTACTGTTCTCGAACCGTACCTGTCGAAACAGTGGTATGTTCGCATGAAGCCGCTTGCAGAACCCGCAATCGAAGCTGTTAAGAGCGGCAAATTGCGGTTTCATCCAGAACATTGGGAAAAGACTTATCTCTACTGGCTGGAGAACGTGCGCGACTGGTGCATCTCGCGGCAGCTCTGGTGGGGACATCGGATTCCGATATTCTACTGCCAGGATTGCGATCATGTCTGGGTGGCAAAGGATACACCGCGAGAGTGCCCTGAATGCAAGTCGAAGGATGTTGAGCAGGATCCCGATGTTCTCGATACATGGTTCTCGTCATGGCTCTGGCCGTTCTCGACATTCGGCTGGCCGGAGGAGACTCCGGATCTGAAGAGATTCTATCCGACGAATTCGCTCTTCACGGCGTCCGAAATCATCTATCTCTGGGTGGCCAGAATGGTGATGGCCGGGTACAAGTTCCTCGGAGATATCCCTTTCACCGATGTTTACATTCATGGCACAGTTCGCGATTCGCAGGGACGCAAGATGTCGAAATCGCTCGGCAACGGCATCGATCCGCGCGACATCATCAAGGAACATGGCGCCGATGCGCTCAGGATTTCGCTCGTGCTGTCGACACCTGAAGGTCAGGACCCATGCATATCGTTCAATACGTTCGAGCAGGGTCGCAATTTCGCGAACAAGCTTTGGAATGCATCTCGCTTCGTGATGATGAATCTCGGCGACAACATATCGCCGGAGTACTTCGCAGATATCAAACAGAACGGCAACCTCGCGCTGATGGACGAGTGGATTCTGTCGCGGTTGAACCAGACGATCAAAGCTGTACGAACCAACCTCGATACATTTCGTTTCAACGCCGGCGCGAAAGTGCTATACGACTTCATCTGGCACGATTTCTGTGACTGGTATGTGGAGCTTGTCAAGTCGCGCCTCCGGGATGATGCGAATGCTGATGATAAAGAGGCAGCGCGCAACGTTGTGAGCTTTGTGCTCAACAAGATTCTGCTGCTGCTAAATCCATATATGCCGTTTGTGACCGAGGAAATCTGGCAGGGACTGCACAGCTCCGACGGGGAGGCTAAGGGCCACACTATCATCGTGGCGGAATATCCGAAACATGACAACAAGTGGATCGATCCGCAGCTTGAATCGGGAATGGAGAGCATCCAGTCGGTGGTGAACGCGATAAGAGCGGTCCGTGCCGAGATGAACGTTCCCCCATCGAAGCGTGCTGATGTGCACGTGAGAGTAGCGTCAGAAGAGCTTGCCGAGGCCCTGAAGACTCATTCGACCTACATTACTGAATTGGGCAGAATCAACGATTTCCACGTCGGGTCCGACACCAAACGGCCGAATTTGTCGGCTTCTGCAGTGATCAAGGACGCGGAAGTGTTTATACCGCTTGAAGGTCTGATCGACATTGATAGAGAGCGATCGCGGCTCAAGAAAGACCTCGATCAGGTCCGGGATCAGTTGTTCAAGATCGGCCGCAAACTCGGCAATCCGGAGTTTCTGTCGAAGGCTGCGCCCGATGTTGTTGAGCGCGAGAAGCGGAAACGGGACGATTTTGAGTCGATGGCAGACAAGATAAATAACAATCTGGAACAGCTCATGGGCTGGTAGAAAAGACTTGCCAGATCGGATTCTGTACATATATTACAGGGCTAACTTCTTAGAGGAGCAAAAATGGCGAAAGTTTGTGACATATGCGGAAAGAAGCCGATGTTCGGCTCTACGATCTCTCACGCGCACAATGTGAGCAACCGGAGATTCAACCCGAATCTTCATCCGGTGCGCGCGAAGATCAACGGACAGACGAAGAAGATCAGAGTCTGCTCTTCCTGCCTCAAAGCAGGCAAAGTCACCAAAGCCGCATAATAAGAATCTCGATTCCGATTTCAAAACCCTCGGCATGCCGGGGGTTTTTTGCGTTTGTGATTGCGCGACGCACTGGTTATCGATATAATGAACTGATTAAGAATACGCGGCAGAGCAACAGGGGCACAGCAAGAGACGCAACGGCAAATGCGCCGTCAGGAATCCCTTCCTGACGGAATCGCAAAGAACAATGCAAAGCTGAGGACGTTGTATGTGGATTGATTTCAGCAAAGCGAGCAGTTGTGAGCTGAACTACCTTGCAGCAGTGGGCCGAGCGTTGGTGCTGAGTCAGCATTTTGAGTATACATGCAAGGATGTCCTTTGCCTTTTTGACTTTGTCAAAGGCGTCAGAGAAGGCAAAGAACAAGACCTTGACACTTGGCAGAATATAGCGGAGAAGACGATGGAGAACCGGCTTGCCAACGCCGTGAAGAAGTATGGCAATGTGCACGGAACAACGGAAGGCAATCTGTCACTGCTCGACATGGCGAGACTTGCCCGGAACTATATTGCTCACGATGCAGCTCTTCTGTGGTACTTTCCCAGTAATGACGATTTGAGACTATCCGCACGAATCTCCACGCTACGAGAGGCCGCCAATGATCTCGCCGCAGCGCACAATCTCGTGAGCGACTGGGGATACTCAATGAAAAACATCAAACCACCGCCGCCTGCTCTTGAATCCACGTATGTACACCGAGCCGTTGGATGGGTCATGGAACCTCTCCAAAGTACTAAAGAACTGCAAAGCGGGACTCGGGACGATAGCTCTTCACAAATGACTGATTCCCCGGAGCCGTCAGGAAGGGATTCCTGACGGCACAAGTGCTGACCCAGCAGCATTCCGCCAGGAAAGAATTCCTGACGAAACAAAGGAGGCGTAATTGAGAAGCCGCGACCGTGCACTTTTCGATGTCCACGGAAAAGTGCACTTCGTAACATCCACAGTGGCGGGATTCATCAACGTATTCAATAACAAGCAGACATGTGCCATCTTCGTCGACTGTCTTCGCTTCTGTCAGAGGCGAGGTGATTTCACTCTGTTGGCATGGGTTCTGATGGCGAATCACTTCCACATGATCGTCAAACGGGCAGAGGACAAGACAATCTCTGAAATAGTCGGCAACCTCAAACGCTACACAGCAAGACAAATCGGGCGGCTGGACGCGGGGCCAGACATACAGGAGACTATCTGCCGCGCTCGGCGCGCCACAGCGCGCGAATCGGGGAAGGGATCGGCTCTATGGAAGCCACGGTTCGATAGTCTGGTGATCTCATCTGAGGATATCTTGCGACAGAAGATTGAGTACATTCATAACAACCCTGTTCGTAAGGGTCTGGTTGAGGAACCGTGGCAGTGGCGGTACTCGAGCGCGTCAGCATATGGTGGCAGGGAGGACATATTGATTCCCGTTGACAGTGAATGGACGTGCATTGGTTACGGTGGGATTCCGTCAGGAAAGGATTCCTGACGGCGTTGTATCAGAGCATGAGCAGCGTGTCTTGCAGAAGACCATCAGGTGAGAGCCTCCGAGTGGGTGCGGAGGCTCTCGTTATCCCTATCCTCGGCTGGTTGAGGAACAGGGTGGGACTAATTACCTGTTGTCGATAGCCTTTCTCAGAAACGTCGGCACCTCGAGATCGTCGCGATCGATATCGCCGGCATGAACCATCTCGGCACCTACCGCAACCCTCTTATCTCTCGATATTGTCACGACCTCTTGTGTCGAGGCAACCCGTTGCTGATGAAACAGATCGACAACATTGGTATCGTAATCGTAAACCTCTTTCTCATATCTGCCGAATCCGGTGGCGATAACCGTTACGCGCATCTCGTCGCCGAGAGTCGGATCAATCACCGCGCCGAATATGATTTCGGCATCGCTTCCGGCAGCATCATAAATCACGTTTGTCGCATCGTTGACCTGCGTGAGAGTCATGTTCTCGCCACCGCAGACATTGATCAAAACGCCCTTCGCACCGGATATGCAGGTGTTCTCCAACAGTGGTGAATTGAT
>Ga0180009_10005887_pt1 | contig 13013 bp, 12 predicted proteins | sample OS_PC_MetaG_FD_123537 | JGI IMG/M metagenome (GOLD analysis project Ga0180009, IMG submission 123537) | Groundwater microbial communities from the Aspo Hard Rock Laboratory (HRL) deep subsurface site, Sweden - OS_PC_MetaG | ecosystem: Environmental > Aquatic > Deep subsurface > Groundwater... | reverse complement strand
GGCCGGTATCCGTTCCTGATACAGGGCGTTCAACTCCTGATGGGTCATTGTCTGTCCTCCAAAATGGAAAAGCCGGCCGTGGAGTCGGTTCCACTGGCCGGCAGGTGTTTGGTTGAGCCCGTTATCGGGCCTAATCACTTGGAGGACACCGGTGTCCGAAAATGCGCGCGGTCAAAGGTGGGATGGAAAAGGCGGGTAGGAAATCCTTATTTGACGGGCATTACCTCCTTTCTGGAAGGGGGGCTATAATTTTTTTGATAAGGGTCGCCCCCTCCATGGGGCGGTAGGGACCCGGTCACACACTCGAAGGGTCGTACAGGTCATGACCATGATGGACGGGGTCAATGGATTCTTGGTTTGGGAGGACTATTTTTCCAGGAATTTCCGGTAATAAACGAATATTTACTCGGGATTTATCTGGATCAGGCGGTCTCGAACAGAAAATCCTATATTGGTCCTGGTGGTAGACCGGTGGTGAGAACAGGTATGAGCCAGGTGGTGTCAGCCGTGTACAGGGGGCCGGATACACGCACACACGGAATCGGGGCAGTCAAAAAGTCGATGAGTCGTGATATTTTTTCGGTCGCCGTGGCCTGATGAAAACATTAGAAAAATTCGATAGTGGCAGATGTTAAAATGAATTGATTTCTATCTCTAAAATGTTTGAAAATATCGACAAGCCTTATTATCTTTTAGCTCTATCCCTTTCGAGCCATGGCGTTACTTTTTCACCTTTAGAATTCAAGCCGAGGCTTTGTAAACCATAATATTTTTCCCTTTTATTCTTTCGATTAAATTCTACGACTAAATCTCTGACTTTTATCCGTTCGGACGGGGGCAAAGCATGAATCATTTCAGCAAAGTCAAGCTCCTCTTCATCCCCACCAGGTAAAACTAATCCAATATATTTTGCGACATAACTTGCAACTTGACGTTTGTACGAGTTTTCATACTTCGGCATAAATATCTCCTTCCTTTGGTAGAGTAAAAAATATCTTTCTAAAATCATGCTACGTGTCCGTTGACAGTGTTCATTTTTCCTGCAGGTCAACTATCCCGTCTGTACATGCCTTAAGAAGGTTAGTATCACTCCCTTTTGTGTCAGGCCTTGGATGCGCCTAAAGTATAGTAGATCACCTATTACGGATTTTTCCATGGTTTCGTTACGCAACCATATATAGCCACATAAAGAAAACGGGTGTCAATCATTTTCGACTCGACAGACCAAACTCAGCCCAGCACCCTGGAGACCTTGGTCGGGTCACCGTGGACCATTAATCCATCCCAACCTTCCCCCTCCCCGCCCAACTGCCTAGATTTTGCTTGCAGAACTGCCCGATTTTGCCCAGGTTTGCCCAAGTCAGTAAAAAAGGGCTTCCAGTATAAATACCGGAAACCCTTGAAATTAGTGGAGCCGGCGATGGGATTTGAATAAGCCAGAGGCTTACAAGCCCTCGACCTGCTGATTACGAATCAGCTGCTCTACCGTTGAGGTATAACTGCGGACAAAGGGTCGAGAAGACCGACCCAAGCCCGGGCCTTGGTCAGTCCATCCCGGACCGGCCGCGGGATTTGCTTTACTGGATGTGAAATCAGGACACCCGGAAAAATCCGCGAATTACAAATCCGGAATCATTTTCCGGATCCGCCATGCCTGCCCGGAAGAGCCGGATGCGGTAGCGCCGCGGGTCCGCGTCCGGGCGGGGGAAATCCGGTAACGGATGAACGGCGCGGCCGGGTCCCGACTCAGGCGGCCGGGTCCGGGTTCGGCGCGTACATGGCGCGGCCCAGGGCCATGCGTGCGGCGTCGGCCAGGGATTCGGCGTAGCTCGGGTGCGGCGCGATCAGGGCGGCCAGTTCATCGGCCGTGGCCTCGAGTTTCAGGGCCATGACGGCCTGGGTGATGAGTTCGGCCGACTGGGGGCCCAGGAGGTGGACGCCGAGCAGCTTTTGGTAGCGGGTCCCGAAGACGGCCCGCGCGACCCCGCCGTCCTCGAGTTCGGCCATGGCCCGGGCATTGAAACCATAGGGGACCTCTCCGACCACGACCCGGTCGTATTCGGCCCGGGCCTGTTTCTCGGTCAGCCCGACCGAGGCGGCTTCCGGCCGGGTGTACACGACCGAAGGGATGTTTCGGCCGTCGAATTCGCGTCCGGCGCCCATGGCGTTTTCCGCCGCGGTGATGCCGTGGGCCGAGGCCTTGTGGCTGTAGTAAGGGGGCCCGACCAGGTCGCCGATGGCGAAGACGCCCGGGCGGGTCGTTTCGAGACGGCTGTTGACGACCACCGCGCCGCCGGCCGTCTCGATCCCGGCCCGGGGCAGGTCCAGGGGCCCGGTTCGAGGCGTCCGGTCGGCGAGGATGACGCGGTCCACGGCGCGCGTTTCCGTCTTGCCTTTGACCGTCAGCGTCACGTCCAGGCCATTGGCGGACCTTTTGACCGCCCCGACCCGGGTCTGCCGCAGAACCTCGATCCCATCTTTTTTCAGGATGGCCCTGAGGCGGCTGCCGATCTGCCGGTCGAACCGGGGCAGGAAATCGCCCGGCGCGGCCAGGATAACCCTGCGGCCGAAGCGCGAGAAGAACGCGGCCAGTTCCACGGCCCAGTCCGCCTCGCCGGCGATGAGCATGCGCCTGTGCGGCCGGGTCAGGTCCAGGGCCAGGTCGGGCGGGCCGACCTCGTCCAGGGGAGCCCCTGATGGTTCGGGCGGCGCCCAGTCCGCGCCAACGGCCAGGATGACCGCATCGGAGGCCAGGGTTTTGCCTTCCACCTGGACCTGTCCCGAGGGCGTCAGGGCGGCGTTGCCCTCGATAACCGTCACGCCGTTGGTCTTGAGCAGGGACCGGGTCCCGAGGCGCAGGTAGTTTACGGTCCGGTCCAGGCGCTTTTTCAGGGCTTCCGGGTCGAGTTCGGGGGTCAGGGGGAGGAGGCCCAGGCGTTCGGCCCCGAGGGCCGCGGCCGCGGCTTCCGAGGCCGATCCCAGGATGCGCATGGGGATGCAGCCCAGGTTCATGCAGACCCCGCCCAGGTGTTTCATTTCGACCAGAATGGTTTCCGCGCCCAGTTGGCGGGCCCGGACGGCCGCGGCCACGCCGCCGGGGCCTCCGCCGACAATCACGATTTTTTTCGACATGGCGTCCTCAAATCAACATTTCGGCCGGGTTCTGGAAAATGCGGTCCATGGCCGCCAAAAACTCGCCGATGGGGTCGGCGTCGAAGACCCGGTGGTCGGCGCCGATGATCAGGCTGAGGGTCCGTCCGACGACAATGGCCCCGTCCCTGACCACGGGCGCCTCGACGATGCGGCTGACGCCCAGAATGGCGGATTCCGGGGGATGAATCACCGGGGTGAAGACGTCGATGCCCAGGGCGCCGACGTTGCTGATGGTAAAGGTCCCGCCGGTGAGGTCCTCCATGGTCTGGGTCCCGGATCGAACGCGGCCGATGATCCCGCTCCATTCCCGGGCGATCCGGTCGAGGGGCTTGGCCTGGACGTTCCTGATCACCGGGATCATGATGCCGCCGCCGCCCGGGGGCGTGACCACCATGCCGATGTTCTTGCCGCCGTGAATGACGATCCGGTCGCCGTCGAGGCGGGCGTTGAGGATCGGGACTTCGCCGAGGGCCTGGGCCGCGGCCTTGAACAGCAGATGAGTCAGGCTGAACTTGAGGCCGTGCTTCCGCTCGAAGGCGTCCGCCAGTTCGCGGCGGAAGTCCAGCAGGCGGTCGACCTGGACGGTCCGGCTGAGGGCCCCGTACGGGATGTCCACCGTCTGCATGGTCTTGGAGATGATGGCCCGCCTGAGGCTGGTCAGGGGAACGATCCGGTCCTCGGCCAGGGGTTCGGCGGGCGGTTCCGCCGGAGATGCCGGTCCGGATTTTAGCGCCGCTTCCACGTCCCGGGCGAAAATCCGGCCGTTTTCGCCGGAACCGGTCACGGTCCGGATGTCCAGGCCGGCGTCCCGGGCCATTTTCCGGGCCAGGGGCGTGGCTTGCAGCGGAGCGTCCGGGTCCGCATCGGCAATCTCTCCGGCCGCCGGCGCGGTGGCCCGTTCCGTTGCCGGCGCCGGGGTCGCCCCGGGTTCGGACACGGCCTGGTCGGTGACGAACGGCATCTCCCGGATCACCCGTTCGACCTCGGTCTCCGGATCGTCCGCCGCTCCGACCACGGCCAGCAGGGCGCCCACCTTGAGCACCTGGCCGACCCGGCCGACCCGTCTTTTCATGACCCCGTCCGCCGGTGAGTTGACTTCTCCGGAAATCTTATACGTCTCGATGATCAGGAGCGCTTCCCCCTCGGACACCGGGTCGCCTTCCGCCTTGAGCCATTCGGATACGGTCGCCTCTTCCATTTGCAGCCCCCAGATGGGCACGTACACGCCTTCGGCCATCCCTGGCTCCTTTTACCTGAACACCGAGCGTACGCCGGCGATGATGTCGTCCGTTTGGGGAAGATGGGCCTGTTCCAGCGGGGCGGAAAAGGGGACCGGGGTGTCGAGCGCGGCCACCCGGACGATGGGCCCGTCGAGCAGGTCGATGTACTGTTCCGCGATCGTTGCCGCGATTTCCGAACCGATCCCGCCGCGCTTGCGGCCGTCCTCGACAACGACCAGCCGCGTCGTCTTTTTCACCGAGGCCGCGACCGTTTCCTCGTCAAAGGGCACCAGGGTCCTCAGGTCGATCACTTCGGCCTCGAGACCGTCCCGGGACAGGGCCTCGGCCGCGTCGAGGCAGCGGTGCAGGTACGAGCCGAAGGAGACCAGGGTGACGTCGCGGCCCGGCCTCACGATCTCGGCCCGGCCGAGGGGCAGGGCGTAATCGCCGTCCGGGACCTCGCCCTTCATGGCCAGGAGGGTCCGGTGGTGGTAGAACAGGACCGGTGTGTCGTCCCGGATGGCCGAGGTCATCAGGCCCTTGGCGTCCGCCGGGCTCGAGGGGCAGACCATCTTGATCCCCGGGGTGTTGATAAAGGCGGCCTGGGTCGACTGGGAATGGGAGTAGGCCCCGTGCCCCCGGGCGCCGCAGAAAGTCTGGACCACCAGGGGAACCCGGAACACGCCGTTGGATACGTAGGGCCAGGATGCGGCCATGTTGCTGATGGAATCCATGGCCAGGTACATGTATTCCCCGAACAGGGTTTCGACCACGGGCCGGAGCCCGGTCATGGCCGCGCCGACCCCGGCCATGACAAAGGAGGCCTCGCAGACCGGGGTGTCGATGATCCGGGTCGGGCCGAATTCTGAGTAAAGGCCCCGGGTCGTTCCGAAAATGGCCTGCTTGACGTCCAGGCCCATGACCACCACGTTCTCGTCCCGCCGCATTTCCCCGCCGATGGCTTCGACAATCGCTTCGGCATATGTTTTTTCAGGCATTGTCTGGATTCTCCTTGTCGTCTATCCGGCGTGGATATGATCCATGATCGAGGCCGGATCGGGCAGTGGCGCGGATTTCAGGGCCTCGACGGCCTCGGCGATGATCCGTTCGCACCGGTCGCCCATGTCCTCGATGTCGGTTTCGGTCGCCCATTTTCTTTTCAACAGTTCCTTTTCGGCGCGGGGAATGGGGTCGTTCTTCCAGGCTTTTTTGACCTCGGCCGCGTCGCGGTACACGCAGGGGTCGCCGGTGTGGTGGGGAGCGAGGCGGTAGGTCTTGCACTCGATGAAGTACGGCCCCTTGCCGGAGCGGGCGTGGTCCAGGGCTTCCTTCATGGCCTGGCCCACGGCGAACATGTCGTTGCCGTCCCGGACGATCTTCCAGGGCATGCAGTAGGCCTCGGCCCGCACGGCGATATCGGCGGCGCAGGTCGAGTCGCGATAGGGATGGTATTCCACGAACTGGTTGGTGGCGCAGCAGAAGACCACCGGGACCCGGTAGAGCACGGCCATGTTCATGGCCCCGTGGAAGTCGGGCGCCTCGGCCGCGCCTTCCCCGAAATAGTCCACGACCACGTTTTTCCGTCCCTGGTTTCGCAGGGAAAGGCCCGCCCCGACCGCCAGGGAAAAGTCCGACCCGAGCGAGCCGGCCAGGGGCAGGACCCCCTGGGGGCGGCTGTGAAGATGCAGGCCGGCCCGTCCGCCGGAACCCGAGGTCGCCCGTCCGCCGTATTCCAGGAAGATGTTCTCGACGCTCAGGCCCTTGCCGATGTATTCGGCCACCCCGCGGTGGGTCCCGATGACGTAATCTTCCGGTTCGAGAAAGGCGGAGGCCCCGCAGCCCGCGGCCTCCTGGCCCGTGCCCAGGTGGGTGTAGACCGGCACCATCTGTTTCTGAAACAGCTCCTCGTGAGCGTTCTCGGTCTTTCGGGTCAGAAGCATTTTGAAATACAGGTCCAGCGCTTCCTTTTGGGTCAGCTCGTATTTTTTCGAAGCCATAATCGATTCCTCCGTCAAGGCTCGAAGACCACCGCGCCCTTGATGAAGCCTTCCGGCGGGTCGGCCGTATCCTTCAGGGCCCGGGGCAGGTCGTCGAGGGGGTAAAGCACGTTGTTGATTTTTTCGATGGCGTATTTTCGGGAATGGATGATGCGCATGGCGTCCGGGTACATGCCGGCCTGGGCGTGGTCGCTGCTGATGGTCACGCCCTTGAGAACGAGGTCGTCGAAGCTGAGGGGCACGGTCTTTCCGCCGGAAAGCCCGATGACCGCGACCCGGCCCAGGGGGCGGACGAGTTTGAGGGCCATATCGATGGCGCCGGGCGCCCCGGACGTTTCGACCACCGCGTCGGGGGGGCCGCCGATCAGGTTCGGCACGGCCTCCAGCGGATTGTCGGTTTCCACGTCGATGACATGGTCCGCCCCGAACTCGAGGGCCAGTTCGAAGCGGTGGCGGTCCCGGGTCAGGCCCAGCATGACGATGGGGCCCGCGCCCCGTTCGCGGGCGGCGATGAGCGTGGCCAGGCCTTGCGACCCGACGCCGGATACGGCCAGGGAGTCGCCGTACTCGAGCCGGGTCAGGTTCCTGGCCCAGCGCACGCCGTTTCCGATGACCGAACTGAGGCAGGCGGCCAGGGGCGGGACTCCCTCTTCGACCTTGTAGACCAGGGACCCGGGCAGCAGGTACATGTAGTCCGCGTACCCGCCGAACAGGGCCGGGTGCTGGTCGGCGGGCATGGTCACGCCGTAGGCTTTGAGGGGCCGGCACTTGTGGTAGTCGTACTGGGTGCGGCACCAGCGGCACCGGCCGCAGGGAATGGTCGGTTCGATGGTCAGAAGGTCTCCTTCCTTCAACCCGTACTCCCGGGCCGCGTCCCGGCCCACGGCGGCCGCGCGCCCCGCGATCTCATGGCCGAAGACCAGGGGATATACGTTGAAGGATGTCTTGCCGGCCACGATCTTGGGGTCCGAGGCGCAGACCGACGTGGCCAGGTTCCTGACCAGGACCTGGTCCGGTTCAGGAGGGCGGACGTCGAACTCCCGCTGTTCGATCCGTCCGGGTTCGACCAGGACCCAGGCCTTGGATTTCATGAGGACCTCTCTTTTGCGTCAGATATTGATGGGCCAGGGGAAGTGATGTTTCCACTCGGGGTCGATGGTGTAGTTCATGTCCAGCCCCTCGATCTCCTGGACCGTCAGTTCGACCGTGGCCAGCACCGGGGCCGATCCGGGGACCAGGTTGCCGCAACGCATGTTCCCTTCCTTGTCCTGGATCAGCCCGTGCAGGTGCATGAAAAACTCGCCGTCCGGATTGTGTCCGAAAAAGCCGAATCCCAGGCCGAGTTCCACGGGGCCTTCCATCTCGTAAAATACGCCGGAGTTCTTGATGTCGCCGTCCAGGAACATCTTCCTGGCCCAGGCCACCGAGGCCGAGCGCAGCGAGCCGATGGCCGATACGCTGCCGCTTTTGAATTCCGCGGCCTTGATCAGGGCGGTCACGCCCTCGATCAGGTCCTGGCCGGGCAGGAGCCGGGCCGCGATGAGTCGTCCGGGCCTGCCCATGGCGGCGCGGCATTCGATTCCGGGAACGTCCATTGTGCTTCTCCTAAAATCTTTTTCTGTTGCGTTCGTTGTTTTCAACGCGGCGGGCCAGGTCCTCCCGATAGTCGGCCGCCAGACCCAGCAGTTGGCCGCCTTCCACTTCCAGGACCTGCCCGGTGATCATGGCCGCGGCGTCGCCGGCGAAGAACAGGACCGCGTCGGCCTGCTCTTCGGGCGTGAGCCAGCGGCCCAGGGGAACCTGTTCCCCGACCTGGCGGCGGAACTCCTCGGTGGTCTTTTCCCGGGTCATTTCGGTCAGGGTGGCCCCGGGGCAGACCACGTTGACGGTGACGCCGTTGGCGGCCGCCTCGAAGGCCAGGTGTTTGCTGAATCCGACCACCGCGTACTTGGATGCGGTGTAGTCCGCGCCGCCCAGTTTGCTGATGCGCCTGGCGGCCAGGGAGGCGATGTTGACGATGCGGCCGCTTTTCTGCCCGATCATGATCGGCAGCACCGATCGGCAGCAATAGAACACGCCGGTCAGGTTCACGGCCAGGGTCCGATCCCAGGCGCCCGGCGGGGTGTCCTGCACCAGGCAGGACGCGCCCGGGACCCCGGCGTTGTTGACCAGGATGTCGATTCGGCCGAAGCGGTCCATGACGGCCCCGGTCATGTCCTCGACCTGGCCGAGGTCGGTGATGTCGGCCCGGAAGGCGGCGGCCTGGCCGCCCCGGGACCGGATTTCCCCGGCCGCGTTTTCCGCCGAGTCGGCGTCCATGTCGTTGACCGCGACGGCGGCGCCGGCGGCGGCGAGCTTGAGGGCCACGGCCCGGCCGATGCCCCGGCCCGATCCGGTGACCAGGGCGGTTTTATTATCCAGGGACATGTTCGAGCCTCCCTTATGGTTTCATGAAGACGCCCGGCAGCCAGAGGCACAGGTCGGGGATGAAGGTCACGCAGATGAGGGACAGGATCAGGGCGATCAGGAAAGGAGGCATCTCCCGGACCACCAGGTGAAACGGTTCGTCGGCCAGGTAGGTGGCCAGATACAGGACCACGCCCACGGGCGGGGTGACCAGGGCGATCATCAGGTTCAGGGTGACGACCACGCCGAAGTGTATGGGGTCGATGCCCACGGACCGGACCAGGGGCATGAGCATGGGGACGACGACGACCATGGCGGTCATGGGTTCCAGGATGCAGCCCCAGACGAGGAAGAAGATGTTGATGATGCAGAGGATGACCCATCTGGAATCGCTGATCGAGGTGAAGAACTGGACCAGCATCTCCCCCGCCCGCATCTCGGCCACGAGATAGCTGAAGATGCCCGCCCCGGAAATGATGACCAGGACATATCCCGAGGAGATCATGGAGCGGGAGAAAATGCCGAGCAGGTCCTTGAACTTCAGTTCCCGATAGATGAAGAGCCCGATCACCAGGGCGTAGACCACGGCCAGGACCCCGGCCTCGGTGGGCGTGACCAGTCCGCTGACGATCCCGACGACGATGATCAGGGGCATGATCAGGGCCGCCGCGGCGTCGAGCGCTGATTTGAGCACCTGTTTGAACGGCGGACGGGGCCGGGCCGGGTAGTTTCGTTTCTTGCAGATGATGTACGAGGCGATGATGAGATAGGCCCCCATCAAAACCCCGGGAATCGCCCCGGCCAGGAAGAGCCGTCCGATGGACTCTTCGGTCAAAAGTCCGTATATGACCAGCGGGATGGACGGGGGGATGACCGGACCGATGGTGGAACTGGCCGCGGTCACGGCCGCGGCGTACGCACCGGGATAGCCCTCTTCCTTCATGGCCGGAATGAGGACCGACCCGACGGCGGAGGTGTCGGCCACGGCCGACCCGGAGACGCCGCTGAAGATCATCGAGGCGATGATGTTGACGTGGCTCAGTCCTCCGCGAATGTGCCCGATCAGGGCGGTGGAAAAATTGACCAGGCGGCGGGTGATGCCGCCGGCATTCATCAGGTCCCCGGCCAGAAAGAAGAACGGCACGGCCAGAAAGGCGAAGTTGTTGAGGAACTCGACCATTTCCGAGGGGATGGTGGTGAACGAGGAGGAGCCCCAGAACACGGCGCAGTACACCACCGAGGCCAGGCCCATGCTGATGAAGACGGGCAGGCCGATCATGGCGAAGGCCAGAAAGGCGAGTATCAGGACCAGCAGGGGCCAGACGGACATTTATTGGCCCGCTCTTTCAGGGAACAGCCTGGCCGCCAGGACCAGCACCGACAACAGGCTGCCCACGGACGCGGCCCAGTACCGGGCCCCGGTCGGAATGGGCAGGGTCAGCAGCCTCATGCCCTCGAAGGCTTCGATCACCGGGAAGGTCAGGAAAAAGGCCAGAATCAGGAAAAACAGGCTCAGAAGCCAGTGCACCCATTGGAGGCGTTTTTGGGCCTTGGGCGAGACGTTGTCCAGAATCAGGGTCACGGACAGGTGCTGGCCGCGGTCCAGGCCGATGGGAACGCAGAGCCAGCTTATCCAGATCAGAAGCAGTACGGACAGTTCGTGGGACCAGCTGAGGGAGAAGGACAGAACGTACCGGCAGAACACCTGGGCGGCGGTCACGGCGGTGATGGCGATGAACATCACGCCGATCAGCTTTTCCAGGAGCGATATGAGGACGTCTTTCAACCGATGGACCATGCCGCGGTTCCTGGCGCCGCCCCGTCCGACGGGTCCGCGCGGGCGGACGCCGGACAGGGGGCCGGGGGATTTCGCGGGACGTTCCCGCGAGGGATCGGGGTTTCTATTTCAGATTCCGGACCTTGTCGTACAGACCGGCGGGCCAGAGATCGCCGTCCAGTTTCTCGTTAATGGTCTTGACCGCAATGGCCTGAAAGGCGGGGACGTCCGGGCTCAGTATTTCCATGCCCTTTTCGACCACCCCTTTTTTGGACTTTTCGACGATCTCGTCGTTGCGGGCCGTGGCCCAGACGTCGGTCGGGTTGCAGGCCTTGAGCAAAGCGTCCTGCTCGGCCGGGGTCAGTTTCGCCCACACGGCCGAGGAAATCAGGACCACCAGACCGGACCGGACGTAGTCGATCGGGCTGACGTACTTCTGGACCTCGTAGTACTTGGCCCCGTAAATCGCGTCGAAACCGTTGTCCTGTCCGTCGACCGTGCCCTGCTTCATGGCCATGTACAGTTCGGCCGCGGAAAGCGGAATGGGCGTGGCGCCCCAGGCCTTCATGGTCTCGATGATCGGCGGGGTCATGGGCACGCGCATCTTCAGGCCCTTCATGTCTTCCGGCTTGACGACCTTGCGCGTCGAGGTGGTGATCAGGCGGGGAGACCGGTCGGACACCCAGCCGAGGTACTTGATTCCCGCTTCCTTTTCCGTCACCGCAAGCAGTTCACGGAACAGGGCCGAATCGAAGAACTTGCGCAGATGGGCCTGGGACTCGAAGGCGTACGGCGCGAAGATCACATTGAACGGTTTGCCGCCGCTGGGCATGCTGATGACGCCCGAGTCGCACAGCATCATGTCGAGCTTGCCCATTTTGAGTTCGGCAAAATTTTTCTGCAACGGCCCCAACTGGCCGCCGCCGAAGCTCTTGATCTCCAGAGTCGGCGCCAGCTTCTGGACTTCCTTGTTGTACTGGTCGGCCACCGGGCCCCAGACCGGGGGGGGCGCCACAAAGGCGATCTTCAGCGTTTTCTGGGCCGCCAAGGCCCAGGACGGCGCCAGTATCAACAAGACCGCCGCAACGAACACCGGAAAGGACCCAACCATTCCTTTCAACCCACGCATGGAACACCTCCATTTTTTTGGGCGGCCTCGGCCGCCTCGGACACGTTTGGGGCCGTAACCGGACCCCCGACTTCTCACGCTCCGGTCGTCCCGGTGGACGACCGGAGCCGGTAAAAATTTCAAGGCAGTCCGGTCACTCCGCGTCCCCGCTCTCGTCCAGGGCCTCGGGGAACACCCCGTGGTTCTGAAACGAACCGGAACGCTGGCCGGGAATGATATGCACGTTCAGCGTCTTGGCCGGGGTTTCGCTCAGACTGACGGCCCCGTGGGGAATCCGACCGTCCCAGTAGGCCGAATCGCCCTCCTCGAGCCTGAACCGCTGCGCCCCCAGGATGATCTCGACCCGACCCTGAACCACCATGCAAAACTCCTGGCCGCTATGCCGGGCCAGCTCCAGATCGTCCAGGTCCCTGACCAAAGCGGTCACCAGGGCAGGCTCCATCAGCGCGTCCGGCATGTTCTCCGACAAAACCTCCATCTGGTAGCAGGCCCGCCGGTTCACCCCCCGAAACGAATAGACCTTCCTCCGGTCGTTCTTGCGCGATATGGTGAAGTTCCGGTTCTCCGGCTCCTCGAATATCGAAGCGATGTCGATGCTCAATGCCTCCGCAAGCCGGTAGAGCGTCGGAACGGACGGCATCGTGATGCCGTTTTCCACCCGGGAGAGGAACGGGGCCGAGATGCCTGCCGCCCGGGCCACATCCTTGGCCGAAAGCCCGAGCTCCTCGCGTTGGATTCTGAGCCTCATCCCAATCCGCGTGGCGATATCCGCTTTGTCTCCTTGGATCATGATGAAGGTACGATAGCGGCGCCGGAAATGACTGTCAAGAAAAAATGCATATATAATAATTCAATTAACCAATATGCAACCGACCCGACCGGCCAACCGGTCTTTCCGGAAGAGGGACGAGACAGGGAAACGGGTTCCGACCAAAGCAAAACCCGGATATTGCCTTTGGCTTTTACTGGGATGCTGAACATGCGGGGCGGGCGCAATCCCCGAGGCCTGCCGCGGGGAACTTCAATATCGGGGGGCCCTCATGAAAGGCCGTTGGGTCTAGTGATCCATGGCCCCCAGGACCAGGGTCAGAAATTTTACCAGGTCCATGCCGCCCTGGGTCTGGTTGGCCACCCGGACGATAACCAGGTCCCGGGAAGGGATGATAATGATGCTCTGGCCCAGGACCCCTTCCGCCATAAACCCGTCCGGCGGGATGGAGTCCGTGGGGACCGGCGACTGGTTCCACTTGAGCCGGTATGGCAGATTGACGTGCCAGAGGTATCCGTACCCGGCCCACATTTGGACGCTGGCATCCGTGCGGGTCGATTTT
>Ga0180009_10005886_pt1 | contig 13013 bp, 10 predicted proteins | sample OS_PC_MetaG_FD_123537 | JGI IMG/M metagenome (GOLD analysis project Ga0180009, IMG submission 123537) | Groundwater microbial communities from the Aspo Hard Rock Laboratory (HRL) deep subsurface site, Sweden - OS_PC_MetaG | ecosystem: Environmental > Aquatic > Deep subsurface > Groundwater... | reverse complement strand
AGCGACGCTCCCTGCGAATTTGTGCAGCCGCTACGACCGACGCTCAATCCGCCACAACGTCCTCCAAATGCACGGCAACGGCGCGTTCCCCCCTACTCACTTTGAATCAACCAATTGGGACTGGCTCGTGGGGCGCCGATCTGACCTTGCCACCAGCATCGAGGGGGTGCTTGATGGATTCCCGCGGGAAGACCTGCGCCCGGCTCGTGCTGCTGGCATGTTCCAGCTCGGCACCGCACAATCGCGGTTGCGGAGTCTTCTCCTACCTAGCGACAAGCACGACGGAGCGCAGCATGAACCACAACGACCCTGTCAACAACCCCGTCATCGAAGCGATCAGAGCTCGCCGTTCTGTTCGCCGATACCGCCCTGCACCCGTTTCTCGACAGGCCCTGGAGACCATCGTGGATTGCGGACGACTGGCTCCGTCATCCAACAACAGGCAGACATGGGAGTTCGTCGTGGTGACAGACCCCGACAGGCTCAAGACGCTGGGGAACCTGGCGACGTATGGGAGGTTCATCGCAGACGCCGCAGCCTGCATCGTGGTCTGTGGCGATCCCCAAAACAGATCTATACTATCTCGATGGAGCCGCCGCCACCGAGAACATGCTTCTCGCCCTGCACGCCCTGGGGCTGGCGAGCTGCTGGGTGCAGGCCTACGACAAGGAGTACAACCAGGCGATCAAGGAGTTGCTCGGGATTCCGGATCGCATGGTGCTGGTGGCGCTGGTTCCCGTGGCTCATGCCGAAGGGGAGGTGAAGACGCCAAGGAAGCGACCGCTGGACGAGGTGCTGCACTGGGAAGAGTATTGAATCACCGCCGCCTGGACCGTCGACGCAACGCCAGCCCCAGCAGCAGCAACAACAGCAGGCCCGCCGCCGCCGACCTGCTCTCCGTTGACGGGCCCAGCGAGCAGCCGCCGCCCCAGACCGTCGTGGGACCGGTCGAGGGGTTGTTGGAGTAGGTGCCTGAGCCCGAGGGGGCGCAGAGTCCAGCGACGCAGTTTGCGCCGGCCGGGCACGGCTGGTCGGCGGCGCAGATCTGCGTGCAGATCTGCGTGCCGGAGACAGCACGACACATCCCTCCGCTGCACTCGCCGTCGTTCGTGCACTGGTAGCTGAAGGGCAGCTTCTCTCCGGGACCGGGCTCGATGTTCCCGCCCTGCGTGGCCTGCAACGCGGCGAAGGCGTCGACGAGGCCGCCGCCGCATCCCTCGTTGCACTTGCCGGCGGGGCTGGCGGTCTTGCGCAGCACGTTGGCTGTCTCGCCGGCGTTGAGCGTGGGGTTGATCCTGAGCATCAGCGACACGATACCCGCGACCATCGGAGCGGCCTGCGAGGTGCCCTCGAACGGCTGGTAGGAGTACTTGCCGTCCTTCGTGTTGAAGAGGGTGCCCATGATGCCCGCGTACCAGTCCTTTCCCTCGTACTGGAATGGCAGCTTCTGGGTCATGTTCCCCCCCGGTGCGACGATGTCGACCTCCTTGCCGTAGTTGGAGTAGGGCGCTCGTCTGTTGTCCAGCCCAGTGGCGCCAACGGTCACGACGCCGGGGATGACCGCCGGGTAGATGTTCTGCACGTCCCCACCGTGGTTGCCGGCGGCGGCCACCACGATCGCTCCCTTGTTCTGGGCATCCTTGATCGCGTCGGAGAGCAGGTAGCTGGCGCCCGGGCCCCCGAAGGAGAGATTGATCACGCGCGCCGGCGTCTTGTTGTCCGGCACGTTGGGCACGCCGACGCCGGCAGCCCAGCGGATCGCCGACGCGATGTCGGCGTCGTTTCCCTTGCCCTCCTGGATCCCCAGCGCCCGAACCGGCTGGATCTTGCAGGCCCAGTCCACGCCGACGATTCCCTTGCTGTTGTTGCTGGCGGCGCCGATGATCCCCGCGACGTGCGTGCCGTGGAGGGCGGAGCTGGCCAGCGAGTCGGTGCCCTCGTCCTTGGGATCGCCGTCCCACCCGTTGTTGTCCCCCGCGTTGGCAGGGTCGGATACGAAGTCGCAGCCGCTGACCACGCGCCCGGCAAGGTCGGGGTGGCCGTGGTAGATGCCGGTGTCGACCACCGCGACCACGACATCGGGGTTGCCGGTGAGCATGTCCCAGGCCTGCTCCAGCCGCACCGCCTTGATGTTCCACTGCAGCTGGTAGTGGGTGTCGTTGGGGACGATGAAGGGGCGGCGAATGTAGTTCGGCTCCACGTGAGCGACGCGCGCGTCGTCGCGCAGGGCCTCCATCGCGATGCGGGTGGCAGAGGGCGTGCGGGTCGCGAGCTGGACCAGCGATGCGTTGGCGGTGAGGGCGCGCTGGGTGCGTACCGTGAAGCTGGCGACCCGATGCAGCGAGCGGGAAGGGGCCCGCCGCCTGGCTGCCGGGTCACCATGCGCTGGCAGGCCCCTGTCTCTCCCCAGGAGCTCGCTGGTGGCGTTGGCGGGTCCGGCCCGAAGGGCCTCGGGCTTGAAGTGGACGATCAGGTCGCCGGGTTCGAACTCGGGCGCTGGCTGAGCGTACAGAGCCGCCGGACCCAGCACCCAGAGAATCGAGAGACAGCCTGAGATGGCGAGACGCAGCATGGGTGTGAAGCTCCTGCCATCTGGCTTGCAACAGCCATACCTCCCAGGTTGAAGCAGATTGCGTCTGAAATTACAGCGTTTTGCGGAGTAGGCCGCCACAGTCCCCACCCCAGTCCGGGACTCGAGTCCCCAGGTGTGTACAGTGTGGCACACTACCGGTCGGTGGCCAGGCGGTGAAACCACTTGCGTATCACCTCCTCCGCCGGCTTGCCCCTGGGAGTGTAGCGGGTGTCGCGGGGGCCGCCGTCTCCATACCAGTCCCAGAAGATCACGCCAGCCAGCTCTGGCACCCTGTCCCACGCGCCCACGAACGCGCTGAAGGCGCGGCGCTGCTCCTCCAGGTCAGGGGGGGCCGAGAGGGTGTAGTCCCACGGGTTGACCGCGCAGCCATCCATGCTCGGGTAGCCGACCTCGGTGAAGAGGAAGCGCTTCTTCCGCTTCCGCGCCCAGCTCACCAGCTTCGTGCGGACGGAGCGCCAGGCGGTCAGCATCTCGCTCTGCGGGGCCTTCTTGTCGCGGGTCAGCTGGTAGTAGGCAGTCAGTCCCACCACATCCACCAGGTCCCAGAAGACCACTGGCTTGTAGTGGTCCCAGTTCGCCGAATAGACCAGGGTGCCGCCGTAGATCGCGCGGATCCGGCGGATCAGATCGCTCCATCTGTCCCTCATCTTCTCGGTGGTGACCAGCTCCGAGCCAACGCAGAACATCTCGACCCTGGATCGGGCGGCGATCCTCGCATAGTGCAGGATGAAGCGATGGTAGGCCCGCCACCACCCCTCCCAGCTTCCGGGCTTGATGGTGCCGCGCCACTCGAGAGGCTTTCGCCGCAGAACGTCGATGATCGGGAACAGGAAGACCTTGAGCCCCTTGGCGTGGGCGCGGTTGATCATGCGCGTCAGCACCGAGTCCGGAGTGGTGGACCGCGCCCGCGGATCGATCGAGCTGGAACGGACATCGGCGGTGGACCACGACACGACCAGGGAGACATGGCTGACTTTCAGAGCCTTCAGCTCGTCCAGCTTCTGATCCAGCTTCGCCGGGCGGATGTCGGAGTAGCTGCCAAGGGCCAGTCCACGGACGAAGGGGAGCGGACCCGGTGAGGCAGGGGAGGTGAGGGAGAGGAGGGCGACGGGGATCAGCCCGATGCTTGGGAGGGCACGTCTCACGCGGGGCTCAGGGTCGCTTGCGCCTGGAGCGGCGTTTCTTGCTCTTCTTGCTCTTGCCGCCGCCGGAGAGCTTGGCCACCGATTTGTCCACTGCCTGGCGGATTGCCTCCAGCAGCGCCTCGTGGGTCAACTGCACGCGCTCCTTCTCCTTGTAGCGGCTCACCTCGGTCCCCACCTGGGCGTTGCCCTCGCCCGCCAGCGCCATTTGGCTCGAGGGGATCTTGTCGGCGTCGATGGCGACCGCGACCTCGACCATCAACACCCGGTATACCTTGCCCTTGGCCGGCGGGTTGAGGGAGTGGCTCGCCTTGGTCACGCGGAGCACCAGGTTGTAGCCCTGCAGTCGTCGGGCCTTGAGCTCCCGCTGGAGATCCTCGCCCTGCGGCGGCGGATCCCCCAGCTTGGTGACCACCTCCGCGTGCTTCTCCAGCTCCTGCTGGAGGTAGGTCAGAGCCTTGGCCTTGATCGATGGCTTGGTGTTCGCCGGCTCCTTGACGCCCCGTATCTCCATGTAGAACCGGGGGCGAGCGTCCGCCGACCCGCAAGCCAGCGCGAACAAGGTCGCTACCACGATGCCACGAGCCGAGTACCGCATCCGACACCTCCCGAGGCGACAGGTAACACCAGTTCGCACGGGTGGTCAAACCATCATCGGACCCACTGGTTCCTCCACATCGGACGGTTGACCGATGGTGGGGATTCACCGGACAGGCTATCCTTTCAAGTAGAAACACAGGGCAACACCTGCTCAAAGGAGTCCAGAATGCCGCGTTTGGCGAAGTTTTTCCGCAGGCTGCGTCGAGGAGAGAAGGGGCAGGGGATGACGGAGTACATCATCATCGTGGCCCTGATCGCCATCGCAGCGATCGGCGTGGTGACGATCTTCGGCGACAACATCCGCGATCTGTTTGCGGGTGCGACCAACGCCCTGGCTGGTGAGACCAAGGTCCAGGTCGGGACGGAGAAGGCACGTCTGTCGCACACCAAGACCAAGACCCTCAAGACTTTCGGTGAGGACAACAAGGGCTCGGTCCGCTAGCCGCCAGGCCCAAAGCTTGCACGAAGCCTGGCGCCACCCGGAGCTGATTGTCCCAGACCTGGTCTGCGTGGCGGTCTGTCTGGTCGCCACAGCCACTGACATCAAGGCTCGTCGGATCCCCAACTGGCTCACCTTGCCCGCCGTCGTCGCCGGCCTGCTGCTCAACACACTCCTCCCGGCCCTGTCCTCCAGCTCCGGGGTGACCGTGCGGATAGGCCTCGTCTCGTCGGTCACGGGCGGGATGCTACTCCTGTTGACCTTTGGATTCCTTGGGTTCATCAACTTTGTCGGCATGGGGGACGTGAAGCTGATGGCGGCGGTGGGGACGCTGCTGCGCTGGCCCACCGCGCTGTGGGCCCTGGCCTACGTGGCCATCATGGGGGGGGCCATTGCTGTGGCCTACACCCTGGCCGGGGGCCGTCTGGGGGCCGTTTTTGGCAACCTCGTGACTCTTGGGCGCCGCCTGGGACGGAAGGAGAAACCAGCGGTTGAGCTGCACCGAATCCCGTACGCCCTGGCGGTGCTCCTGGGGGCATGCTGGGCCGCGGCCATCAAGTATTTTCCCGCCCTTGCGCTTCCCTGAACCTCCCTCGAAACTTGACCAAGTTCGTACCCTTAGGTAACGTGGCCTCCGAGGATCCATGTATTCGACCCAACGCGGACTCGCTCTCGCTCTAGCTCTGGCCCTCGCCGTGGTCTGTACCAGCGGCGAGGTGGTGGCACAGCGTACGATGCGCCTTACCGTGGGCCAGTCCCACACGATACAGGTGCCTGGCACGATCACCAAGGTGCAGGTCCTGAACCCCAGCGTCGCGGATGTGGCGACCTACTCCACCAAGGGTGCCACGGTGGTGGGAATCAACGCTGGCACCACCGAGGTCCATGTCTACGTGGGCCAGCGGCGGTTTCGCTTCAACATCACCGTCACGGCGGTGGAGACCAGCAGCCTGTTGAAGCAGGTGCGTTCGTTCCTCGGCCGGATCGAGGGCATCTATCCCCGACTGTTCGGGGACACGATCATTCTGGGGGGGCATGCGCTGACGGCTGACGACTATGGACGGGCACAGCGCGCGGTGCGTATCTTCGGCAACAAGGTGCAGAACCACGTGAGGTTCAAGGAGAGCGCGGTCCAGCAGGTCAATCAGATCTTCCGACGCAGCGGGCTGGGCAACGTACAGGCGAACCTGATCGGCGGAACGCTGTTCCTCGAGGGAGCGGTCTCCTCCAAGGACGAGATGAACAAGGTCACGGCGCTGCTCAAGACCTTCGGGCTCAAGGCGGAGAACTTGCTGACTGTCGGGGGCGGACGGCAGGTGCTGGTGGATGTCCAGTTCGTCGAGATGCGCAAGAGCGGCCTGAACCGGATCGGCGTCAAGTGGCCCGATGCCTACACCATCACCGGACAGGGGACCCTCGTCGGTACGGTCTATCTCACGGGTGACAACCCGGCGGACATCTCCCTCCAGATCCTGTCGCCGGCCCAGGCCGGTCAGGCATCACTGAACCTGCTGTTCTCCAGCGGCTACGCCAGGCTGCTGGCCCAGCCAAAGCTGGTGTGCGGGTCGGGCAAGGAGGCGGAGTTCCTGGTCGGGGGCGAGGTCCCGATCGTGGTGGTCACACAGAGCGCGGTGAGCATCGACTGGAAGTCTTATGGTATCAAGCTGAAGATCAAACCCGTGGCCGACAGCCTGGGCAACATCCAGAGCGAGATCTTCGCCGAGGTCAGCGAGCCCGATCGCAGCGTTGCGGTGCAGAACATCCCCGGGTTCCGGACCCGCAAGTTCAAGACGGACGTGTCGGTGAAGGATGGATCCTCCATCGTGCTGAGCGGGCTGTTCTCCAACACCGAGGAGAAATCCGTGGCGAAGATGCCGCTGCTGGGGCACATCCCGATCCTCGGCGAGCTGTTCAAGTCACGGGAGTTCCAGGAGCGCAAGACCACGCTCGTCGTGTTTGTCACACCGAAGGTGGTGACGTCGGAGCACCCATGGGTGCGTGACACGATCCGTGACATCCAGAAGATGTACAAGGACTACGAGGCGGAGGTCGGGTGGCAGGTGTTTGATTGACACAAGGCCCCGGCTGAATAACGCCGGGGCGGGCCATAGCAGACGCCAGTCTGCCGGAGGCGGCATGTTTACAGTCGTGATCACTGAAAAGGGCGGAGAACAGCGGCGACTGGACTTCGACAAGCCTGAGGTGACCATCGGTCGGGTCCAGGGCAATGACATCATCTTGCCCAAGGGGAACGTGTCAAAACGTCACTCCCGGATCGTGCTCAAGGACGCCAAGTTCATCATCGTTGACCTCAAGAGCACCAATGGCACCTATGTCAACGGCCGCAAGATAACCAGCCCCTTGGTGATTAAGAACACCGACAAGATCTACATCGGTGACTTCATCCTCCACGTCGAGGATGCAGCCGGAGGTGTGCCGGCCATGGCGCCTGGTCCGGCTTCTGCACCGAGCCCGTTGCCCGGACCGGGGCCCGCGCCGATGCCGATGCCGATGCCCGGCCCGGCCGTCGGCGTGACGCCGGCCCCCGAGCCGCCCAGGCGGCCTCCGCCTCCGCTGCCCAAGCGAAAGCCGTCTCGACCCATGGCGCCTCCTCCCGTCGAAGACGACGGGTTTGGTGCCGACACTGCCGGGCCCGTGCGCACTGCTCCGCAGCCCGTGCAGCGTCCGAGCGGCGGACCCGGGATGCGCCGTCCGGCCGTTCGCGACACTCTCGGTCCGGAGCTGGATGGTATGGGGGGGCCGATGGAGGCCGAGTTCCAGCGCCCGGCTCCCCCCGCGCCTCCGCAGCCGGCGCCCCCGATTCAGACGCCGATGCCGGCCCCCGCGCCGGCACCTCCCCCGGCGCAACATGCGCCGGTGCCCGAGCCGATCCGCGAGCGTCCGCAGTTACGTCAGGCCCCGGTGGCCCAGCCCGGGGACCCGCGGCGGGCGCGTATCATCGAGCTGCAGAAGGAGGTCCACGACCGGCTGCTGGAGTACCTCGACCTGCGCCGGATGGACATCGACCAGCTCGCGGACGAGGAGCTGTGGGAGAAGACCGAGAACTCCATCTGCGACATCGTTGAGGGCATGGACGGAGAGGGGGCGATCCCGGCCTTCGTGAGCCAGGATGAGCTGATCAAGGACGTGCTGAACGAGGCGCTCGGCCTCGGTCCGCTCGAGGATCTGCTCGCCGACGACTCCGTCAGCGAGATCATGGTCAATCGTTCGGACCAGATCTACATCGAACGCAACGGCGCGATCGAGCTCACCTCCTATGGGTTCTCCAGCGACAAGGCGGTGCTCGGAGTCATCGAGCGCATCGTCGCTCCCCTGGGCCGCCGTATCGACGAGTCGAGCCCTCTGGTTGACGCTCGACTCAAGGATGGGAGCCGCGTCAACGCCATCATCCCGCCCCTCGCGCTCAAGGGGCCGACGCTCACAATCCGCAAGTTCCGCCGGGAGTCGTTCAGCGGGGACCAGTTGGTGGAGATGTCGACACTGAGTCGCGGGATGATCGAGTTCCTCCAGATGTGCGTCACGGCGCGCAAGAACATCGTCGTGAGCGGCGGCACCGGGTCGGGCAAGACGACCACGCTCAACATAATCGGCAACTTCATCCCGGAGGGGGAGCGGATCCTCACCATCGAGGACGCGGCTGAGATCCAGCTCAAGCACCGACACTGGGTCCAACTCGAGAGCCGCCCGCCCAACATCGAGGGCAAGGGCGAGATCAAAATCCGGGACCTGGTGCGGAACTCGCTGCGCATGCGCCCCGACCGGATCATCGTGGGCGAGTGTCGAGGCGGCGAGGCCATCGACATGCTCCAGGCGATGAACACCGGACATGATGGCTCGCTGACGACCGCGCACTCCAACAGTCCCCGAGACACCCTCTCCCGTCTGGAGACGATGGTGCTGATGTCGGGCATGGATCTGCCGATACGAGCGATCCGGGAGCAGGTCGCATCGGCGATCGACATCGTGGCGCACCAGTCTCGCTTCGCCGACGGGTCGCGTCGAGTGACGCACATCACCGAGATCTCCGGGATGGAGGGCGACGTGATCACGATGCAGGACATCTTCGTCTTCAAGCAGGAGGGATTCGACGAACAGGGACGCGTTCGGGGTCGGTTTGTTCCCACCGGGTTCGTGCCTCGGTTCTACGAGGACCTTCAGCGCCGTGGCATACCGGTAAACATGAACATCTTCCGGGAGTAGCAAGCACCAGCGGTGTATACCCTCGTTGCAAGGGACGGCAGAGGCCGCGTCATCGCCGCCATCCCCGTTACGCGGCGGCCGCTGACCATCGGCCGGGCAACGGAGTGTACACTCGTCCTCCCCAGCACCGCTGTCTCACGCACGCACGCATCGGTCTATCTGCGGGAGGACGGCAGCGCCGTGATCCAGGACGAGGGCAGCGCGAATGGCGTTCAGGTCAACGGCGCCTTCGTCACGCAGCCGACGCTGATCAACGAGGCGAGTCAGATCAGCATCTCCGACTACAGCTTCGCCCTGGAGCCCAAGGGGGAGGTGGTGGCCCCGATCGCCCCGGAGCCCAGCGCAGAACGCGAGGAGCTGGAGACGATCCTCGAGGCGCAGGTGGGCGCTGGCACCATCCTGGCGAACACCAGCGTGGTGCTGGTCGGCCGGGGAGGCCCGTTCGACGGAACGACCTACACCATTGACAAGCCGCTGATGACGGTGGGGCGTGTCGAGGGAAACGACGTGGTCCTCGACGATCCCTCGATCAGCCGGCGACACGCACAGATCCGACTGTCGGCCACGGCCAGCAGATTCACGGTGCTGGACCTGCGCAGCTCCAACGGGACCTACGTCGACGGCAAACGCATCAAGCGTTCGGAGTGCGGAGCGGAGTCGATCGTCCGGTTCGGCGACCTCGCATTCAAGGTCACGCTGGTCAGTCGCGCGTCGGAGAAACCGAAGCGGAAGATCGGCCGTCGGGCACTGCTGGTCGGCGCCTTCGCCGTGGTGCTGCTCCTGGTGGCGGTGGGGATCGTGGCCAAGATCAAGCAGCCGAAGCCGCCTCCTCCCAGGAAGACCACCGCCGCGGACCGGTTGCGCGAGCTTCAGGCCACGGTCCAGCGGCTGGTAGACCAGGGGAAACGCAAGCTGGCCCAGAGGCAGTGGAGCGAGGCAGTACGGTCCTTCGACATGGCCAGGGCCGAGGATCCTCTCAACGCCGAGGCCGGCCAGCTGCGGCAGCAGGCACTGACCGAGCTGGGTCACAAGCAGACCTACGCCAAGGGGCTCGAGTTCCTCTCGCTGGGCAACAAGGAGAACCTGGTCAAGGCCAAGGAGATCTTCCTCAAGATTCCGACCGAATCGATCTACCACCGCGATGTGCGCTACCGGCTGCGGACGATCGACGACCGGTTGTCCGAGGGCTACCGCATCGAGGGGGTCTCCAGGTGCAAGGCCCGCTACTGGAAGGAATGCCACGAGGCGCTGTGCAAGTTCTTCAACCTGCTGTCGGAGGGGAGGTCGGTGCCGGGCGAGTCCCAGCTCCGCGGTCAGCTGGAGGGCGTCGAGAAGCGTCTGAAGCGGCAACGTGACTTCGTCCCCTGCGAGGCCCCGCGGTTCCTCAACCCGCAGGGGACGGAGCCGCCAGGGGAGCGGCCGGAGGATCTGCTGGCCGAGAAGTACACCGAGAAGGCCCTGCAGGGCGTCATGCTGCTCTACTTCAACGGCCGGATCGAGAACGCGCTCAAGCAGGTCCAGCGGCTGGCCAACGACCGACAAATACGTCCCCACTGGGCGGCGCTGCGAGAGATCAACCGGCAACTCCTGATCATCCGCGGCAAGTACCAGGAGGGATACTCGGCGCACAGGGATCGCAACGTCCACGAGGCGGCCAGGCACTGGGGGATGGTGCTGACCGCCGACGCGGCGCTGATTCCGCCGCGCATCGAGAGCTTCTACCGCCGAGAGGTCAAGCGCGGCCTGGGCGACCTCTATTTCGAGCTGGGCGACGAAGAGGCCAAGGTGATGCGGTATCGCCAGGCCTATGCCATGTGGAGCAAGGGGCAGGCGATCAACGACGCACACGAGCGCATCCTCAACGGGCTGCTGCAGCTCGAGGCGGTGGGTGAGCGCCTGGTCCGGGAGGCGAGGCAGCTCACGGGCGAGGGCAAGATCGCCGAGGCCCGCGAGAAGCTGGAGATGGCCAAGAGCATCACCGAGGAGAACCGCCCGGTTCACCAGGAAGCGATCAAGCAGCTGGGTGCGATGTAGGCAGACGCCCGCGAGCTCGTCGGCGCCGCCCGCTACTCGTCCACGTCGTCCGCGTCGTCCGCGTCGTCCTTGCCGGGCCCGCTGCTGGGCTCGTCGGTCTTGCCCGTATTGCCAGTCAGCACATGTCGTGTGGCGGCAACCAGCGGCTCGCCTAGCCTGTCCTGGCCCACGAGCAGGACCACCAGCGCGTGGGCGCTCGCGGGCAGTATGGGGCGGAATCGGGCCAGCGATGCTCCGGGCTCGGCCGGAAGGCCGAGCTTGATCGTCTGCAGCGGACGCCTGTTTCCGCCCTTGTCCTCGACGAAGATCCGGGCCCGGCCGGACGAGATGGCGACGCCGTTGTTGAGCAGCTCGAGCCCCTCGCTGTTGTCCTTGAGCGCGATCCGCGCACGGATCAGGTGGTTGATCAGGCCGGTGGAGAATCCAATCGCCAGCGGCAGCAGGTGGCGGGCTGCGGCAAAGTGGCATCTGCCGTCGAGGAAGAAGCTCAGGCGGTGGTCCCGGTCGATGGAGAAGGCCAGCTGCGGCCCGTGTGGCCCCTTGATGTGGCAGCGCGCCTGCCGGCGCAGGCAGGCGAAGTCGATCGGGCCGAGCGCCGGCTTGGCCAGCTGTAGCTTGCCCTGCAGGCGCCGTCGCAGCTCGTCGGGGTCGGCGTCATGCAGCACCTGGATCGGAGGTGGCACGGTGCCGGGGGAGAAGTGGTGCACGGTGGTGATGTCGGCCAGCCCGCTCCAGCTCTTGTTGGTGAAGAAGTCCCTGGTTCGGTTGCGCTGGATTGGCTTGCCACGGTAGCGGGGAATGCCGAACTGGCCGAAGCGCCGGGAGACGTATCGCTCGAAGACGGAGCCGCGGTTGAGGAAGGTGCTGCCCAGTTGTTGCAGGTGGCCGACGCGGAAATCGTTGCGGACGTGGGTTGGCGAGGCCATGTCCTGCAGCACGTGGAGCACCGCTCCGAGCGAGAGCAGCGCCATCGCCAGGTGGTGCTGGCGCTTGCGGAGTGTGGGGGCAGAGACCGAGGTCGCCAGCGCCTGGTGGAAGGTGTTGACCGACCATGGGCTGTCACCGGACAGGACCCACTCGGGGGCGGGCTTGCCGGTGAGATCAAAGCCCGTGCCGGTGAAGAGCTCGCGTACCGTGTCGGCCCCGTCGATCACGGCGAGCAGGCCGAGCAGCGTACCGACGAAGGGCACGGGGTCGTCGAGCCCGGCGCGCAGCGCGGGGCAGTAGAAATGGTTGCGGTTGAGGGAGGCGGGCCGCTGCGCCAGCACGCTCCCGGCCATCGTCCACCCCGCCGCCCGGAGTCGCTGCTCGGCGTTGGGAGCGTAGCCCCCCGCAGGGTCGAGACGTAGGAGATCGCGCCTGAGTCGATTGAAGTCGCGTCGGCTCAGCTCTCCCGGGTCGAGCCGCAGGGTCTCGAACAGCCCCAGCTGCCAGCCCCAGCTCCGCAGGGCAGTGTGCAGCTTGCTGGCGAGCATCGCCGGGGCGGTCAGGCCGGGGTGAGTGGGGGTGGGCTCGAACCCCGATGCGGTCATCGGCTGGCCGATGCCGACCAGGACGGTCAGGAAGAGAGTCACGTTGACTGTCACCCGTTGGATCACTCCTCGTCCTCCTGTGGGCCGGGTGGCGCGTCGGGGAGCAGGGACGGCTCGGCGTCGCCCTTGACGGGCGGGAGGCGCCGGAGGTTGCTCTCGATCTTCCGCGCGAGCTTGAGTAGATGGCCCGAGTCCGCGCACTGACCCCTTCCGCACGTGAGCAGGACCAGAGCGGAGCTCGTGCGGTCCATGAAGCCCAGCCCGAGGATCTCGCCCTGTTGCACGACGAAGGATCTGTCCGCCACCTCATCGCTCTGCTTGCTCCCCGGCAGCTTGCCCAGCACCTCCTCGTACTTGGCGGTCAGCTGGTCGTCGCTGAGCCGCCAGAGACGGACCGCCACGTCGTAGCGCTCGGGTCGGTCGACCGCGCGCAGGTGGAAGGTGTCGTAGGT
>Ga0180009_10005885_pt1 | contig 13016 bp, 8 predicted proteins | sample OS_PC_MetaG_FD_123537 | JGI IMG/M metagenome (GOLD analysis project Ga0180009, IMG submission 123537) | Groundwater microbial communities from the Aspo Hard Rock Laboratory (HRL) deep subsurface site, Sweden - OS_PC_MetaG | ecosystem: Environmental > Aquatic > Deep subsurface > Groundwater... | reverse complement strand
TAATCCATTCCGGATAAATAAGTTCAATAATGGGCGCGCCAAGCAAAACTCCAATAATTCCCAACATACAAAAAATAATCGCTAAAACAGCTGAACCCAAAGGAATAAGAATAGGAACTAAGAGAAGGCGCGTTGTCCAAGCGGCTGTTTTTGAGTGCCAATTATTTAACTTAATATCGAGTTTATTTGAAATGAACAATATAGCCGCCAATGACCATAATAGCAAACCAACAATCGCAGCTTCAGACATTCCTTCCTCCCTTCTTAAAAACTAATTATATATTATATTGATAGCTACAGCTTTGTCAACCCTGCTTCATATCTCATGTTATATATTTCATGTTACACGATTTCTGTCTTGTCAATAAGCGGGGAATCTACTATTATTATAATATCAGCCATAAGCAGTAAGCTGTAAGCTGTAAGAATTATTATTTTCTCAGCTTATAGCTTATAGCTTATAGCTTATAGCTTTTTATGTATCTTCAACGCCTGGAAATACAAGGATTCAAGTCATTTGCCAATAAGACGGTTTTGGAATTTCCCGAAGGCCCTGAGCAGGGTCGAAGGGCTACAACAATCACTTCAATAGTGGGGCCGAACGGTTCCGGCAAAAGCTGTCTTGCCGATGCTGTCCGCTGGGTTTTGGGCGAGCAATCATTAAAACTTCTGCGCGCTAAAAAAAGCGCTGATGTTATTTTTTCCGGTTCAGAGAAAAAAGCCCGCTCTGGATTTGCGGAAGCAACAATATATCTGGACAATGCCGACAAGCGCGCGCCAATCGATTATTCTGAAATAGCCATCACGCGCCGATTATACCGCAATGGCGAAAATGAATATTTTCTAAATAAAAAGAAAACGAAACTGCAGGATATTTTAATGCTTTTGGCGCAGGCAAATTTCGGACAAAGAGCTTACAGCGTAATTGGACAGGGTATGATTGACGCGGTTCTAATGCAAAGCCCGCGCGAACGCAAGGATTTTTTTGACGAAGCCGCCGGCGTAAAACAGTTTCAATTAAAACGCCACGCTTCAGTTAACAAATTAAAAAATACCGCTGAAAATCTAAAGCAGGTCGAAGTTCTTTTAAATGAAATCGGACCCCGCCTGCGCTCTCTTTCAAGACAGGTGAGCAAGCTGGAAAAGCATGATGAAATAATAGAGCGGCTTCACTCGTTGGAACATCTTTATTACGGAACTCTTTGGCATCGCCTGCAAAAAAAATACTTGGACCAAAGGGGACGGATAGACGGCGGAAACGAAAAGCTGAAAAAATTAAATCAAGAAATTGACGAACTCCAAAAGCAATTTGAACAAAAAGAATCCGCCAGTCGGCGGAAAGAAGGCGCTTCGGAAGAATTTATTTCTTTGCAGGCAAAATATAATGAACTGATAAATAAAAAAAATAATTTCCGCGAGAAAGAATTTTTAAACAAAGAACGGATTGCATCTTTTCGGCTTCAACAAGGCGGAAACAAAGAAATCCCCCGCTCCGCCATTATTTTGGAATTGGAACAAATAAAAAAAGATTATCAAAAAACAATAAGCGCAATAAACGATAAAACCAATCCTTTAAAATTAAAAGACAGGCTGGAACAAATTCTCAACTCTTTGGACGGTTTGAACAAAAAAATAAAAAACCCGGCAGAAACGGTCAAGGTGCCGGAAGAATTAACAACAGCGCTGGAAGCGATAACTTCTGACATTGAAAAAATAGACGCGCAGATAAAAGAAACGCAATCGCAGATTGAAAATTTAAGAACAAAACAAAAAACCGAACAAACGCAATTTTTTGAAGTCCAGCGAAAATGGCGCGACAGGATTGAAGAAAAAAATATTCTTGAGGGAACAACAAACGAACTAAAAATTGAATTGGCAAGAGTTGAAACCCACAAAGAATCTTTGGAAGATGAAATGGAAACGCATCTTAAAGAAAGAAAGGAACGCATTATGAAAGAAATTTCCGCAAGCCCTGAACATGTTAAAGGACAAGAACAGGTTGAGCCGCATACTCTGGAAAATCAAATTCAAAATCTCCGCTATCAGCTGGAATTGATTGGCGGAATTGATCCGGAAACCGTAAAGGAATACGAAGAAACAAAAGAGAGGTTTGATTTTTTAAATGGGCAAAGCATAGACCTGGCCAAAGCAAGCGAAAAACTAAAAATTCTTATCAAAGAACTGGACGGGCAAATAAAAACTCTGTTTGATACATCTTTCAAAAAAATTAATGCTGAATTTGGAAAATTTTTTACAATTCTTTTTGATGGGGGAAAGGCAAGTTTGGAAATCACGAAAGCACAAGAACATGAAAACATTAAAACACAAGAACAAGAAGAAATAGAAGGAGAGTCAAAAGAAGAGTTGGGGGAACAGGTCGGGATTGAAATATACGCCAATCCGCCGGGCAAAAAAGTAAATTCCGTAAGCATGCTTTCCGGCGGGGAAAGGGCTTTGACTTCCATTGCTCTTATCTGCGCCATCATCTCCAGCAACCCCTCTCCTTTTGTCGTGCTTGACGAAGTTGACGCCGCGCTCGATGAATCAAATTCTATCCGCTTTGCAAAAATCATTGAGGGGCTGGCGCACAAAACACAATTTATCCTTGTAACCCACAACCGCGCGACAATGAATATTGCCGATATTCTGTATGGCGTTACAATGACCAACAACGGCACTTCCCAACTTTTGTCATTGAAGCTGGAAGAGGCCGAGGGGCTGGTAAACAGATAATTACCAATTTTCAATTACGAATTACTAATAAAAATTCCGCGATTGCGGGGTTTTTTGAACATAAAATCAGCTATTGACAAATCTTTCATTTTATGCTATATTACTAATATCAGATGGAACTGGGAATCACGGCTCGTTGTGCGCACAACGATGTCCGCCCAGAGGCGCCAACTTCTTGCCGGTCCATCGGGTACTCACTGCTATTCCTTTTTCTAGGGGCGGCCTTGTGCCGCTTCTCCCACCCCTGTCTCCACGAGACAGTCCACATAGCTCCTTTGCGCCCGCGTCAAGCCCACAGCTTGACGCTTTTTTATTTTTATGCTAATATAAGGATAACGTCATTACAGCTCTCAACCTAATAACCTAAAACCTACAACCTAACACCTATTTTTATGTTAGCTATTAAACTATCAAGATTTGGCAAAAAGAAACAGCCAACTTACAGAATTATCGTTTTGGAGAAAACCAAAGATCCATGGGGAGATTACTTGGAAATGCTTGGACACTATAATCCCCGTTCAAAAAAAATAGAAATTAATGTCGAACGCACAAAACATTGGCTATCCAAAGGCGCGCAGCCAACGGACACTGTTTTTAATATGCTGGTAAGCCAAGGCATAGTTTCTGACAAAAAGAAAACTGTCACGAAAATCAGCAAAAAACGCGCAGGGAAAATAGAAAAAAAGAAAGAATCGGGAATAAAGAATCAGGAATTAAGGGAAGAAAAAGCAAAAAAAGAATTAGCACCTGCTGAAGAAACAAAAACGGAACCAGAAAAACCAATAGAAGCTCCTGCCGAAACTTCAACCGAACAGCCAGCCCCTCAAGAAGAAGCGCCAACCCCAACACCTGCTGAAGAACCAAAAGCCGAGGAAGTAAAAGCGGAACCAAAGGAAGAAGCTCCAGCAGAAGCTCCAGCAGAGCGAAAAGAAGAACCTGAAACGGAACCTGAAAAACCGGCAGAAACTCCAGCAGAACCAACGGAAAAAGCAACGCCTGCCGAAGAACCAAAAGCCGAGGAAGTAAAAGCGGAACCAAAAGAAGAAGCTCCGGCAAAAATTCCGGCAGAGCCAAAACAAGAACCAATGCCTGCCGAGGAACCTGCCTCAACTGAAGAACCAAAAGCCGAAGAACCAAAAGCGGAACCGGAAGATGAAAAAACGAAAAAACAAGAATAACAAAATCTACAGTTCAGGGGCGCTTTGAGCGCTCCAAGAATTGTAGATTTTTTTAGCTCATTAACAATGCGGAGGAAAAATGGAAAGACAGCTCTCTGAAAACCGATTCGTTTTTACAGATTTGCATTTAGGCGAAGGAAAAAATAATAACCTTGATTATTTTTCGGCTGATGAAGAATTTTTGAAATGCATATCATTGATTATAGACAAATATGCCCTGTCCGAAACGCCCACTGAGCTTGTTCTTGGGGGCGATACATTTGACTTTTTGACTGTAAGTTATGACTGGGTAGAAAAAAACAGAAAAGGGCAAGATGTCCAAAAATCTCGGACATTGGCAGAACCCACAGAAGAAGCTTCCCTGCAAAAAATCAGAAAAATATTTGACGCGCATCCGAAAGCAATAGAAGCTTTGAAGCTTTTTCTAAAACACGGAAAAATAAAATTCTTTATCGGCAATCACGACATATCCTTGGCTTGGCCAGGGGTGCAAACTTTTATAAAAGAAGAGCTGGCAAAAGAACTGGACCCGACAGAAAAACGGTCCGCGTTGGAACGCATTTCATTCGCTTTCAAGGAAAAAAAATGCAGAGTTTTATTTGAACATGGCAATGATTGTGAACCGCATTGCGCAATGCCCAAGAAAATTTTTTTGGAACAGCGCTTGGGACAGCCGCTTGAAAAGCCGCTTTTGAACCATCCCTACGGGAATCATCTGCTTGAGATAGCAAACCGGCTGGCAACTGACACTTTCTGGTGCAAAGGAAACCCTTGGATCGGACGTTTGGAGCCGCACTGGTATGTATATCTACAATCAATCCTTGATATACGCCTAAAATCATTTTTGAAAAACTGGTGGTTTGCGATTTATGCAATTGCAACCTGGCTTATCGCTCCATTCCGCCACCGCTTCTCCAGAAGATGGTGGGTCAGAAAAGAACATAGTTTTTTTAAGCTTTTCAGCTTTAATCTTCAGGCAATGCTGACTACCGTGCTAAATAAAATTCGCGGGCAGGACTCCGTTTATTATTTCAGAGAACTATTGAAGCATAACGACGACATTGACATTATCGTATCCGGCCACTTGCATGAACATCATCAAGAAACAACAAGACACGGCACATATATAAATCCCGGGGGTTGGTGCGAAAGCAATAGAGCGTCGTTTCCTCCCCCAAAATTAACTTGGAGAAGATTCAGGCGCGTAGAAAAATTCTTTAAATATATTTGGACCGTAAGAAAGCTTTTTCATAAAAAAACCCGCGACCAATTTTTGCCAAAAAAATGCGAAGTTTTTGGAATTGTAGTTTGCAGATTTTATAATGATGAACACAAGGAAGTTGAGCTTATGCGCTATAATCCGGAAAAAAACTGTTTGGAAAAGTTAAACTAAATCGTCAAAACACCAAAACACAAAATCTCGCCGAAGCGAGATTTTTTAATATTGTTTTTTTATTTTTTTGTTTTCCCTCCGGGCTGGAGCGCCCGGGCCGGAAGCTTGTTTTCTTGATTCCCCTTCCCGCCACTCTTTAATCTTCTTGTGGTCGCCGGATAATAAAACTTTTGGAACTTTTAATTTTTTAATTTTTCCTTTTTCTTTATATTCAAAAATTTCCGGCCTTGTATATTGGGGATATTCAAGAAAGCGGGTAGTTGGTAGTGAGTAGTGAGTAGGAATTACAGAAAAAGATTCTTCCTCTAAGGATTCTTTTGCAATAACTCCGGGAATTAAACGCGTTACTGCATCGGCGATTACCATCGCCGGCAATTCTCCGCCGGTTAGAACATATTCGCCAATAGAAATTTCTTCATCTGCAAATTTTTTTACTCTTTCGTCAACGCCTTCATATCTTCCGCACACAAAAGTTAGCTCATCGTATTTTGACAGCCGCTTTGCGTCATTTTGCGTAAACGATTTCCCTTTTGCTGATAATAATATTGTCGCGGAGCGACTCCTTATTTTTAATTTTTTATTTTTTATTTTTAATTTTAAAGATTGAAGGCATCTATAGATGGGTTCAATCTTTAATACCATCCCGGCTCCCCCGCCATAAGGAATGTCATCAACCTTGTGGTGCTTGTCGCTTGTGAAATCGCGGATATTTACAATTTTAAAATTAACCAGCTTCTTTTTTTGAGCGCGCTTAAGAATACTCTCATTCAAATAAGAGTCAAAAATGTTTGGGAAAATTGTAAGAAAATTAATGCGCATAAAATTATTTTTTCATCAAAAAACCACAGCTTTATTATACCGCGTCCGAATTGGATTTGGTAGCTGTGGCTTTTTGTTTATAATATTAGATATTCAAGTCATCGACAGCTGAAGTGTCGACGTCAGCTCTGGGACCTCTTTGTGAACCTTCCGGCTCAACGATCTTTAGGTTGACACGTGCATTATTCTTGGTGCCAACGATCTTCAAAAGAGTTCTGATTGCTCGAGCTGTTTGTCCTTGTCTGCCGATAACGAAGCCCATGTCGGCTGCGTTGATGTGCAAACTCAATAGCACACCTCTTTCATCAACAGTCCTTTCGACTCTTACGTCTTTTGGATTGCTGACAATGGCTTTCACGACATACTCAAGGAAAACTAGATCGTCATTTTTTTCTGCCATATCGTCGTTTTTTGTCTTTTCTTAATTAGACCTATTGCAGATTGTCGACCGGTCGCTCCGATGGATATCGGAGGAAACAATCTACTAAAATCTATAATAACAATTATAGCATATTTTGACAAGTTTGTCAAGTATTTGGGCTGTTTTTTGGCTAATTTTAGATAATTTTTCTTTTGTACAAAAATGCTTGACAAATTATTAATCTTGTGTTAGAGTATTTGCAGTTAATCCCGCGCCCATTATAAAAGTGGGCGCAAATAGCACATTCACAAGAAAGGAGGAACGCGATGTCTGAATTATTTGCATGGTATAATATTGTTTTCTATATCGCGCTTGCTGCGGCATTATTAATGGTTGTCGGCGTTGTCCTTGGTATTGGTGTTGATAGTGATGCCGATCACGATGTGGAACACGATGTAAGTGTTGATGTTGACCACGGCCTGGAGCTTGGCGCCGACCATGATGCGGACCACGATATGGACCATGGCGCAGAGCACGACCATGAAGCAAGGGGCGGAAGTCCATTGGACACATCCTCGGGTCAAGGCCGATCATTACTTGTGCGATTTTTGTCTGTTGCGGGTGTTGGCAAAGTGCCGCTTACCTATCTGCTTCTGCTTCTCTTCCTCATTTTCGGAGGAATCGGATTTGTTAGCAATACTCTTCTGGCGCCGCTTCTGGTGTCTCCATGGATTTATTTCTGGATTTCATTGGCGCTGGCAATCTTTGGCATGATTTTCTTTACCGGAAAACTTGCCAAGCTTGTCAATAAATATATGCCTTCTACAGAAACATACGCGCCAACAAAGATGGATTTAATCGGCACGAGAGGTGAAGTTGCCATAAGAACAACCAGCGAATTCGGTGTAGCCCAGATTTACGACAATCGAGGAAATCTGCATCGTATTACTTGCAAGACAAGCTCTGGAGAATTTCCGCAAGGACACAATATTATTGTAGTGGATTACAATAATGAAACTGATTTCTATACCGTTGAAACCGACCCTGTTGCGACATTGGAAGAAAACTAAAGGCCGCGAGCTTAAATTAGATTAATCATAGCTTAACGGCACCGGCTAATCCGGAATGGTCCGGGTTAGCTGCACAACCCAACTCCGTTATTTAACGGAGCAGGCAAGGAGAAAAACAATGTTCGTACTGGTCCTTCTGATGCTCCTCGGAGCAGGGCTTGTCGCCGGTCCGGTCGTAGCAAGTGTTCTCGGCCACGGCTTGGGCGGCGGTGTAGCCACAATCATGGTGGTTAGCGGAATCGTCCTTATCGCGCTTTCAGCCATCCTCCTGCTCATCACGCGGCTCTACCGAAAAACCAAGTCAAGCGAGGCATTTGTCCGAACCGGCATGGGCGGAATGAGGGTTGTTATGGACGGCGGAGCATTGGTAATTCCAGTGATTCACGAGGTCATCGGCGTTTCATTGGAAACCTTCAAGCTTCAAGTTGAGCGAAACGGGCCCAATGCCCTCATCACTCAGGACAAACTGCGAGCCGATATTGGCGCGGAGTTCTTCGTCAAAGTGCCGCCCGATGAACAAAACATCATGAATGCCGCCCGCTCTCTGGGTATGAAAGGCGTCCAGCATGACGCGGTGAAAAAGCTGGTTGAAGACAAGCTGGTCTCGGCTCTGCGTTCAGTGGCTGCCAAAAAAACACTGGAAGAGTTGAACAGCGACCGCGAATCATTTATCGAGGAAGTTACCAAGTTCATCACGCAAGACCTCGAGCAGAACGGTCTGAAGCTTGAAACCGTCACCATTTCCCAGCTGGACCAAACCGATCCCGGCACTCTTAAGGATAACAACATCTTTGACGCCCAAGGCAAGCGGACGATTGCCGAAATCACCCAGGAACAGCTCACCAAGCGCAACCAGTTGGAACGTGACGGCGAAAAAGCCCGAAAAGACCAGGACGTGCAAACCAAGAAGGCCGTTCTCATGATGGAGCAGGACCAAGCCAATGCCGAAGCAAAGCAAAAGGCCGAAATCGCCAAGGTTGCAGCCGACCAACAGCGCGAAGCCCAGGAAAAGCAAATCGAGGCACAGCGCCAGGTCGAGCTCGCCGGCGTCCAGAAACAGCAGACGGTTGAAGTTGCCAGCAAACAAAAAGAGCAGATGGTTGAGGTTGCCGAGCGCAAGAAAGCCGAGGCCGTGGAAGTCGCCGAGCAAGAAAAGGAACTGGCGGTTGCCCAAGCCGAGCAGGCAAAAGCTCTGGCCGAGAAGGAAAAATCCGAAGCCGAAAGCCAGCGCGAAAAGGCCCGCCAGGATGTGGAAACTGTAAAGGTTATTGAGACGGCCGAGCGCCAGAAAAAGCAACAAGAAATTGACGCGTCTGCCAAAGCCGAACAGGAATATATCAAGAACCAGCGTGAAGCCGATGCCAAAGCCTATCAGGTCAAAGTTGACGCGCAGGCGCGAAGAGAAGCGGCTGACGCAGATGCCGAGGCCGTGCGCAAGAAGGCAGAAGCCGCACGCGATGCCCAAGTTGCAGAAGCCGCGGGCCAGCGTGCTGTGCAGATGGTTCCGGTTGACGTGTCCCAAAAGCAAGTTGAGGTTGACCGCGACCGCGTTGATACCGTACTGAAACCCGAGCTGGAAGCCCGCGAACGTTCCGGCCAGGTTGCCCAGGACTTTGAAATCGCCAAACTGCAAGTTGAGGCGGACAAGCAGGTTCGCGTTGAAATGGCAAAGGCCACAGCGACCTTCGGACAAAAAGTCAACATGGAGCTTCTCGGCACGCCCGAGCAGGCAGCCGAACTGTGGCGAAGGCTTATGACCGGCATGGGCACCGCCAAGCTGGTTGATGGCTTTATCAATGCCGCAGGCCCCGAAACGCTCGCAACCGCAAAAAGCGTTGTCAGCGCCGCTACCGGTTTGATGACCGCAGGCGCCAAGCGCCTTGCCGGTGAAGCCAATGGCCACCCGACCGCTGAGGCCAAACCGACTGACGGTGACAGCACCTAATCGTACTTTAAATAAACACACTGCCTACTCATACGAGTAGGCTTTTTAATTTAAAATTACATCATTTGACAAAATTTTACGCATATATTACAATTGTATTTGACAAGAACTGATATATATAGTATAGTATAACTATATAATAATTAAGGAGAAAAACCTTCATTAAAATAAAATAAGACAATTCGCTTAGTGATAAGCGATAAATACTTGTAAAGTCCATTAGGATACTGACAAGAACAGCGATTTCAATTGTGGGATCCCTGTTTTTTATAACTCAATTTGGTGGCTGAAATATCAGCCCTCAAACAAGTTATAAAACTGCTCTTTGACAATTAAATATTGTAGTAATAACCGATACGAATATTCGCGTTAACCCTAGTTAAATTGTTCCGCTTGCGGAACACGGCTTTAGCCGATTTAACAGGGTAAATTCGCGATTTAAGATTCGTATCCACCCTGTTAAATAATTTTTGCAAGGCAGAGATTATTTAACAAATAAATTGACTCCTGCATTGTAGCAGGAAGTCGTCTATTCAATTACAACCTCTTGCCTACGGGTAGGAGTATAAACTAAATCGTATTTTCGGATACAAAATTAACAGAGAGTTTGATCCTGGCTCAGGATGAACGCTGGCGGTGTGTCTAAGGCATGCAAGTCGAACGATCTCTTCGGAGAGAGTGGCAAACGGGAGAGTAACACATTGGTAACCTACCCCATACTCGGGCATAATCTTGCGAAAGCGGGACTAATTCCCGATGGACTCCAACTTCATAAGTGTGTTGGAGTAAAGCTCCGGCGGTATGGGAGGGGCCTATGGCTTATCAGCTTGTTGGTGAGGTAAAAGCTCACCAAGGCAACGACGAGTAGCGGGCGTGAGAGCGTGGCCCGTCTCACGGGGACTGAGATACTGCCCTGACTCCTACGGGAGGCTGCAGTCAAGAATCTTCCACAATGGCCGAAAGGCTGATGGAGCGACACCGCGTGCAGGAAGACGCCCTTCGGGGTGTAAACTGCTTTTAAGAGGGACGAACTAATGACGGTACCTTTTGAATAAGGGGTTGCTAACCTCGTGCCAGCAGCAGCGGTAATACGAGGGCCCCAAGCGTTATCCGGATTTACTGGGCGTAAAGCGTCCGCAGGCGGTTTGGTAAGTTTTTAGTGAAATACCGAGGCTCAACCTCGGGCCCGCTAAAGATACTGCCAAACTAGAGACTGGAAGAGGTAAGCGGAACTGCCGGTGTAGCGGTAAAATGTGTTAATATCGGCAGGAACACCAAAGGCGAAGGCAGCTTACTGGTACAGTTCTGACGCTAATGGACGAAAGCGTGGGGAGCGAAAGGGATTAGATACCCCTGTAGTCCACGCCGTAAACGTTGAGTGCTAGATATTCGGAGTATCGACCCTCTGAGTGTCGTTTAAAAAAGCTAACGCGTTAAGCACTCCGCCTGGGGAGTACGGCCGCAAGGCTAAAACTCAAAGGAATAGACGGGGACCTGCACAAGCGGTGGAGCATGCGGTTTAATTCGATGGTAAGCGAGGAACCTCACCAAGGTTTGACATCTAGCTGCACGCCCTAAGAAATTAGGGCTCCTTCGAGGGTGCTAGACAGGTGCTGCATGGTTGCCGTCAGCTCGTGGCGTGATCCAATAAAATCTCGCGCCCTTTACCAGTAATGGTAAAGCAAAATCTGGCTCATAACGGTGAAGCTCTGATATAATTAGAGTAATACCGTGGGAAGTTAAATTTTATATGCTTACACTTACAGCTAGAAAAAATTTGATTCTAAAAGTTACTAAACAACAATCGGATATTTTGATTGGATGTATTTTGGGCGATGCCTACATAACAAAATCGGGAAAGATACAAATCGAACAAAGCGATAAACAAATCGATTATGTAAATTGGAAATACAATCAACTTGAAAAAATATGTTATGGCTTACCTAAAAAAGTAATTAGATACGACAAAAGATATAACAAAAATTATATCTCGTATCGATTCTGGACTAGACAATTTTTTCGCAACTGGAGAAAAAGATTCTATTTGGAAAATAAAAAAATATTTCCTTTAGAAAGTATCTCCCCATTAACATTAGCTGTATGGTATATGGATGATGGATGCTTGAATGAAAATAAAAGGATTATTCTATCTACCGACAATTTTAACGAGGAGGATAGAACAAAAATTAAAAATCTTTTTAAAAAAGATTTTGATATAGATGTATCCTATAAAAATAAAGGAAAAATGATTATAGGAACAAATGAAAGCAAAAAATTCTTTAAAATCATTAATCCATATACAATCCCATCAATGAAATATAAAATTTTAACCCCGTAACGACTGAACTCATTATGAGTGAGATAGAAGGTACCTGATAATCAGGAATCTAAACTTCTATCATACGCCAGCCCCTCAATGTATTGAGGGTGAAGGTATAGTCTGACTTAAATTTATAAATTTAAGCGGAGCTGTTCCCTTAATTGGGGTAACGAGCGCAACCCCCATCTTGTGTTGAATTGTTCACAAGAAACTGCCCCGGGATACGGGGAGGAAGGCGGGGACGACGTCAAATCAGCATGGCCCTTACACCTTGGGCTACACGCATGCTACAATGGCCGGTACAATGGGCTGCCAAGTCGCAAGACGGAGCTAATCCCATCAAAACCGGCCTCAGTTCGGATTGAGGTCTGCAACTCGACCTCATGAAGTTGGAATCGCTAGTAAACGCAAATCAGCCTCGTTGCGTTGAATACGTTCTCAGGTCTTGTACTCACAAAATCTGCGCCGGGCAGGTTATTTTACCAAGTGGTTAAAATCCACTCCTCCATTACCCGAATGGAGCGTAGCCGAAAGATAGTTAACAACCGCGAGGTTGTTAGCAGAGGATCTCTAGGCAAACAGCAGCCTAAATATAAAAACGAGTGATCGACCCTTGATTGGGTGGTGAGCTTGGGGAAGATCAAAAAAAACTCGATTTAGGATGTTGGGAAAGGTAGCTTAACTAACCCCGGGAGATCTGACACTGTGGTTTCATCTGAAAAGATGATATAATTAGACTAACGCAGCGTCAGAAGTCAGCTGGTTCATAGTACTTCAATTATTATAGTTGAAGGAAGGGACCACTCTTATGCATATGTCATTAAAACAAAAAATGCATTAGAGCTCGCCCAGTGCGGGAAATCCGCTCGCTGGGTGGGAACATCAATTCTTATGTCTTTAAGAAGATAATCGCCCGTCACATCAAGAGAGTCGCGAATACCCGAAATCCCATTAAGGGCTTACGGTAGGCGTGATGATAGGGATGAAGTCGTTAGTGTAAACTACACGTTGCGACCGCTCCGCGAAATCGGAGCGAAAAATTCGGCTATATGCTGGAAATCCTGAGTATCCTTTGCTACTTAATATGATATAATTTAATCATATGAGTGATAATGCAAAGGTGCAGACAATCAGCAGGGAAGTCCGCTGTCCATTAGGATATGACCCCTCAGAGACTACACGCCGAGTTCCTCCTCT
>Ga0180009_10005884_pt1 | contig 13017 bp, 14 predicted proteins | sample OS_PC_MetaG_FD_123537 | JGI IMG/M metagenome (GOLD analysis project Ga0180009, IMG submission 123537) | Groundwater microbial communities from the Aspo Hard Rock Laboratory (HRL) deep subsurface site, Sweden - OS_PC_MetaG | ecosystem: Environmental > Aquatic > Deep subsurface > Groundwater... | reverse complement strand
CGCATCGTCGCGGAAATCGAAAAACAATTCTCCCGCCTCGACGAAGCCGTCGCCAACCTCAAGCGCGTCAAGGCCAACCTCAAGCGCTACAAAGCCGCCGTCCTCAAAGCCGCCGTCGAAGGCAAGCTCACCGAAGCCTGGCGCAAACAACACCCCGACGCCGAACCCACCAGCCAACTGCTCCAACGCATCCTCGCCGAACATCGCGCCAAATGGGAACAAGCCCAACTCGCCAAGATGCAGGCCAAGGGCAAAGCCCCAAAGGACGACGCCTGGAAAAAGAAATGCTCCGAGCCTGCCGTCCCGAATACTACCGTCCTACCCGAATTGCCGGCGGGCTGGCAATGGGTGTCATGGGAAACAGTCTTAGATTTTGAAGAAGGCGCTTTCAAAAGAGGCCCCTTTGGCAGCGCTTTGACGAAAGCGATCTTTGTCGAGACTGGCTACAAGGTTTACGAACAATACTGCCCGATTAACGATGATCCTTCTTTTGCGCGATATTTCGTTACGGAGAAGAAGTTCAAGGAAATGGAAGGTTTCGCAGTAAAAGCAGGGGATTTTCTGATTAGTTGTTCTGGTGTGACGCTGGGTCGCATTACCCAGATTCCGGAAGACTACGAACCCGGAATCATCAACCAGGCATTGCTAAGGGTCCGACTTAACAATAGCCTGATTGACGATGGCTACTTCCTCAGATTATTTCGCTCGCCGTACTTCCAGAAGCGGATATTTGATAACTCACAAGGCGCTGCAATTCCCAATGTAAAAGGTGTTAAGGAATTAAAGGCAATACCTATTCCACTGCCACCAATTGAGGAGCAGATGGCACTTTCGTCGCTCATCGATGAGCAAATGTCCATCATTACCAATGCTATGCAACAGGTTGATGCCAATATAAAACGGGCTGAACGACTGGGCCAGTCCACATTAAGCAGGGCGTTTTCCGGACTTACCTATATGAATGAGCGTCATCCAAACAAACCATCCAGCAATGGGAGACAGTGTTAATGAAGGTTATTGAATTAACAGTCGATGTTTGGCGAAATTTTAGGAATATCTCGATCCAGGTACCTGAGGAAACGGCTTTAGTTTGCCTAGTTGGCGAGAACGGTACAGGGAAAAGTAACCTCCTCGAATTGATATCGGCATCCGCACACAAATTTGGCATTTCACCAGGAATAAGTGCGCCACGCGGTGATCCGTTTGGGGATATCCACTCATTTAAGGTGCGTATAAGGGTTCCTGATTCTATTGAACAGTTGCTACCGGTTAATGAGGTGGTAGACCTACAAAATGCGGGTGTGACTTGGGATGGCACGCTTGGATTAAAAAGCACGCGGGATGCTAATGGAGCATGCACGCAAGAAATAGAAGCTGGTGGGACAGGCGACAAGGCACGGAGGATTCAGCTTGGCAATAGATTGGCCACATTGTTTAGTCAGAGTCAGACAACTAACTATTTATGCTTAGACGCTGATCGCGCATATCCCCCACTAACCGTTAATCCAAACGAATACGCACAAGCTCTTGAACAAGATTGGGAGTTGCCACAGTGGGTGCGGCAGCGCGCATATTTACCCACGAAGACGATGTATGACGATTGGACTAAATACTTTCTGGCAACGGAAGGACAGATCGCGACAAAGTATGTCCAGAGGATCCGTAAAGCTAAGGAGGCAGGAGTAGAAATTCCACAGTTTGAGGATTGTTTTAGTGGTTATAAAGAGTCCGTTAAAAAAGTCTTACCTCATTTGGAATTCACTGGCGTTAATACTAAGCAAAAGGCCATTCTCTTTGATACGTCTGGCTTAGAACTTAAATTCAGCAGCCTTAGCGGTGGTGAAAAAGAGATTGCATTCATCATTGGGCAGATTGAAAGGTTCAAGCTTAGAGATGGACTTTTGATGATTGACGAGCCGGAGTTACATCTCAACCCGGACTTATTGCGAAATTGGATTGCGTACCTTAAAGACACGATTGTTTCAGGCCAAGTATGGATCAGTACCCACTCACTAGAGGCGGTGGAAGCTGCAGGGCCAGACTCAACCTTTGTCCTTGAGCGGACGTCTGATACCCGGCTCGTTGAAAAGGTTGAAGCGCTATCCAATAAGCCGGTCCTTTCTGTACTGTCTGCGGCTGTCGGATCGCCAGCGTTTTCGCTAAGAAATCTTCGATTTGTTTACATTGAAGGTGATCGCCAGGGGCGTGAGAAAGAGCGTTTTTATCGTTTGTATGGTGATGCTAGATTTGTAAGATTTATCGAAGGGGGTGGTTGTGATGAAGTCACAAAAAAACTTTCGGCAGTACGGGAGCTTGCTGAAGACGCTGATGAACAGATTAAGGCTGGTGGTGTAATAGATCGAGATTTTCGAACTGAAGCGCAAATAGCCGAGAAAGTTTCACGTACCCCTGTACATGTTCTTGGATGCCACGAAGTTGAAAACTTGTTCTTACACCCCGTGACATTACAACGAATCGCGCAACGTTCAGGAATACAAGTCAGCGCGGTTGATCTCTTACGTGAAGCCTCTGATCAGTTTGCTGGGTTATGGGTTATTGCTCGTGCAGTGAGCACGTCCAGTGTTATTGCTGAGTTAAATAAGCCATTAAGAAAGAAAGCTGCACAGCTATCTTGGAAGGATATTGAGCTTGATCGCGATGGTGTCATTGAACAGATTACACAGGTGGCCATAAATTCAGATACAGCAGCTTATGACGTGTTGCGAAACGCGCTGTTGCAGGCTGTTGCTGAATATGAAGGTGCCAGAGGGACTGATGGTTTATGGAAAATATGCATGGGTAAGGAAACGTTGAGTCTGCTGCCCGCAAAACTTGGACTTCGAAGTACGGAAGTACTTGAATACAACGTGCTTGAGGTTTGGAAGAACAACGAGTGCATACCACCACAAGAACTTGTGGATCTAAAAAACTACATCGACACGATTAACTAAACCATGAACCAGAGCAATATCGTCCAGAAACTCTGGAACTACTGCAACGTCCTACGCGACGACGGCATGAGCTACGGCGACTATGTTGAGCAGCTCACCTATCTGCTGTTCCTTAAGATGGCCGACGAGCGCAGCCGGCCACCATACAACCAGGCCAGCCCGGTGCTCGCCGGCTATGACTGGCCCAGTCTGGTGAAGAAGGACGGCGACGAATTGTTCGACCACTACCGCCACACGCTGGAAGAGCTGGGCAAGCAGAAAGGCCTGCTCGGCCTGATCTTCACCAAGTCGCAGAACAAGTTCCAGGACCCGGCCAAGTTGCGGCGATTGATTGTGGACCTGATCGACAAGGAAACCTGGGTGTCGATGAGCGCCGACGTGAAGGGCGACGCCTACGAGGGCCTGCTGGAGAAGAACGCGCAGGACACCAAGTCCGGCGCGGGCCAGTACTTCACGCCGCGCCCGCTGATCCAGGCGATTGTCGACGCCATGGCGCCCCGGCCCGGCGAGACCATTTCCGACCCGGCCTGCGGCACCGGCGGCTTTCTGCTGGCGGCGCACGACTATGTGGTGAAGCACTACCCCAACATGACGTCGGCGGAGAAGAAGAAACTGCGCGGCGAAAGCTTCAAGGGCTGGGAGCTGGTGCAGGCCACTGCACGGCTGTGCGCGATGAACATGCTGCTGCACGGCATCGGCAGCCAGGAGTTCGAGCCGATTGCGGTGGGGGATTCGCTGGCCGCCGACCCCGGCGAGCGCTTCGATGTGGTGCTGACCAATCCGCCCTTCGGCAAGAAGAGCAGCACGACCATCGTGGGCGAGGAAGGCAAGGTCAGCAAGGAGCGCGACACCGTCGAGCGCGACGACTTCTGGGCCACCACCTCGAACAAGCAGCTCAACTTCGTCCAGCACGTGAAGACGCTGCTGAAGCAGAACGGCCGCGCCGCCCTGGTGCTGCCGGACAACGTGCTGTTCGAAGGCGGGGCCGGCGAGACCATCCGCCGCAAACTGCTGCACGACTGCGACGTCCACACCCTGCTGCGCCTGCCCACCGGCCTGTTCTACGCCCAGGGCGTGAAGGCGAACGTGTTGTTCTTGGACAAAAAGCCCGCCGCCGAAACCCCGTGGACCAGGAAGCTGTGGATCTACGACCTGCGCACCAACATGCACTTCACGCTCAAGACCAGCACGCTGAAGCGCGAAGACCTGGACGAGTTCGTGCAGTGCTACCACCCGGAAAACCGACATGACCGGAAAGCCACGTGGTCGGAGAAAAATCCAGATGGCCGTTGGCGTGAATATGGATACGAAGAGCTGGTCAATCGCGACAAATCCAGCCTGGATATATTCTGGCTCCGAGATGAATCGCTATCCGACTCCGACAACCTGCCCGCACCGGAAGTGATTGCGGCGGAGATTGTGGAGGATTTGGAAGCGGCGTTAGAACAGTTTCGGGAGATTCTGGCCGATATGGATGGCACCTCAATAGAAGTGCCGGGTACTTGAAACCCCGCCCACTAAATGGAACTGACATACATCCTTGTCGATTTCGAGAATGTTCAGCCGCCGGATATGGGCCTGTTAAGCGGGGAACATTTCCAGCTCAGAATTTTTCGCGGGCCGCACCAGAAGAAGCTGGACTTCGACATCGCCGAATCCCTCCAGCCTCACGGCAACAGGGTGCAATACATACAAAGTGACAGGCATGGGAAGAATGCACTCGACTTCCATATCGCGTTTTATATGGGGCGCCTGATAGAGGAGCTTGAGGCGGATGGCTCCCCCGCATGCAAGAACACACGGTTTGTTGTGATTTCAAAAGATGGTGGCTTTGATGCATTGATGAGCCACGTACAGTCGCTTGGCTATGGGGCAATGAAGGCTGCGAGCATTCGGCATGCCTTGGGATTGGACGAGCCAGTCGCAGAAACTGGAATTGCCCTGCAGCCGTTGCTGACAGATATCGTCGCCTTAGCGGTACAAAGCTCACCCGGCTCTTCACCTGCATCACAGCCGACCAGCAAACCACCTGCAGCCAAGAAGGCAGCACCCGTTGCGAAAGCACCGCCTGCCAAACCAGCCGCAACCCCAAAGAAAACTGCAACAGCTCAGGTAAAACCGGTCAAGTCAGAGGCAAAGAAGCCCACGGCGCCCGTCCGGAAGAGTCTCGGGCCAGCAGATAAAGAAAAGGTTATCGAGCATCTGCGCCTTCATCCGAAGAACCGTCCTGTAAAGCGTAAGACATTGGAAAGCCACATCACGTCTTTGGTCGGTGGCAATGTCGCCGCTAAGGCAGTACGCGGTCTAGTGGCTGGTCTGGAGAACGAAGGGGTCATCAAATTCAACGAGAACAAGATTGATGAATACACGATTCCCAAGCGTAAGAAGTAACCAACAGAATTTTTGACTTAAGGACAAATAATTGGCACGCCGCAAACAAAACACTTTTGAAGATGTGATTGAAATAACCAGCAAGTTCCCCTGGTGGGTGGGGGTGGTGCTCGCGGTGGTTATGTATGTCTGGCTACACAGCCTTGCTGTTAGTGAAGTAACTGCCGTCGTTCAGCCTGGAAAGATGGGCGACTTTGTCGGGCAAACACTTTTCAAGACGTTGGCTTCAGTTGGCCAGTATCTCCTGCCATTCGCTTTCCTGGTGGGCGCTGCCATGTCTGCATATGGGCATTACAAGCGCCGTGCATTGCATGAGCAAGTGGCTGCCAACCCTAACAGGGCTGCACTCAACGACATGAGCTGGCAGCAGTTCGAGGCTTTGGTGGGCGAAGCCTTCCGGCGCAAGGGCTACGCGGTAACCGAGACGGGTGGCGGCGGCGCCGATGGTGGAATTGATCTGGCGTTAAAGAAGGAAGGCGAAAACTTTCTGGTGCAATGCAAACAGTGGAAAGCCACCAAGGTAGGCGTGACTACGGTGCGTGAACTCTATGGGGTGATGGCAGCGAATGGTGCGACCGGTGGGATTGTGGTGACGTCTGGCGTGTTCACTGATGAGGCCCGGGCATTTGCCATAGGCCAAAACATCGAGTTGATAGATGGCAAGGCGCTGCATGCGCTGATACGTGGGGTGTCTGTGCCCAGCAAGCCTGCTCCAATTTTAAAGGTAGTCACGTCTACTAGTGAACCCGTTTGCCCGGTTTGCCAAAGTGCGATGGTGAAACGTACGGCCAAGCGGGGTGCCAATTCGGGTAGTGCCTTTTGGGGCTGTTCTCATTACCCTGCCTGCAAGGGCACGCGCCCGGCCTGATATGGGGTGAGCGGTATCAACGCACTTGGCTCACTATCGGCAGTCTTCTCCGCGCGTGGTGTAGGCGGGCGATTTGCGCCACCGCAAAATAAAGTTGAACTATTCGCCAGATAGGCCTCTAATGGGCTATCTGTAGGATTCAAGTTTCAAGATTCACTGGCGGTAACTCTGGTTGTCCACTTTTCCTTGATTTCGATAGATGGGGCATGTTGCCCAAATAGCTTTATTTAAGGAAATACAAGATGGAAACAGGTATTGTTAAGTGGTTCAATGACGCTAAAGGCTTTGGTTTTATTACGCCGGACAGCGGTAGCGCCGATCTCTTCGCGCACTTCTCGGCGATTCAGGCAGGGGGCTTTAAGACCCTGCAGGAAAACCAGCGCGTGAGCTTCGATGTCACCGATGGCCCCAAGGGCAAGCAGGCATCAAACATCCAGGCTGCGTAAACGCGCAGTAGGTTGAAAAAAACCCCGGTTCGCCGGGGTTTTTTATTGCCTGCGTGGGCCGGCCGAATACGCGCTTTTTCGGTCTGGGTGGTGCGCAAGTCAATCGGCAAGACGAAAAAGAATCTCGCCGATTGATCGGAAAAGGCATCCATAACGCGCGCTGTCATGGCACAGTGCCACGCATAGGGTGAAGGACCAAGGGATAAGAATGCATGAAACGATTTTCTCCAGCGCCGAAGGCCGGATGCTGGGGTTTGGCCTGGCGCTCACCGGCCTGATGCTGCTGGCGTTTGGGATCGGGTGGCACCTGTTTCCTGACAGCGTGCTCACCTATGCGGCCATGACCGGGCTGAACCTGACCATCGGCCGGGCCGCCGGGATGTCTTTCGGCTATGCGAGTGGTTTGGGTCATGCCCAGGTGATCCCGCTCAATATGCTGGTTGAGACGATCCAGGTGTTGGTGGTGTACCCGCTATTCGCGCTGAGCTGGCGGCAACTGATCACGCTGCGCAAGCTGCAGCCCTTCGTCACGCGCATGCATCGCGCCGCCGAGTCCCACGGTGGCACGGTGCAAAAGTACGGCATGGTCGGCCTGTTTGTTTTTGTGCTGGTTCCGTTCTGGATGACCGGCCCGGTGGTGGGGGCGATCATTGGATTTCTGATCGGCTTGCGCCCCTGGGTCAACGTCGCCGTCGTGCTGGGTTCAACCTATATCGCCATTGCCATCTGGGGGCTGCTGCTGAACGAGCTCAACGCCTGGGCGGCAACCGTCAACCAGTTCGCCCCCTTCGCGCTGTTCTTAGCGATCGTGCTCATCGCTGTGGTGATGCATCTGCTGAGTCGGCGCCGTGAGCGCCCCGCTTAAAACGAACCCGACTGAATACGCGCGGTTCCATTCTTTCGGTAATTGTTCATAACTACCGAAACTATGGAGCTAAAGACATGCCCCAAATGTTCATATGTGATATGCATACCGCATATGCCTCTTGTGTTGCTGATAATAAATCTTCATGTATGCTATATGCATACAACATACGGATGCAATCATGTCATCTGAAAAATCTGTCGCGATGAAACGGGCGAGTGGTCGCCAGTGGGTCCTCAAACCGCAGGACTTGGCGATTGCCTTGAAAATGGTGTCTTTGAAGGGCCAGTGGCTGCCTTATGGCGCTTTGGCTGAGGTCATGCGAATGTCCCGCTTCGAGGCGCACGCCGCTGTGCAGCGCTTGACGGCGGCGCGGCTGGTGGTGGTGGTCGATGGCCAGCCCGGGCCGGTATTGGCGGCGCTGCGCGGATTCGTGATTTATGGGGCACCGTATGCCTATCCCGCGGTGCGGGGCGAAATCACGATCGGGTTCCCAACGGCCTACGGCGTCTCACCGCTCAAGGAGATGATGGTGGCCTCGAATGAGCCGCCTCCGGTGTGGCCGCACCCCGAGGGCATCGTGAGGGGGCCGGGCTTGCTGCCTTTGTACCAGAACCTGCCCTTGGCGGCGCGGGAAGACCCTGTGCTCTACGAATTGCTGGCCTTGTTCGATGCATTGCGCGCCGGGCAGGCCAGGGAACGCGAACTGGCCAGGAAGCTGCTCGAGGAACGCTTGAAGTGAGCGAAAACGTTTTCAGGGGAGATGACCCGAACCTGCTGATCCTGACGCTGATAGCGAAATCGCTGGGGGACTTATGTGAGTCGCTGGTTTTCGTGGGCGGGTGTGCAACGGGCTTGCTCTTGACGGCGCCGCGCGCCCAGGCGATCCGGGCTACGCAGGATGTGGATGTGGTGGTGCATGCCATTTCCACCGCTGATTATCACGCGATAGAAAAGGCGGTCGAATCGCGTGGCTTCAAGCACGACCTTTCGCCCGAGGCGCCGATTTGCCGCTGGGTGTTGCAGGGCGTGGCGCTCGATCTGATGCCGAGCCAGCCCGGCATACTGGGGTTTCATAACCGCTGGTATCCCCTGGCCATTGAAACCGCTGTGCAGCTCAGTCTGGCGAATGGCCTGGATATCCAGCTGATTACAGCCCCGGTGTTTGTGGCAACCAAGTTTGAGGCGTTTCATGGCCGGGGCAATAACGACTATCTCGCCAGCCATGACCTAGAAGACATTATTACGGTGGTTGATGGACGCACTGAGTTGTTGTCGGAAATCGGTCAGGTGGGTGACGAGCTACGGCACTATCTCGCCGCTGAGATCAATACCTTGCTCGAAGACCGAAATTTTCTGACGGCACTGGCCGGACATCTTCCCGGCGATGCCGCCAGCCAGGCGCGACTGCCTGAACTGATCCGCCGCATGCGTACGATTGGCAGCCTGTATGCATGAACTTTTTTCCAGCACAGAAGGCCGGCTGCTGGGGTTGGGCCTGGCGCTCACCGGCCTGATGCTGCTGGCGTTTGGGATCGGGTGGCACCTGTTTCCTGACAGCGTGCTCACCTATGCGGCCATGACCGGGCTGAACCTGACCATCGGCCGGGCCGCTGGGATGTCTTTCGGCTATGCGAGTGGTTTGGGTCATGCCCAGGTGATCCCGCTCAATATGCTGGTCGAGACGATCCAGGTGTTGGTGGTGTACCCGCTGTTCGCGCTGAGCTGGCGGCATCTGATCAAGCTGCGCGGTTTGCAACCTTTCTTCACGCGCATGCAGCGCGCGGCCGAGTTTCGTGGCGGCGCGGTGCGCAAGTTCGGCATTGTCGGCCTGTTTGTTTTTGTGTTTGTACCGTTCTGGATGACCGGCCCGGTGGTGGGGGCGATCATTGGATTTTTGATCGGCTTGCGCGCCTGGGTAAACGTCGTTGTCGTGCTGGGTTCAACTTATATCGCCATTGGCATTTGGGGCTTGCTGTTGAACGAGCTCAGTGTCTGGGCGGCAACCGTCAACCAGTTCGCACCCTATGCGTTGTTTCTCGCGATTGTGCTGATTGCTGTTGTGATTCATCTGCTGAGCCGGCGGCGTGTGCGGCCGGCTTAACGTGAGCCTGACTGAATATGTGCCGTTCCAAGTGTGTCGCAGCTTGGGTGTGGTTTAGATGGTGCGTGTAGCTTGTTGACTATTAAGCCTATTCTTTCTGTATTCGCTATTAGGAAATCAGGTTGGACTCCCTCAGGCTCTCCATGAATCCCATTCAAATCGACTGCCCGGTAAGGGGCATGTGGGCGTTCATGAATCCCCCCGGGCATCATCCCGATGCCAAGGATTTTGTGGCGGTTGATGCTGGGGGCAAGCCATATACGTTGCTGGATGGTATGCGGCATGTGTTGTGGCGCCTGCACGTGGCGGATGTGTTTTCCTGGGAGAAACAGGTCTTTGCGCCTTTTGAGGGTGTGGTTGTCGCGGCGGTGAACGCCTGCGAAGACAGGACAAGCCTCAATCTGGTTAAAGATGCCTTCACCGCGCTGGTGCGGGCACCCCGGCAAAAGTCAGACGACGCGGCGTTCTTTTTGGGCAACCACATCGTCATGCAATCAAGCCAGGGCTTCTATGCGTTGTTTGCCCATTTAAGAAAAGACAGCCTGATCGTGAAGGTGGGCGAGCGGGTAAAAGCAGGGCAGGCGATTGCGGCAATCGGCAATTCCGGCAACACGATACAGCCGCATCTGCATTTTCAGTTGATGCAGGACAACGCGCCATTTACGGCCATTCCGCTGCCCTTTGTTTTTTCGGGCTACGAAAAGAAGGCGGGCAAGGCATGGATACGCGAGGCGGGTTCCTTACCCAACAACCGGCAGGTGTTTAAAACGATAGTAGGGTGAGTCAGGCACGCTGCTCGACTGAAACGTGCCGGCGTTATTCACTCAGTCACGCGCTTGATGGGCTTATCAGCCGCATGGGATGACGCGGTGCAACTTCAGCTGGGTTGCAAACTCCGCAGCCGTACCCGTTTTTCCACCGTGAGCACTTCACCTGCTGCATCCATCACCGCGTAAAGCCGGGGCTGTGGTCGTCCCGCCCAGGAAAGGGTGGGGGTGGGGCTGTCCAGATACACAACCTGGGCGCCGTCGAACTGCTTTTCGACCTGGCCGTGGTTGATCAGATCGTTAAGCGCCGCGATCGATATGCCGCGCTGTTTCATGTGGCTGAGGGCGAGGGCGCTGATTTTTCCGAGTTTCATCATCATGGGTGACTCCTGTTTGCCTGCGCAGGCCCTGTTGGTTTGCGGGCTGCGCAGTGGCGTTTTTCGAATTCGGTATCTATACTGTACAAATATACAGTAATGTACTGTATGTGCATACAGTATTCGGAGGAATCCCCATGCAAGCGCTGACCCGCCGCCAAGAAGAAATCCTGAGCTTGATCAAGGAATGGATCGAAACCACCGGCAGCCCGCCCACGCGTGTCGAGATCGCGCAGCACTTTGGCTTTAGTTCGCCCAACGCCGCCGAGCAGCATCTCAAGGTGCTTGCGAAAAAAGGTGCGCTGGATCTGGTGCCGGGAGTGTCGCGCGGCATTCAGATCAAGGGGGGCAGTGGTCTGCCGGTGGTGGGCCGGGTGGCGGCGGGCAGCCCGATCCTGGCGCAAGAACATATCGAGCGGCATGTGCAGATCGATGCCGCGATGTTTTCACCGCGCGCGGATTATTTCCTCAAGGTGCAGGGCATGAGCATGAAGGACGCCGGCATTCTGGATGGTGACCTGCTTGCGGTGCATCGCAGCGCCGAGGCAAAAGCCGGGCAGGTGGTGGTGGCACGGATCGGCGACGAGGTCACGGTCAAGCGCTTTGCCAAGCGCGGCCACACCGTGCAGCTGCTGCCGGAAAACCCCGACTTTGCGCCGATCGAGGTCGACCTCACGCGTCAGGAGCTGGTGATTGAAGGCATCGCGGTTGGGGTGATCCGCAGCGGCAAGGCCTTGTGAAGATGAAGAAAAAACCGGGCAGCCAATTGAACTAAGGATTGCCGGTGCCTGATCGTTATCAGGTATTAAGCGCAATTGTGATTGCGTGTTTCTCTATCAAGGTTTTGGCGCTTTCACATCAGTTTTATTGGGTTCCTTCACCTGAATCGGCTGAACGACCGGAACGATGAACTCAAAACGCCATTCGCTATAGCTGTCTGCCTTTGCAAAGAGCTGTTGCTCTGGCAGAAACCCCGTCCTTTTAAAGGGCGTCGCGGTTGACCGGCTGTATACACCGAGGATGCCTTGGGTATCGGGCGCGCGGATGGTTTCAAATTCGCCACGGGTGAGCGGATCGCGATAGGCGCGGCGCAGATGCCGAACGATGTTGGGGCGGCGGTTGTCTTCCAGCAATGCATCGATGCTTTGAGGTAAACGCGGCTGTGCGGGATCGAGTTCGTAATAGCTGCGTATCGCCTGGCGGTATTGCTCACCGATAAACAGAAGATCGGCCTCACGGGCGCGTTGCGCATCGGTGCGCCACAGCGTGCCTGCCGCGGCGAGACCCATGCCGATGAGCGCGATCAGCATCAGCACAAACAGGTAGCTGAATCCGGCTTGAGCGGGTTTACCAGTCGGCATAGTTGCTGCCGTCCTTCGCCGCGCCAGGGGCCCCGCTCCGGATGTCATACATGGCGCCTGCGGTATCGTCGGGTGGCGCTACGATTTTCCAGGTGTCCGATCGTTCGGTGATGGGATCAACGGGCAGGCTGCGCAAATATCGGGCGCCTGCAAGTTCATCCAGGTTGTCGGGATAGCGGCCGCGATCGCCGTGGTATTTGTCGATGGCGTCGCGCATCACCGCCAGGTCCTGTTTGAGGATGGTTTCGCGCGCGCTTTCCAGATGATTGAAATAACGGGGCAGCGCCAGTGAAAGCAGCAAGGCGATGATGGCCATGACCACCACGAGCTCGATCAGCGTGAATCCGCGTTTTGGCATGTTCAGCATGGTTTTACCATTCTCGATACGGGATGCCATTCAGCCCGGTTTTGGCGGATGGCGAATAGACGTCGAATACGTCGCGGCCTTGCGTCGGGGCATCGGGCGGGCTGGCATAACTGCGCACGCCCCAGGTGGACGCTGCCGGCGCGGAAGAATCGGGATAAAGCGGGTCACGCGGGAGCCGTCGCAGCAGATAAAGCTTGCTCGAATCCGGTTTGGTCTTGTCGGTCACGCCCTGCCACAACACGTCGAGATCGGGCGGGTAGCCGCTGCCATCAGCCGGGGATTCGATCCGGCCTTCCTTGACGTTTTGTTTATAGGCGTCGAGTGCTGTACGAATTTGGCGAAGCGCCGTGCGCAATTCGGTCTCCTTCTGGCGCTGCTGAACCAGTTGGGCAAACGGCACCGCCATGCTGGCGAGCAGCGCGAGGATGGCCAGCGTGACCACCAGTTCGATCAAGCTGAATCCGCGACTGCTTCGTGACATGGCGTGGCTGTCTGTTGAAGGCAGGGGTTTACGGGGTGG
>Ga0180009_10005883_pt1 | contig 13018 bp, 8 predicted proteins | sample OS_PC_MetaG_FD_123537 | JGI IMG/M metagenome (GOLD analysis project Ga0180009, IMG submission 123537) | Groundwater microbial communities from the Aspo Hard Rock Laboratory (HRL) deep subsurface site, Sweden - OS_PC_MetaG | ecosystem: Environmental > Aquatic > Deep subsurface > Groundwater... | reverse complement strand
TCACGATATTGAGGAGTTTGATATACAACGCGGAGACACGCTTGCCGAACCGAAATTTCTGGAGCTGGATCGGCTCAAGCAGTTCGATGTGATCTTTGCCAATCCACCGTATTCCATCAAGAAATGGGATCGGGCAAAGTTCAGTTCAGACCCATATAAACGGAACGAATTTGGTGTGCCACCGCAGGGGTGTGCCGATTACGCCTTTTTCCAGCATATCGTTAAAAGTCTGAACACAAAGACCGGTCGAGCTGCAATGCTCTGGCCTCATGGCGTTTTATTCAGGGATTCTGAAGCAGACATGCGTAAACAGGTGATTGAAGCCGATATGATTGAAGCGGTATTTGGGCTTGGCCCAAACCTGTTCTACAACTCGCCAATGGAATCCTGTGTGGTTGTTCTTCGAATGAATAAGCCCAAAAAACGGAAAAACAAGGTGCTCTTTATCAACGGTGTAAAGGAAGTCACACGAGAACGTGCCTTTAGTTTTCTGAGCGATAAAAATCTCGAAAAACTGGTGGATGCCTACTTTGCCCCGGAAAACCATGAAGATATTGCCAGCCTGGTGGATATTACCGAAATCCGGGAAAATCTCCACAACCTTTCCATTCCGCTATATGTGAGTAACGGATCGTCAGAAGATGATCAGGATCTGGAATCTACTATTGAGGCATGGCAGGTCGGCAGAGTGGAGCTGAAAAAACAGTCAAAGAAATTGTTTGCTGCCCTGGCAGAACTCGGATGTGAAATAAAGGATTAAGGTGGATTATCTCCGCGCAACCTCAAATATATGCGTAAATTTGCGGGGTCCTGGCCCGACAGAGAAATTGTGCAACGCACCGCTGCACAAATTACCTGGTATCACAATCTGGCTCTACTGGAAAAACTGAATGGGGTGAACAACAATAGATATAGATTTTCATAACCAGGAGGCATACGAAAAGCTGAAATGAAGAAAAAAAGTGAAATCAATTTTAATAACTTGGTTGAAGTCATCCAACAGATTCACAAGGAATTAGCTCAACAAGCAAGTTACGCTGTTAATGTCAGTTTGACTCTGCGTAATTGGATGATCGGTGGGTATATCCATAAATATGAACTCCTTGGAAGTGATAGGGCTAAATATGGAGACAAGTTAATTGAAAAACTCGCTCAATCTTTAGGTCATATACCTCGTACCCAAAAGAGAGAACTAAACCGTTATCGACTGTTTTATAAGGTATACCCTCAAATTGGGGAGTCAGTGACTCCCCAATTGAAAGCAAACCTCAAGTTGAAAGAACTTACTTTGCTTCAAACAGGGGAGGCGCTGACTCCCCAATCAAAACACACGAATGATCTTGTTTTGAAACTATCCTTCAGTCATCTGGATTTACTTGTTGCTATTGAAGACAATACCAAGCGTGCTTTTTATGAAGTGGAATGTATTCGCGGCAACTGGTCGGTGCGTGAATTAAAACGTCAAATCAACAGTTTTTATTATGAACGCTCGGGTCTTTCTCTTGATAAGGAAAAACTTTCTGAGCTTGCCAATCGAACAGCAGAACAAACAGAACCGACCTTGACTGTTCGTGATCCGTATATATTTGAATTTCTGGGTCTAAAAGCCAAAGAGGTGATGGGTGAATCGCACCTTGAAGATGAACTACTGGATAAAATTCAGGAATTCCTTTTGGAGCTTGGGCACGGATTCTGTTTTGAAGCCCGGCAGAAGCGTATTCTCATTGGCAAAACACATAACTTTATAGACCTCGTCTTTTATCACCGGATTCTTAAATGTCATGTGCTTGTAGAATTAAAACTTGCTGAATTTAGCCATGAAAATATTGGACAACTGAATACCTATGTCAGTTGGTATAAAAAAAATATAATGACAGAAGGTGATAACCCGCCTATCGGAATCTTGCTTTGCACAGACAAAGACCATGCGTTGGTGGAATACGCCTTAGCCGGGATGGATGGTAATCTTTTTATTTCCAAGTATCAGCTTGAACTGCCGAAGAAAGAAGAGATGCAAAAATTCATTGAAGAAAAACTGCGGGAGACCAACTATGGCGATTTTTCTGAGTGAAAAACAGGTACAAGAGGGTTGGCAGGTTGTTAAGTTTGGTGAGATTGCCAGGAATATTTCAGAACGTGTGAACCCTTCTGAAACAAACCTTGACGTATATGTAGGCTTAGAGCATCTCGACCCGCAATCACTTCGAATTAGCAGACGTGGTGTACCTTCCGATGTTAAAGGGCAAAAGCTTCGTGTCCGCCCCGGTCAGATAATCTTTGGAAAACGCCGTGCCTATCAGAAAAAACTTGCTGTAGCTGACTTTGACGGCATATGTTCTGCCCATGCCATGGTGCTCGAAGCCGTTCCCGGAAAAATTATCCCTGAGTTACTACCTTTTTTTATGCAGTCTGACATGTTTATGGATCGGGCGGTTGCCATTTCTGAAGGCTCACTTTCCCCAACAATCAAATGGAAAACGCTGGCAATCCAAGAATTCCCACTGCCGCCGATTGAGCGCCAGAAAGAAATTCTCGAAGTGCTGGAGAAGGTGGAGGAGAGTGAACTAAAAATTGACAACATACTCAACAGTGCTTTCAAATTAATGAATAGTTCAATGCGTTATCTATTCAATCCTCAAAAAGATTGGAGGACAACTAAATTGCATGAGGTAGGTGATATTGTGACTGGCAAAACACCTCCAAAGAAAGATTCTTCAAACTGGAATGGAACTTATTTATGGGCAACTGCTGAAGATTTTAATGGTAAATATATTAATGATACTAAGCTCAAACTAACCACGAAGCGTCCCATGCGGAATGATGCAAAGGAAGGCGAAGAGAAAGATCCAATTGAACAGGCACTTGGATATCTTGAAAGAATAAGACAAGGAAAAGTAAAAACTTCTGCTGGAAGGCCTATTCCACATTCAGATTCTATACCAGGTTTTTGTTATGTTATATGTGATATTACTCCAAGCATTCAAAACCGTTGCAAGATACACGATGCTATATTAACAAGCGATGGGCTTGGTTACTTCTTTTATAATAAAAGCTATGGTACATATGTTGAGGTAGTCTCCTTTGATCGGTTAGTAAATTCTGCAAAAGAAATAGAGCATTCTTTGATAAATTAGGGTTACCGACATCATGAGTAGAACAACATTTAACGAACAAAACACCATCGAAAACGCTCTTCGGGATCACCTGATTGGAAGGATGAAGGATGAAGGCAGAAGGATAAATGAAGTCTTTGAAGAATCTGCGCCCTATGGCACGTCTTTTTTCCCACCATGGAAGTTTGTGCATGGTGAGAATCTTATTTTACACGGTAAACAAACGCAGGATGTCTTTGTTGATACATGGCTTAAAGAATCCCTGTGTCGTTTGAATAAACCGCTGGCTGCAAATTCCGACCTGGCTGACGAAGTAATCCACCGCATGCGTGGAGTATTATTGGAAGCTAATTACAGTGGCCTCATCCGGGCAAATGAGATTTTTCAGGATTGGCTCCTTGGCCGCACATCCATGCCCCTTGGCAAAGACGGCGAACACATAACCATTCATCTAATTGATTTTGATAATTTTCAGAATAATCACTATGTGCTCAGCCAGCAGGTGCAGTTTACCGGAACACGGGATGCATATTTTGATCTTGTGCTTTATGTAAACGGTTTACCCCTTGTGGTGGGTGAAGTAAAAACACCAGTGCGTGATGCGATCAGTTGGCAGGATGGCGCGGCGGACTTCCTGGGCGGTTACAAACATTACTGGGAAAACCAGAAAGCCTTTTTTGTGCCTAATCTCCTTTGCTTTGCCTCTGAAGGAAAAACTTTTTATTACGGCCCTATTGGTGCCCGTTTCAAAAACTGGGCTCCATGGTATAGTACAGAGGATCGCGATGAGATTCCGCAGGATATGCGCACGGTATTAAAAAGCGCCGAGCATCTGCTCAATCCCAAGACATTGTTGGAAATATTGCAATCCTTTGTTGTTTTTTCAACAATCAAAGTGGGTGAAGGAAAGCCGAGTTATAAGATTAAAATCCTGCCCCGCTACCCCCAATACGAGGCTGCCAAGACAATTGTTAAGCGCGTGAAGCTGCAGGATGCTAAAAAGGGGCTGATCTGGCATTTTCAGGGCTCCGGCAAATCACTGCTCATGCTCTTTGCCGCTCAAATGCTCAAAGCTGACCCTGAACTGAAGAACCCCACTGTAATAGTGGTGGTTGATCGGGTAGATCTGGACAGCCAGATTAATTCCGTATTCAACAATGCAGCGGTTAAGAATGTAACACCGGTCAAATCATGTAAAGCACTGGCAAAGGAGCTAAAACAGGATTCGCGACAGTTACTCATCACTACCATATTCAAATTTGATGAGGTGGAAATTGATGAGAACAATTCCGAAGGGCTTAACTGTCGGGATAATATCATCGTACTGGTGGATGAAGCTCACAGAACGCAGGAAGGCAGTCTCGCTGAAAAAATGCGCTGGGCACTGCCGAACGCTTTTTTCTTTGGCCTTACCGGTACGCCCATCTCAGGTCTGGAGCGAAACACTTTTAAACTTTTTGGTGCTTCCAAAGACCCAGGACGGTATCTGAATCGATATTCCTATAAACAATCTATCAGGGACGAAGCCACTCTGCCGGTTAAGTTTGAACCGCGCCTGGTGGAGCTGCGTATCGACCGGGATTCCATCGATAAGGAATTTGAAGAGCTGGCAAAACAGAATGACCTGAGCGAAGAAGAAAAAAACTTTATCTCTCAAAAAGCCGGGAAACTGGCCAACCTCTTAAAAGCACCAAAAAGAATTACGGCTATTGCCGATGACATTGCGGAACATTACCGAACCCATGTGGAACCAAAACAGCTAAAGGGGATAGTCGTAGTGTACGACCGGGATGCTGTTGTGAGAATGTATTACCTGCTGGCTGAACGTTTTGGTAAAGATGCAGTGGAAGCGGTCATGAATATTTCACAGGGCACTATTGAGAATGAGACCGATGAAAATGGGAAACCGAAAAAAATTGCTCCGGATTGGTTGAAATGGCGGAAGCTGGAGCTGCCTGTTGAAAAAAAAGATTTCAACCGCTGGCAGGGAATTGATGCCAATCCTGAAGTTCAGGAAGCCTTGCTGGATCGGTATCGTGACCCGGCTGATGCGCTGAAAATAATTGTGGTGACCTCAAAGCTACTTACCGGATTCGACGCCCCGATCTGTTACTGCATGTATCTGGATAAGCCCGTGAGAGATCATACGCTCCTCCAGGCCATGTGCCGAACTAATCGTCTTTACAATGATATTAAAAAGCATGGGCTGATTATAGATTATCTTGGCGTTTTTGAAAATGTCGCCAAGGCGCTTGATTATGATCCCAAAGAAATCGAAGGCGTTGTGGAAAGCGTGGAAGCATTTAAAAAACTCTTTCCCGCAGCCATGCAAAAATGCCTGGATTATTTTCCGGGTGTTGATCGGACAATTGAAGGCTATGAAGGCCTTATCGTAGCGCAAGATTGTTTAATGGGAAATGAGAAGAAAGATGCCTATGCTTCTCAATTTAATGTTTTAAAACGATTTTGGGAAGCTATCTCTCCGGATAATTATTTAAATCAATATCGGCGTGATTACCGCTGGCTGGCTCAGGTATATGAATCCATCAAACCGGTTGGCGGAGTCGGTTCATTATTATGGGAATCACTTGGACCCGAAACCATTAAAATTATTCATGAGCATACAGATATCTACCGTATCCGGGATGATATTGATGAATTGGTCATGGATGCGGACTCTGTTTTTGAGCTGCCGGAAGAAGAACGTATAAAGAAAGCCAAAAAGCTGAACCTTTCCCTGATGGCAAAAATTCGGAGTAAAAATGATCCTCGTTTTGAGGAACTTGGGAAACGACTGGAACGACTCAAAGAGAAATACGAAGCAGGCGTACTGAATAGCCTTGAATGGCTCAAGGAGTTACTTGATGTAGCTCGTGATATGGTCCATATGGAAAATGTGACTCATGAGAAAGTTTTTCCGGATGACAAACAGGCGTTGACGGAAATCTTTCTGGAAGTGAAAAGCGATGCCACCCCACAGATTGTTGCTAACATTGTGGATGATATCGATAAAATTGTTAGAGCTACCAGATTTGATGGCTGGCAGAATAATCATGGTGGGCAACGAGAGATTCAAAAAGTACTCAGGCAAACCCTTTTCAAATATAAACTCCATAAAGAGCAGGAACTTTTTGATAAGGCTTATGGGTATATACGAGAGCACTATTAAAAACCGTGGGAACTTCCGGGACATCCTATAATAAATAACCCGACAAATAGATGAATAAAGGCTGCCAATATGTCAGGTGTCATACTTTTCATATCGAATTGGCAAAACTTGTAAATACTGATTTATTAAAATGAAAAATCTTGAATAGTGATTAGGGCAATTGGTAATTGTATTAAGCGGGATGCAATAATTTTCGAAGTCGTCGATTAATCATATTTTGCATTATAGAAACTAATTTCTAATTTACAAGCTTTTATGTCCCGCTTTCACACTTGGCTTTAGGTTCGCCCTGAGGCTGGGGCTAAAACCTTTTGGGCCTGAGTTTAAAAAGTAAAAAAATATTTATATTCTACAATGAACGCTCATATCGCATGGTTTAGATTTTACGAAGAATTAAATGATTTTCTTCCGGCTGATAAAAGAAAAATCGCATTCCCTTGTAAATTTTCCGGCAGTCCATCAGTAAGGGATGTCATTGAAACAATCGGCGTGCCGCACACAGAAGTTGATCTCATCCTGGGGCGGAGTTGCGGGACGGGGGGACTTGCGGGACGTACATCAGTTTATAAGTTGACGTGGTAATTGAACTGAAGAAGGTAGTTGACCCCAGTGAAGGGGGATTTTCGCTCCTTGATTTATTGATTACTTACTTTCGCTTGGGGGGCGGGCCACGGTAACAGCTTGTAAAAATAAAAAACAAAGGGGGCATGTCCTGGTGAAATCTATTTTTACGTCACTCCTTAAATTTCACGGGATAAATTAAATCTTCATTCTTGACAGGGCTATGCCTTGAGTGAAGAATGAAGAACCGAATCCTTATTTTAATTTTAAAAAATAGTGAGAATGATTTTGGAAACCGGATAATGCCATTGGGCGGCTCTCCCGTATGGAAGCGATAAACAGCAAAAACATAGGGGTCGCGCCTACACTCTTGACAATAAAGGATTAAGTTCTATCAGTCATGGACAAAAGACAGCGATTAGGATAAGTGAGGATTGCATGACACCACCACCGGCCCAACCGAAAATCTACCATATCACCCATGTTGAAAATCTCGCATCCATCGTGGCTGCGGATTGTATCGAATCGGATGGGCGGCGGCTCCGGCAGGGCGGCGGCTCCGGCAGGGTGGTGGCCAGACCTCCATTGGCATGACCGAAATTAAACGTAGGCGGTTGTTCGAGATTGACGTGCCGTGTTACCCAGGCACCAAAGTTGGCGACTATGTGCCGTTCTATTTCTGTCCCCGATCTATCATGCTCTTTATCATTCACAAAAACAATCACATTGATATGCTCTATCATGGGGGGCAACTCCCTATCATTCATATGCAGATAGATATGGAGTCGACTATATGCTGAGCAGATCAACACGGGGTACGCTGGGCTTTCTCTGACCGAAATGCCGGTAGTTACTATACTGATTTCTATAATAACCGCAATCAGTTGGGCGAAATAGACTGGGATGCGGTCAATGAAACTGATTTTCGTACTCCGCTGGTCAAAGAAGGCAAGCAGGCGGAGTTCTTGATCCACGATACCAGCCCTTGGCATCTGGTTGAAAAAATCGGCGTCCTGAATGAGGAGAGACTTAATGAAGTCAACTCCATTCTCCAGAATGCTCAGCATAAACCAGTTGTGACTATCGAAAGAACATGGTATTATTAACCATATAAGGAGGCACTCATGATTAAATTAACACAAGGTGACATATTATGCGCAAATGCCGAGGCGCTGGTGAACACCGTGAACTGTGTAGGGGTCATGGGTCGGGGGATTGCCCTCCAGTTCAAGAAGCTTTTCCCCGAAAATTTCAAGCGCTATAAGGCGGTATGCGACAAGAAGGAACTGCAGCCGGGCAAGATGTTCATCTATGATCTTAACCTCCTCCACAACCCGCGTTATGTGATCAACTTTCCAACCAAACGCCACTGGAAAGGCAAGAGCCGGATGGAGGACATCGAGGCCGGACTGCAGACACTGGTTGCAGAGGTGCGCAAAAAAAACATCCATTCCATTGCCATTCCCCCTCTTGGTTGTGGCCTTGGCGGCTTGCGCTGGGAGGATGTCCGGGCCAGAATCGAAGAGGCCTTTCAGGACCTGACTGATGTGCAGGTTTTCCTCTATGAACCTAAAGGGGCGCCTCCTGCAGAAAAAATGGTCCATTCCAAGAAGCCGCCGGGCTTGACTGTCGGGCGGGCCGCGCTGCTCGTTTTGATGCGCCGTTATCTTGCGGCGGTCATGGATCCTTGTGTGACGCTTCTGGAGATCCACAAATTGATGTATTTTATGCAGGAGGCGGGAGAGGGATTGGAACTTCAGTACAACAAGGGCCTCTATGGACCGTATGCCCAGAACTTGCGCCATGTGTTGACCCTTATAGAAGGGCATTTCATTAGCGGGTATGGCGATGCGGAGGACAATCCAGAACGGGAGATCAACCTGCTTCCCGAGATTCTTCCACAAGCGGAGAGTTTTCTTGAAGATCATCCTTCCACCCGGAACCATTTTCAAAGGGTTGTCGATCTCATTTCCGGCTTTGAAACACCTTTCGGTATGGAACTTCTCTCCACTGTTCACTGGGTCGCAACCCACGAAGGCGCTACAACGGCCGACCAGGCGGTCAGCAAAACCTATAGATGGAACAACCGCAAGCGCATGTTTCAGGAAAAGCATATCAGACTCGCATGGGACGTTCTTGAGCGTAAAGGATGGCTCCAACACTTGCAGACGATATGACCACTATCAACCGCTTCTCATCGCGCCGCCAGAGGTTGAAGGGCCAAATCTTGATCAGTGCATTAATTAATATGGTCTATAGTTCTCATCCAAGAATCCTCTATTGCAAAAAAACAAATATAAACAACTAAAAGAAAGTACCAGAAGAGTAAGGTCTTCATTCTTGACAAAATCTGCTGGAGAGTGAAGAAAGGAATTAAATCAATCGTTAAGAGAGAGATTTCAAATCGATGCCAAGAATTATGCAACCGTTTCAAGAATTATTGGTGATACCATAAATGCAGGCTTGATAAAAGATTATGATCCCACCAGTAAATCAAAAAAATTCGCAAAGTATGTGCCGTTTTGAAAGAAATGGGGTCACCCATTAATGGGACTTGCGGGACGTACATTAGTTTATAAGTTGACGTGGTAATTAAACCGAAGAAGGTAGTTGACCCCAGTTAACTAAAAGCAAACATGATTTTACCCCAGTACCATCTGCCGGAGCTACAAGGGCAGGGTATGTTGAATAATTGTAAGGATAAAGGGAAAAATTAGGAAGAATTCCCGTGCTGGCATATTTATCAAGCAGCATATGGGCAACGCCTGCACAGCCCCACAGGCCCCAAACCACTATTTTTAAGACAGTATTGAAATGAGATTATATCTGTTAGGATAGAAAAAATATGCCTCCCAAGTATGTAAAAACAATTCAAGAAGAGCTTTTCTATGAGTATGCGAAACTCATATCTCGCTCTGCTTTCGAAGGGAAAATAAATTATAGATTTGTGTCTAACAGGTTTAAAGCTCTTCGTGACGGTGAAATTACAATGTCAGGCACCATCAGAGAATGGCAAAGAGAACAGGGGCTTCACAAAGAATGCGTTTTTTGCGGGGTAGGAGAAAATCTGCACATGGATCATCTTATTCCACGCAGTAGAGGTGGGGAAGATTCCGCGGACAACATGGTATGGTCATGCCGGAATTGCAATATTTCTCGTGGAGACAAAGGTGTCTTTGTATGGCTGGGCCTCAAGAAAAAAGACAATTTGCATCGTTTGGTAGCAGGAAAATATTTGAAGCAGCTTTTTGATTTACATGCCGAAAAAGGAACAATGAATATCCACAAAGACGATATTGAAGGCCTTTGCAATGAGTGCAAAAACAAATCTGTCTGCATTGAATGGGATAAGGGAAAAGAACTAACCTGCTTTTGTTTAGAAAGCGTCTTTTGAATCGGTTTGCTTATATTGATGCCTTTGCCGGTAATAATGTCAAAAAACTCATCTATTGAATGGACAGAATCCACGTGGAACCCCATTACGGGGTGTTCTAAAATAAGTCCGGGATGTAAAAACTGCTATGCCGAAAGAATGGCTAAAAGATTAAAAGCTATGGGGCAAGCAAATTATTATAATGGTTTTAAAATAACTACTCACCCACTTGCAACTGAGCTACCATTGAAATGGAAAAAACCTCAAACCATCTTTGTGAATTCCATGAGCGACATTTTCCACGAATTAGTTCCTAAAGCATTTATATTTAACTTGTTTGATATAATGAATAAAGCAGACTGGCACTTATACCAAATATTAACCAAACGATCCGAGAGAATGCTTGAGCTGAATTCAGAAATCCCATGGGCAAAACATATCTGGATGGGAGTAACTGTTGAAAATGCAGATTATAAATTCAGAATAGACGATTTACGAAAAGCAAAAGCAAACGTAAAATTTTTATCATTTGAGCCATTAATCGGGAATATTGGAAAAGTTAATCTTAAAGGAATTGATTGGGTTATTGTTGGCGGAGAATCCGGTCCTGGCGCAAGACCAATGAAGGAAGAGTGGGTGCTTGAACTAAAAAAACAATGCGTAAAATACAATGTTCCGTTCTTTTTTAAACAATGGGGCGGTGTGCGTAAGAAAAAAAACGGCCGGACTCTTTTAAATAAAACATGGGATGAAATGCCTGTTTATGCGCTGTCATAAATGATGCAGGCGGACTTGCGGGTCATACATTAGTTTATAAGTTGACGGGTAATTGAACTGAAGAACGTAGTTGACCCCAGTTAAATAAAAGCAAACATGATTTCACCCCAGTACCATCTGCCGGAGCTACGGGTCAGGCAGGGCAGGCTATGTTGAACCGCAATGGCGAGCGCATTCCCCGTAGCTTGCTGATGGGTTAGTGAGCGAATCTAAAAATGGCTAACTTCCTTACGGTCGAAGATTCCCTGTAGCTCTTGCTACAGAGTTCTTCAATAATTGTAAGGATAAAGGGAAAAGTGCAGCATATGGGCATCGCCGACGCAGACACAGGTCAAGATGGTCAATGTGGATATTCCTCTGTCGAATAGTCTGAAATATCTGGCATAGCACTAACATAGCGGTATTGGAGAAGAAATTAGAAAAATATAAAATGGTAAAGCAGGGAATGATGCAAGATCTTTTAACCGGGAAGATGCGATTAATATGAAAGAGTCTCAGAACATCGAATGGAAAGAATCATGGCGGGATGAGTATATTAAGTGGATTTGCGGTTTTGCAAATGCAAACGGAAGAGCATATAAGGTCGGGCCAAGCCAAGCTGCTAATATTGCCTGTAATGATGTTGAACATCAGGCTGATATTGTGCAAATAATGTCATTTTAAAGGGCAAAAAGAGCGATTTGAATATGGGACATAATACTCGGACGGCCTCTTAGGGCGAACTATCAGGATTTCTATAGCTATCATAACAACAGGTATTGTTCAGAGGCGAATCTATGGACTACGAAGTGATCATTGTTGGCGCAGGGCCTGCCGGTATCTTCGCGGCACTATCCTTGGCGGAACTTGGCATTGAGTCTGTTCTCTTGCTGGAGCAGGGGAAGGACCTGAACCAGCGCAGCCGCAAGAAGGCTGAAGACATGCTCTGCGGTTGGGGCGGAGGCCGGCGCGTACAGCGACGGCAAGTTGACGCTTTCCCCCGAAGTAGGCGGATTCCTGGGGGAATTCATTGACCAAGAGTCTCTTCACCGGCTTCTCAGCAAGGCTGATGGAATTTATGTCGCTCATGGAGCGCCGGGCCATGTCTATGGTGAGATGTCTCCAGAATTGGAAGCTTTTGCCCGCCGTGCCCGCGTTGCCGAGCTTGAGTTGATCCCCACGCGTATCAGACACATCGGAACCGAAAACTGCCGGGTTGTCCTGGACCGTCTGAGACACTCCCTTGCGGGTCGAGTCGAAGTGCGCACCGGTTGCCGGGTCCAAAACCTTTTGTCAGAAAATGGCAAGGCTCGCGGGGTGAGACTGGCCGACGGGCAGACCATTACCAGTCAGTTTGTTGTGGCCGCTCCAGGCCGATCAGGGGCAAGCTGGATGAAGAAGGAGGCGGAGTCCCTGGGTCTTAAAACCAAGTCCAACCCCGTGGATATCGGCGTCCGTGTTGAACTGCCGGCCGTTGTACTCAGGGAAATGACGGATATCAGCTTTGAAGCAAAACTCATACACTACTCCAAGACATTCGGCGACAGGGTGCGCACTTTCTGCATGAATCCCTATGGAGAGGTCGTCGCGGAAGAGTCCGCCGGAATCGCCACCGTGAACGGTCACAGCTATGCCAAAGAAAGGAGCGAGAACACCAACTTTGCAGTCTTGGTGAGTAGCGCGTTCACTGAGCCGTTTGACGATCCCATTGCCTACGGGCTTTACATTGCGAGGCTGGCGAATCTTCTCGGCGGAGGCGTGATCGTTCAGAGGCTGTGCGATTTGCTGGCAGGTCGACGCAGTACGAAGGCACGTCTTGACCGCTGTCTTACCCGGCCAACTCTCGCCAAGGCTACACCGGGAGACTTAAGCTTTGTGTTTCCCTACCGGCATCTCGTGACCATTATCGAAATGCTTCAAGCCCTTGATAAATTAGCCCCCGGGGTATACGGACGCCACACGCTTCTTTACGGCGTGGAAGTCAAGCTTTACTCCAACCGCCTTGATGTAACGGCGGAAATGCAAACCGAGGTGACCAACCTGTTT
>Ga0180009_10005882_pt1 | contig 13020 bp, 10 predicted proteins | sample OS_PC_MetaG_FD_123537 | JGI IMG/M metagenome (GOLD analysis project Ga0180009, IMG submission 123537) | Groundwater microbial communities from the Aspo Hard Rock Laboratory (HRL) deep subsurface site, Sweden - OS_PC_MetaG | ecosystem: Environmental > Aquatic > Deep subsurface > Groundwater... | reverse complement strand
CTTCTACGACTGATCAAAGGGGCGTACTTGGCGATCATCGATGACCTGCTGGGGACGGTGGAGGGCGACGCCGACCTGCGGCAGTGCCAGGTTGGCCCGCGCTCCGCAGCGGTCTGGAGCCGCGGGCTGGGGCTGGCCTCGTTGACCGCTCCTGCTGCGGGCGGCGTCCCGGCCCAGGTATCAAACAGTGCCCGCCTCACGCGCAGTGTATGTTGTGCGCGCTCGGCCTGCACTCCAGGAGAGACTCTTCGGGCCGGACCCGCCAACGCCACCAGCGAACTCTTGGTCAGCGACAGGGGCATGCCAGCGCATCGTGTCCCGGCAACCGGGCGGTGGGCCCCCCGCCTCGCGCGCAGTGCCGGGCAGCTTGCCCCCCAGGCCCGCTCCGACGACCCCACGCTCGCGGCCGTCGGCCTGGCTGCGATCAACTCGCTGCTCCGGCCTGACCCGGACCAGCTCGTCGCCGGCAACGCCTATGAGCTGATCCTGCGGCACGGCGAGGGAAAGCGTGTCACCGTGGTCGGGCATTTCCCCTTCGTCGAGCAGCTCCGCCGGCAGGTCGAGCAGCTGTGGGTGCTGGAGCTCGAGCCACACGACGGAGACCTGCCCGCCGCCCAGGCCGATGCGGTGATCCCGGGCTCCGATGTGGTCGCGATCACGGGGTCCACGCTGGTGAACCACACCCTCGATCGACTGCTCGCGCTCTGCAGCCGGCAGTTCGTGCTGCTGCTGGGGCCGACCACTCCGCTGTCGCCGGTGCTGTTCGAGCATGGAGTGGCCGCCCTGGGGGGCACGCTGGTGGATCGGCCGGGTGAGGTGCTGCGCCAGGTTGCGGAAGGGGTCTCGCTTCGCCGCCTGGAGGGGGTGAGGCAGGTCATCTGGCGTCGGGATCGTCGAGATCGATGAGGCACGTCGACCACAACGGGGATTCCGCTGGCCCGGGCCTGCGCCCGGCGGCCCACTTCTGGGCCCACGTCACCGCTTTCGGCGCCCTGTGGGGGGTGGTGGAGATCACGCTGGGGGCGTTCCTGCACACCCTGCGCGTCCCCTTCGTCGGCGTGGTGATGGCGTCGGCCAGCGCTGCGCTGCTCGTGGGACAGCGGCAGCTCCTGCCCCGGCGTGGCGTCTCCGTCGCCACGGGCGTTGTGGCCGCGCTGTGCAAGTCGATCTCCCCCGGCGGGATCATCCTCGGCCCGATGATCGGCATCTTCACCGAGGCGCTGCTGGTCGAGCTCAGCCTGCTGCTCGCGCCGCGCCGGCTGGTCTCGGCCATGCTGGCCGGGGCGCTGTGTACCCTGTGGTCCGCGTTCCAGGGGCTGCTGACCCAGTATCTGCTCTACGGCGGGCGGATCGTCGACCTGTACCTCGCGGCGCTGGGTCATGCCAGCCGCTGGCTCCACCTTTCCCCCGGGACCGGCTGGTGGGGGCTGGCGCTGCTGTCGACCGTCGTCGGGCTGGTGGGGGCGGTGGGGGCGGTGGCCGGCCGTCGCGTCGGCATCGACAGCGGGCGGCGCCTGTTCTGGGTGGCCTGGTGACGCCGAGAAGTCGAAGGTGGCTGGTCGGGCTGCTGGCGCTGGCCTGTATCGCGGTCCAGCTGCCTGGCTCCCTGTTGCTCTCGCTGCTGGCCCTGGTGCTCTGGCTGGCGGCGCTGGCCCTGGTCGACCGACCCGGCCTGCGCCGGATGTGGTTGCCCCGCTTCTGGCTGATCACGGCGCTCGTGGCGCTGGCCAGCGGACTGCTTCTCGGCAGCCGTGACCCGAGCCTGCCTGGGTTCGCCCTGTCTCGCTCCGGTCTCGAGGCCGGCGCCCTGATGATGGTGCGAGGGGCGTTCATCTTCGGGCTTGCCATCTGGGCCAGCCGGGCGGTTGACGAGAGCGACATCCAGCGTTTCTTTCGTCGATTCGGGCTGGGGGCGCTGGGGGCCGCCATCCCCTCCGCGCTCAACCTGCTGCCGCAGCTGCAGCAGCAGTTCCACGAGGCCGCACGATCTCGACCCCGCACCCGCGGCGCACGTCGGCTGTACCACATGGCCGTGGAGCTGTTCTGCGAGACAGCGCTGTTGGCGGAGCGGCTGGCAGGGCCCCGTCTGGCGGCTGTCGTTGGCCAGCGGGGGGTCGGCAAGACCCGCGCCATTCTCCGTCTGGTCGACGGGCTTCGGGAAAGGGGGCTGGCCTTGGGTGGCGTGGCCCAGCCAGCGACCCACGAGCAGGGCGCGCGGGGCGGGGAGCCTCTCTCGGAGTGCGGGCCGAGTGCGCGTGACAGACACTGCGTGCGCGTGGGCTACCGGCTGCGGGACGTGGCCACGGGCGAGGAGGTTGACTTCGCCCGCGCACGGCCCAGCACGCCCGGCCTGGACTCCGGGGGAGGGCTGGGCTTCAGCTTCGAGCCACAGGGCTGGAGCCGGGCCAGGGAGCTGATCGTGGCGGCCAGGCACTCGGCCGACGCTGTGGTGGTGGACGAGCTGGGTCGGCTGGAGGCCGAGGGCGGCGGACATCTGCCGGCGCTGCTCGAGCCGCTGGAGCGCCAGCGCGCACAGCTCTACGTGGTCGCGGTGCGGGCCGACCGGTTGGAGGCAATCATGCGGCGACTGGGTCGATGCCACCTGCTGCAGCTGAGGCTGCCGGCGTCAGACGCCGAGCTGGATGACTTCGTTGCCTTTCTTGCCCGAAGAGTGGTAACTACGACCTCCAGCCCCGACGGAATGGAGGAACCATGAGCCGACTGGCATGGTCTGTTGCTGCGCTGGCGTTGGCACTCCTGGCCTGTGATCAGTCCGTCGACGAGGGATCCCACGACACCGGCGCGCCGGATCTGCTGACGGATGGGGGCACCGCCGATGGGACCGCGCCCTCGGACGCCGCGGCGGATGTCAGCAGTGACGCTCCGGCCGGGCCCTCGGTCACGGTGACCTACAACGGCCAGGCAAAGGTGATCAGCCTGAGCCAGCTCACCCCGGTGACCTTCGAGGGATTCGCCTCCGCGCTGCTCTCGGATGTGGTGGCCCTGGCCCTGCCAAGCGCGGCCCAGGACGGCCTGACGGCGGACTTCATGGCGGCGGACGGTTTCAAGCCGGGGAGCAAGAGCAACTGCGTCGGTCTGGTCCCGGTGGCGGGGAGCGAGCTCTCCAAGGGGTACATCGACGTGAGCTCGCGCAAGCTGCGCTGGGACCTGAGCCTGGGCTACCCCGGCTGCCTCTATGTCCAGGACCTGGCCGAGATCCAGATCGCCGACAAATGAGCCTCCGTCTGTCGCCGGCGCTGCTGCTGACGGCCGTGCTCGCCGCGCCAGCGCCCAGCTTCGCCGAGCCTGACGCCGGCGATGCCGATCCATCGTACGAGACGCTGGTCACCGTCGAGTCCACACCCCTGGAGGGGATCAGCGTGGGGCGCGTATCGCGGGAGGAGATCGAACGCAGCGGCGCCAGCAGCGTGGCGGGCGTGCTGGAGCTCCAGCCGGCGATCCACGCCACGACGGGGTCGCGTGGGGAGCGGATCTTCACCCTGCGCGGCTTCGAACAGCGTGACATCGTGGTGCTGGTCGACGGCTCGCCGGCCTACATCCCCTATGACGGGCAGGTCGACCTGGGCATGATTCCGGCGCCGCTGGTGGACCACGTCACCCTGATCAAGGGGCCAGGGTCGGTGCTGTATGGACCGGGGGGCATGGGCGGCGCGGTCAACATTGTCACCCGTCGTCCTGGCCAGGGCCCGCTGCTCAAGGCGCTGCTTGCCACCGGCCGCGCCAACGCCTACGCGCTTCAGGGCTACCACGCCCATCGCCTGGGTCGGGTGGCCTACACCATCCACGGCAGCATCGATCACCGCGACGGCCTGCCCCTCTCACGGCGGTTTGCGGCGCAGCTCGGGGAGAACGGCGTGCTGCGCTCCAACAGCGATCGCCAGCGCTACAGCCTCGGCGGCAGGGTCGCGTTGTTGCTGGCGCCACGTCACCGGCTTGAGGGCGGGTTGACCTTCGTCGACGGCAGCCGGGGCGTGCCCCCCAGCACCCTGGAGAGCGTGGCGCAGTTCTGGCGCTTCACCAGCTGGAGGGCGCTGAACCTGTCGCTGGCGCACCAGGGGCAGTACCTCCGAGGCTCCGCCCTGGAGGTCGACGAGCTGGTGTACGCCACGCTGTTCGACAACCTGCTCGATAGCTACGACGACGCCAGCTTCACCACCCAGGACCTGCCGCGCTCGTTTCACAACTGGTATCGCGACCGGGTCTACGGTGGACGGGTGCGCCTGCGGCATCGCACCGGGCGGCTGCCATGGGGTCCTACCGCGCTGCGGCTGTGGGCCGGGGCGCAGCACGAGCGGCACAGCAAGGAGCTGGAGGGAGGGACGCAGCCGGCGCGCTCCCGTACGATCGTCACCCTGGCGCCCGAGACCGAGCTGTTCCTCGGCGAGCGGTGGCGAGCGCTGGCGGCGTTTCAGCTCGACCTGGAGCTGCCCCACGCCGACGCGCTCGAGCGGCAGCTGGGCCTCGGTCCGCTGGTGTCGCTGCGCTTCGACCCGTTGCGGCAGCTGCTGCTGCGGGCCACGGCCGCGCGGCGGACCCGATTCCCGACGCTGAAGGAGCGCTTCTCCGAGGGGTCCGGCTTCCGCCTGCCCAACCCCGGGCTGCTGCCCGAGAGCGCATGGCACATCGGCCTGGAGACAGAGTGGCGACCGCTGAGCTGGCTGGTCGCCGGCGCGGCGCTGTTCGACGCCGAGGTGGAGCAGCTGGTCGAGCAGATCCACGTCGGATCGGGCCTGACCCAGCTGCAGAACACCGGGGCGGCGCGCCTGCTGGGCGCGGAACTCTCGGTCAGGGTCCAGCCCCTGCGCTGGGTCGATGTGGAGGTGGGCTACGGCTGGCTGCATGCGCGCCGGGACCCACAGCCGGGCGCCGGCGACGAGCTGGAGTACCGGCCGGCGCACAAGCTCGCGCTCTCGCTGCTGCTGCGGCCGTGGCGCTGGTGTGAGCTCAGCACCTTGCTGCGTGTGGTCGGGGACCAGCCTTTCCGCAACCCGCTCACCGGCGCATGGGGCACACTGGGCGCCTACCCCCTGCTGGACGCGAGGGTCACGCTCAGGCCGTGGTCGTGGCTCGACATCAATCTCAGCGCCCGGAACCTGCTCGACGCCAACTACCAGACCGAGTACGGCTTCCCCGACCCGGGGCTGCAGCTGTGGGTCGGCCTCCGTGTGGGGACAGGCTACCCCCCTCCAACCAACTGATAGTATTTCGTATCTGACGGAAAACGTGCATTCTTCTGTCACGACTACAATCCAGCCACAAAAGAATGCACGTTTGTGCTCAGACCACCATGGATATCAAGGTCTTACGGAGGGGTAGCCTGTCCCTCAGTGGACCGAGCAGGAGATGCAGGGGTCGTAGGCCCGCACCAGCATCGAGCAGAGCAGCTCGATCCGTGTGTCGGTCATTCCCGGCTCGCGGGCCAGCTGTTGCACGAGGGCTTGCAGGTCGAGGTGGATGTTGAGGTTGTTCTGGGTCGTGGGGATCACGCAGTCGGCCCGGGCGATGAACCCCTGCTCGTCGTACTCGTAGCGGTGGTAGAGGATGCCCCTCGGTGCCTCCACCGCCCCCACCCCCGAGCCCGCGCGCGGCTCCACCTCAGCGGCGAGGGGGCCATCATCGTCGACTACCTCATCGATCAGCCGGATCGCCTCGTGGGTGCAGTGGACGCACTCCACCAGCTGGGCCACGTTGTTCATGAACGGGTTGTGGCATACCGCCTCCAGCCCGAGCTGCCGGGCGGCTTCGATCGCCTCCGGGCGAAGCAGCGCGTGGCTGTTGTTGAAGCGAGCCATCGCCCCGACGGCGAAGGCCTCCCGTGACAGCTTGCACCACTTGGATGTGTTGTTGCCGTCGACGAACTCGTTGGTCATCGCAAGGTAATCACCGCGGCCCTTGTGGACGCCGTCGGTGGAGACCATGGCGCGTCCGATGAAGGGGTACTCACCGCCGGCCTCGCCCTCGAGGGAGACGAACTCGGTCTGACGCGTGAAGTTCGGGATCTCGAAGCCGGCGAAGATTGCGGCGGTGGCCGCGACGTCGTCCTGGGAGCGCAGCAGTGCGTCGCGCAGCTCCAGCAGCTGCTGCCGCGGCGGGCGCATCGTCACCCCGCCGGCCGAGAAAGCGACCGGGTGCGTCGTGCGGCCGGCCACCACGTCGCAGATCCGGTTGCCCAGTCCCTTGAGCCGCCGGGCGATCTCGACCACCTCGGGTTTCTGCTGCAGCAGCGGGATGGCGCTGGGCAGGCCGAGGAAGTCGGGGGCGGCCAGGAAGAAGAGGTGCAGGTAGTGGCTCTGCAGCGTCTCGCCGTGCTTGGCCAGCATGCGGAGCTTGTGTGCCAGCGGTGGCAGATCGATGCCGAAGGCGGCCTCGGTCGCCTCGAGGCTGGTCAGACAGTGGCTGATGGAGCAGATGCCGCAGATGCGGGAGGTGAGCAGCGCTGCCGAGGAGCTGTGCATCCCCCTGAGCATCACCTCGAAGAAGCGGGGCGTCTCCACCACGTCCCAGCGCGCTTCGTCGAGCTTGCCCTCCTTGACCCGCACGTGGATGTTGCCGTGGCCCTCGACCCGTGTCAGGTGGTGGACATCAACGTTGCAGTTGAGCTTCATCGCAGCACCTCGAAGCCGCCGAAGAAGTGCAGGCGCTCCTGGATCTCGCGCTCCTGAAAGCCCCGGCGCCGGGCGATGGCCAGGAACTCGTCGTAGTTGGGCTCCTCGGCCGGCCCCCGGCAGCCCCAGCAACCCAGGCCGGCCGCGGGGCAGGGGGCGTTGCACCCGGCCTGGGTGATCGGGCCCAGGCAGAGCTGGCCCTGCTCGAACATGCAGACGGTGAAGCGCTGCTTGCACTCCAGGCAGACCGGATACGCTGGGAAGTGGTACGGCACGTCCCAGATCAGATGCTGGACGATGCGCTCCACCTCGTCCTTGGAGACGGGGCAGCCCGGGATCTCGAGGTCGACCTCGACCACCTCCTTCACCGAGCGCACGGGCAGGGTCGGCTTGGGGTGGTCGCCGTAGACCTCGCGGTTCGCCTGCAGCAGGTCGTGGGAGTTCTTGATGCGGTTGACGCCGCCGAAGCAGGCGCAGCTGCCCAGGGCGACCAGGACGCGCGCCCGCTCGCGGATGCGCATCAGTCGGTCAACCTCGTCGCTGCGAGTGATCGATCCCTCGATCAAGGCGATCTCATAGCTGTCGCTGCGGGTGGAGGAGATCTCCCTGAAGTTCACGATCTCCACCGCCTGCAGGAAGTCGGCCAGGGTCTGCTCCTTGTTGGCCAGCTGGAGCTCGCAGCCCTCGCAGCAGGTGAAGTCGAAGACCGCGACCCTGGGCCTGATCGGTTCTATTCCGAGGTATTTCATGGCAGCACCGGCAGTCCGTGTATCAGATCGCTTCCTTGAGGTTCATCACCGACCAGTAGTCGAACACCGGTCCGTCGAGACAGGTGTAGGTCGAGCCGACGTTGCAGCGGCAGCACTTGCCCATGCCGCAGTGCATGCGGCGCTCGAGCGAGACGAACATGCGGTGCATCGGCATGCCAGCCTTGCTCAGCCGGTTGCAGACGAACTTGAACATCACCGGCGGCCCGCAGACGATGGCGTAGGACTCCTCCAGCGGCATGGTCACGTCGTCGAGCAGCTGGGTGATCAGGCCCACCGGTCCGTTCCAGGTCTCGTCTCCCCGGTCGACGATGATCTGCAGCTTGACCCCGTCGATCCGCCGCCACTGCTCGTACTGATAGTCGAACAGCAGCTTGCTCGGGGCGGTGGTGCCGTACAGGATCTGCACCTCCTTGAAGTCGGCCCGGTTCTCGGTGACGTAGAGGATGGCCGAGCGCAGTGGTGCCAGCCCCAGGCCGCCGGCGATGAGCAGCACGTTGTGGCCCTTCATCCGCTCCAGGGGGAAGTGCGTGCCGAAGGGGCCACGCAACCCGACGAGCGCGCCGCGGCTCGCGCGGTGGAGCACGCCGGTCACCATCCCAACCTTGCGGATGCAGAGCTCCAACATGCCGCGCTGGTAGGTGGAGCCGGAGATCGAGATCGGGATTTCGCCGTAGCCCGGCAGCTCGAGCATGACGAACTGGCCCGGCAGGAAGGTGAACCGCTCCCGCTCGGCCAGATCGACGATGCGGATGTGGAACAGCTTCTCCAGGCTGGTCAATCGCGTGATGGCGGTGATCTCGGCCTTGAGCACCCGGTCCACGTGTTGCAGCACGCCGCGCCGCCGGTAGTTGACGGGCTCGTTGATCTCGCGTTCCTTGGTGATGTCGTAGGGGTGGAACAGGGTGCTCATGGTCGGTCCTCGTCCTGCAGGTCCTGAATGACCTCGGGCGGGTTGATCCCCGCCAGGCAGACCCGGCCGCATCGGTTGCAGCCGACACACATCGGCGCCTCGTAGGTCTCGGCGAAGCCGCGGTGCTGGTGGTAATAGCGGTACTTGAGGCGCGTCTCGCGGTCGGGGCGGAAGTTGTGCCCCCCCGCCACGCGGGCAAAGTCGATGAAGTTGCAGGAGTGCAGTTGCTTGACCTTGGTCGCGCTCTTGCTGTCCATCGACAGCTGCTCCGTCACTCCGTAGCAGTAGCAGGTGGGACAGGCCATGGCGCAGCTGCCGCAGCTCAGACACTTTCCACCCCAGCGCTTCCACACCTCGGACTCGAACTCGATGTCGAGCAGGTTGGACAGGTTGTGGGCGTCGATCCGCACCTTGAAGCCGCTCGCGATGCGGTGCCGCACCTCGAGGTAGTCGCGGCGGTCGTCGTCGGAGACCTCCCGCGCCTGGACCTGGCGCAGCGCGAAGAAGCCGCGGTCGGAGTCGATGGCGACGAAGTAGCGGTCGCCCAGGTCGGTGAGGAACAGGTCGAATCCGTGCGTCACGGTGTCGGTGCCGAGCGAGCGGCAGAACCCGTGCTCGCAGGGGTCGTGGTCGATGCCGACGACGAAGGTGTTCCTGCGCCTGGAGATGTAATACGGGCTGGGGAAGTGGTCCCGGGCAAAGACCTTGTCCAGCCGCAGCAGGGCGTTGATGTCGCAGGCGTGCAGCCCGATCAGCGCCCGGGGCTGCAGGCGGTAGCGGATCTTCTGCTCCCAGTCGCCGTCGTCGAAGGAGTAGCTGGAGAGGTTTTCGCGGTAGGGCAGGAAGTAGGTCTTGGCCGAGTACTCGGTGGTCTCGTAGCCCAGGTCGAGCTGGTCGAAGCTGGTCACCGGCAGGTACTGGTGGACCGGCTTGCCATCGCGGTCGGTGGTCACCCGTTTCGGGCCCACCACCTCGTAGGTCTCGAGGATCCTCTCCACCAGGAGGCCGAGCTCCTCCCTGGGCAGCGTCCGGTAAAGCATGCGTACACTCCTCTGCGGTGGGATTCTGACCCACCACCTGCTGCATTGGCAATTGGAACCAACATCAGGCGCGTGGATGTGTCGGCATGCGTGATATTTAGGAGCATCGTGTCAGGGTGGCCGGGGAGTACGCGGCCGAAAGCCCGTCGACGAGGCCGGGAGGATGGAATGATGGTTGCTCAACATGGGCTGACTGCAGCGAGCGTCGGGCTCGTGATCGCGGTGACTGCGGCTGGATGCAGGAAGGAGAGTCCGGCTCCGGGCCCAATTGCGCCAACGAAGCAGGGGAAGCAGGCGGAGACGCCGAAGGTGCCACATGCGGGGGCTCCAGCCTCGCGTCCGGCCGCCAGGAAGGAGGATCCATACGGGATCCCGCCGGTGCGCTTTGCCAGGGTGCCACTGACCAGCTACCAGCAGGCGAACAGGGCGAACGTGAAAGGTTTGCGCCAACACAGACGCAAGAAGTACGCCGCGGCCGCTGCACTGTTCCTGGAAGCCCTCAGGGCGAACCCGGGCAACGTGATCGCGCGCTACAACCTGAGCTGCGCCTACGCGCGGCAGGAAGACGCCGCGGGCGCGCACTGCACGTGCTGGGGCAGCTCAAGCAGGCGGGATGCCCGGTCTGCCTCGATCTGGTGCTGCAGGCGGGCAAGGACAGGGACTTCGGCAAGCTGCGCGAGGATCAGCGGTTGCAGGCCCTGACAGCCGGCGTCGTGGTCAAGGAGCCTGACTACCGCGAGGCGGCGAAGCGGTTCTACAACGAGGTCAGGACCGGCAAGCACACGATGCTGCTGGCCACCATCAAGAGCGGGCGGATGTTCACCCACAGGGAGACCGCGGTGAACCAGGAGATCAACAGCGAGTTCATCTACAGCGAGAAGGCCGCGAGCGAGTTCGCCCTCGGCGGCGACACCTATCCGTTCAAGAAGGCCGACTGCGAGAAGCGCTGCTGCAGCGTCGAGGTCGAGGATGACGGGAGCCTGTCGGGCCCGGCGTCCAGCGTCTACAACCTCGAATCCGTCTGTTTCTGGCCGCAGACACCCGAGATCGCGGTGCCGATCAGCCTCGAGGGCCACATCTCCCAGCCGGAGGGCTAGAGCCTCCCACCATCGAACGAGCTCCTCGGTGCCCGGGCAGGCCGCGGGTTGTCTGCTATCATCGTGGACCATGCAGCGGCAGTTCCATTTTGACGAGGAGCGGATCACCCTGCCCAAGGGGACGCGAGTGGTGCTCAGGACCGATCTCCCGGCCGCCGACGGCTACCTGTGCAAGACCGGCACGGTGGGGACGGTGGAGGATGTGGTCTACGACAGCTACACCATACGCACGCCGACGGGCCGGCGGATCGAGTGCCAGCGCGACCAGCTCACCATCCAGCGCAAGGATCTGCTGGAGGGGATCGCCCGGCGCGAGCACTCGTTCGAGACGCTGCGGGACCGGGTGATCCTCAGCGCGGTGGTGGGGTCGGTTGCCTGGGGACTTGCCGACGAGGGCAGCGACCGGGACATCAAGGGTGTGTTCGTGCTGCCCTTCGACGCGGTCATCGGGCTGTGGGAGCCGGTGGACGAGATCCAGGACCCGCTCAGCGACACCCAGTACTGGGAGGTGCAGAAGCTGGTCTACCAGGGGCTGCGCGCCGACGCCAACACCCTCGAGCTGCTCTGGTCGCCCCACGTCGAGGTGTGCACCGAGCTGGGCCGTCAGCTGCTCGAGTCGCGGCAGATGTTCGTCTCGCGCAACATCTTTGGTACCTTCGGTCGCTATGCCATGAGCCAGTTTCGCAAGATGCGGGCGGCACGCAGGCGCAGGCGGGTGCAGCAGGTGATCGTCGAGCTGATCGCCTCGGCTCCGCAGCTGACCGAGGAGCAGACGGTGGAGCACCTGTGTCAGCAGCCGGATCTGCTTGGCGACCGCAACGTCGCCGGCCGCGCCAGGGAGGCGATCCGTGACCTGTACCGTTCGCTGTTCGACCGCGGTCTGCTGCGGGAGCGAGGCTTCGAGCCGCTGGTGCAGCTGGTCTCGCACGCGGCGGGGGACGAGCTGTTCGAGGAGCCGCGCTGGAAGAACGCCTACAACCTGCTGCGCCTGCTGTGCTCCGGCATCTGCTGGCTGAGGCAGGGAGAGCCATTGATCGAGGTCGGTGGACCGCTGCGCGACGAGCTGCTGTCGGTCAAGCGGGGGGAGGTGGAGTTGGACGCGGTGCTGGAGCGCGCCGACGAGCTGTCGGCCGAGATGGAGCAGGCCTACCAGTCGACCCGGCTGCCCGAGCAGCCGGACTTCGAGGCAGCGCACCGCTTCCTGCTGCGCTGTCGCGAGCGCTCCGCGCGCGAAGCGCTCGACCCTACCTGGAGTGCGGAGCGCGCACGCGAGACAGACACAGCGCGCGAGGCGCGCGACCCTGACCGGGACGAGCGCACGAGCAGTCCCGCCACCGTCGCGTCGGTCCAGATCCCCGCCCGGCGGTTCGAGATCCCCGAGCAAGCGCTGCGAGACTTCCTCGGTCGCTATTCCCACCTTGACCTGGTCGTCTGCAGCCTGGTGGGGTCGCACAGCTATGGATTCCCCTCGTGCGACAGCGACTTCGACCTCAAGGCGATCCACCTGGCGCTCGCCGACGAGCTGCTGGGGCTCGACGAGCCCCGGGCCACCGAGCAGTTCCTCGGCGAGGTGGATGGCCTGGAGATGGACTTCACCTCCCACGAGGCCCGCGGGGCGGTGAGCCGGCTGCTGCGCGGCGACGGGAATGTGCTCGAGCGCATCCTTTCGCCCTACCTCATCGCCCCCGTGGATCCCGACCGGCGGCTGCAGGAGCTCCGTGCGCTGGCCCGGGCCAACCTCAGCCGGCGCTACTTCCGCCACTACGGCGGCTTCTTCCGCGGCATGGTGCAGCTGTACGAGAAGGAGCGGACGGGCAAGATCAAGACGCTGCTCTACATGTTCCGCGTGGCGCTTACCGGCGTCCATCTGCTGCGAGAGCAACAGCTCGTCGCCGACCTCAAGCTGCTGCTCGAGATCTACCCCCACGATCCGGTGCGCGAGCTGTTTGCGCTCAAGGAGCAGGCGGAGCTGGCCACGATCGATGACGATCGGCCCTACCTGGAGCTGGTGCCGGCGCTGGCGCGGGAGCTCGAGCAGGCCCACGACCTGTCGCCGTTGCCCGAGGAGCCGTCCGACCGCCCGGCGCTGGACGACTGGCTCCGGCGCTGGCGTCGCGCCTAGTTGGCGCGGCGCCAGAGCGCGGGTTGCGGCCGGCCCCCGGCCTGTTTGAGCTGGCCGGCCTGTGCAACCCGAGCGTCCGCAAGGCCGAAGCCCTTCCGCCGCTCCTCGCGCCGAGTGGATCAGCGCAGCAGCAGGAGCGTGCCGATCAGCAGCAGCGCCACGGCCACCATGCGCTGGAAGGTGGTCTCCTTGACCTCCAGGTGGGTCCTGTGACCCAGCAGCGCGCCCGCGAGCACGGCGGGGAGGACCAGCAGGGCCCCGATCACGCGTTCCTTCGTGATCAGGCCAGTGGCGGCGTAGGCCGGCAGCCGCACCACAGAGATGGCGAGGAAGATCGCCATCAGGTTGCCGCGGAAGGCGGCCTTGTCCAGGCCGGCGAGGCGGAAGTACAGGATCAGCGGGGGTCCGCCGGTGCCGAACAGGCCGGCCAGCACCCCCGAGAGCAGGCCCCACAG
>Ga0180009_10005881_pt1 | contig 13022 bp, 10 predicted proteins | sample OS_PC_MetaG_FD_123537 | JGI IMG/M metagenome (GOLD analysis project Ga0180009, IMG submission 123537) | Groundwater microbial communities from the Aspo Hard Rock Laboratory (HRL) deep subsurface site, Sweden - OS_PC_MetaG | ecosystem: Environmental > Aquatic > Deep subsurface > Groundwater... | reverse complement strand
TCACCCCCCCTTTTTTATCCCCCTTGTGCGGGGTGGTGGGGGCTATTCTGGGCCGCCATGTTTTTCGCGCAGCGCCTTCATTACCAGCGCGCTTTGCGCCCATTGCGGGGCCTTGCCGGTGGCAAGCGCATCCCGGCCATTATCGGGAAGGTGAATCGCCACTGGTGCGCCAGCCGACGCGCGCGCTTCAAAGGCTTCGCGCGTTTCGTCCGGTTCGCGCCGGATTGAGCCGCCGCCCACAATTATCGCGCTTAGAGCGCTTTCCGGTTGCCCCATCGCAAAGGAAAATCACCGATGGGCCAGCGGGCGCGTTTGTGCCGCGCGTTGCCTCTATCCGGTCCAGTCGTTTGCGCAGGTTCATGGGCAGGCCCTTTCGATTGCCTGCACCCTTTTACCCTATCGGCTTGCGATCGTCATGCCGCGAAGCGTCCGCCTTCGGTGGGGCGGGCTTGGCCCAGCGCGCTTAGGCTTTCCAAGAGCGGCTGGACCGTGCCACCGGATTGCTGCCAGCGGGTGATGAAATCATCGATGTTCAAGCCGCCACCCTGCCTTTACCGCGCGGAAAATGCCGCGCTTGTGTGTGGCCTTACGGGATAACGGCCAAAGCTGGCGGGGCAAGCGTCAATCCTTCCGCTAGCCGCTGGATTACCGCATCGCCCTTCGGGCACCTCGCAATAACGAATTAGATGAGGTTTGCTAATCCTTCGACATAGGTCGGGAATTGCGGCCGCCATCGCAGCACCCGCTTGGCCTTGCCGTTGGCGACGCGGCGGTTTTCGGCATAGAACCCGCGCGCCATTTCCGAGAGGTTTGCGTTCTCCAGCGTCTCCAGCGGCGGCGGCTCCACACCCAACAACCGGCAGGCGTGTTCGGTCACTTCATTGCCGCTGCACGGCAGATCGTCGCCAATATTATAGGCACCCTGCGGTGCGTCCTGTGTCAGCGCGGCGACCACGGCGCTGGCAATGTCATCAACATGGACGCGGCTGAACACTTGCCCCTGCAAATCGATCCGCCGCGCCTTCCCTTCGCGCACTCGGTCGAGCGCGCTGCGCCCCGGCCCATAGATGCCCGGCAGGCGGAACACCCGCGCGCCCATGTTGAGCCATGCTTGGTCTGCCTCGGCGCGCGCATTGCGGCGCCCCCCCACTTCTTCGGCCCCGGATTGCGCGATGGTCGGCGTCGCCTCGTCCACCCACGCGCCTGCGCGGTCGCCGTAAACCCCGGTGGACGAGAGGTAGAACAGCGGCTTGTCCACTAGCGCGTCACCATAGGTATCGAGCACCGGATCGCCGCCGTTCATCCGGTCGGGCGGGACGGAGGATAGAATGTGGGTGGCCTGCGCTACCGCTCCAAGCACCACCTCCCGATCAGCAAAGGCGATGTCGCCCGCGCTGCCGGTTGCGCTGACCTGCCAGCCGCGCGCCCGCATCACCCCAGCAATGCACCCCGCAGTGTAACCCAGCCCGAAGATCAGCAATCTGCTCATGCACCAACCTTGCCGTTCGCCTCATGCGAAGTCGAGAGGCTTTGGCGCAATGGTGTCTCGACTTCGCGCGGCACCAACGGGTAAAGGGCACGGCATGGATATCGCAACCACCCCCACCGCCCCCGACGGCAACCCCGAACTCGCGGATGCTGCCACCGCCCCGCACGATCCCCCGGTGATCCGCCGCGAGGATTACCGGCCATACCCGTGGCGCGTGCGGACGACGCATCTCGACTTCCAGTTGGGGCTTGAGGCGACTCGGGTTACGGCGACCCTGACGGTCGAACGTAACCCCGCCGCCGAACCCAGCCGCGAACTGCGCCTCAATGGCGACAGCCTTTCCGCGCTCAACGTCACTATCGACGGCGCGCCTGCGGACTGGCGCATGGACGGCCCCGATCTCGTTCTCACCTTGCCCGGCGACAGGCACACGGTCGCCATCGTCACCACCATCGACCCCGCCGCCAACACCCAGTTGATGGGCCTCTATGCCTCGAACGGGATGCTCTGCACCCAGTGCGAGGCCGAGGGCTTCCGCCGGATCACGTTCTTCCCCGACCGGCCCGATGTTCTCTCGACCTATTCGGTGCGGATGACGGGCGACAAGGCAGCGTTCCCGGTGTTGCTGTGCAACGGCAACCGCGTGGCTGAGGGTGACAATTCCGATGGCACCCATTGGGCTGAATGGCACGATCCGTGGCCCAAGCCATCCTATCTGTTCGCGCTGGTGGCGGGCGATCTGGTGGCCAATTCTAAACCTTTCACCACCACATCCGGGCGCTCAGTCGAATGCAACATCTGGGTGCGGGCCGATGACCTCGCGCGAACCGACCATGCGCTCGAATCGCTCCATCGAGCGATGAAGTGGGACGAGGACGTGTTCGGGCGCGAATATGACCTTGATCTCTACAACATCGTCGCCGTGTCCGATTTCAACATGGGAGCGATGGAGAACAAGGGGCTCAACGTCTTCAACACCAAATACGTGCTGGCCGACCCCGATACCGCGACAGATGCCGATTTCGACGCGGTTGAAGGCGTGATTGCGCACGAATATTTCCACAACTGGTCGGGCAACCGCGTCACCTGCCGCGACTGGTTCCAGCTTTCGCTGAAAGAAGGCTTCACCGTGCTGCGCGACCAATTGTTCTCGCAGGATATGCAGGGTGAGGCAGTCAAGCGGATCGAGGATGTGCGCATCCTGCGCGGCGCGCAGTTTCCCGAGGATGCCGGGCCGCTTGCCCACCCGATCCGGCCCGACTCTTACCGCGAAATCAGCAATTTCTACACCGCCACTGTCTATAATAAGGGCGCCGAAGTCATCCGCATGATGCGGACGATGGCCGGGTTGGAGCGGTTCCGCCAAGGCACCGACCTCTACTTCAATCGCCACGATGGCGAGGCGGCGACCTGTGAGGATTTCGTGCGTGCTATCGAAGACGGAGCGGGGCTTGATCTCACCCAGTTCCGACGCTGGTATTCACAGGCCGGGACGCCGCGTGTGGTAGTGTCGCAGGCGGCAAGCGGCGACACACTGACACTGACGCTGAAACAAACCATCCCCGCCACCCCCGGCCAGCCCGACAAGCTGCCGATGCCAATCCCGCTGCGGGTTGCGGTGCATTCGCGCGGCGGCGCGCTGGGCGCGGAACAGCTGGTCGTGCTCACCGACGCGCAGCAGAGCTTCACCTTGCCGCTGGCCGGCCCCGATCCGGTGGTGTCGATCAACCGCGGCTTCACCGCCCCGGTGGTGATTGATCGAGCTTTGGTGCGCGAAGACCTCGTGTTCCTCGCCGCGCAGGATGACGATCCCTTCGCCCGTTCCGAAGCTTTGCAGGAACTCGCCGTCAGCCATCTTGTCGGTACCGCGAGCGGTGAATTGTCGGTTGACGAAATGGCCGCAGGTGAGGCGGCAATCATCGGCGCGTTCCGGTCGAGTTTGGCTGATGCTGCGCTCGACGATGCAATGCGCGGTGAATTGATGGTACTGCCATCAGAAACCTACCTGTTCGAAGTTATGGCCACAGGCGACCGGTTGGCCGACCCCGGCGCGATTCATACTGCACGCGAAGGGTTGAAGGCCGCCATCGGCGCCGCGTTGGCAGATGATCTGCTGGCGCTTCACGCGCGCGCTTCGGCAATCACGCTCGATGATCCGGCGGGACGCGGTGCGCGCAAGGTCAAGACTGCGGCGCTCGCGCTGATCGCTGCCGCCGATCCGGCACGCGCCGCCACGCTTGCCGCGCAGCAATATGACGCGGCGGACAACATGACCGACCGGCAGGGCGCGCTGATGATGCTGTGCGGGCTGGATCATCCCGCGCGCGATGACAAGTTGGCGGCGTTCTATGATCGCTACCAGCACAACCCGTTGGTGGTGGACAAGTGGTTCACTTTGCAAGCGCTCTCGCTCCACCCCGATGTGATCGCGCAGGTTCGCGAGTTGGCCGAACACCCGGACTTTACCCTGAAGAACCCCAACCGGGTGCGTTCGTTGCACATGGCGTTCGCGGGCAATCCCAAGGGTTTCCATGCAGCCAGCGGCGAAGGCTATCGGATGGTGGCGGACGTGATCCTCGCGCTTGATCCGATCAACCCGCAAACCGCAGCGAGGTTCGTTCCCTCGCTCGGACGCTGGCGGCGGATCGAGCCGGTGCGCGCGGCGTTGATGAAGGGCGAGCTTGAGCGGATCGCGGCGGCAGGCAATCTGTCGCGCGATACGTTTGAACAGGTCAGCCGCAGCCTCGATGGCTGAGATGACCCCCTTTGCCATCGAGCGTTCGGTGCTGCTGGACGGCATCCCGCACGGCTTTTTCGGCAGCGCAGGCGGCGCGCATCAATTCGGTTTTGGCGGGCCGGGCGATGCTGCGGATGTAAGGACGCTGCGGGCGGAAGCGGCAAACGCAATCCTGCCCGGCGGGCGGCTGGCCGCGCCGCATCAGGTGCATTCGCCCGATGTCGTGATGGTGGACGCCGCCTGGGATGATGCTGCCGAAGGTCGCCCGGTGGCCGATGCGGTCGTAACCGCAATGACTGGCATCGTGCTCGGCATCGTGACCGCCGATTGTGCGCCCATTTTGCTGGCCGACCGCGCGGCAGGGGTGATTGGCGCGGCCCATGCCGGGTGGCGCGGCGCGGTGGGCGGCGTGCTTGAAAATACCGTCGCCGCAATGGAGCGCCTTGGCGCGCGGCGAAGCGCAATCGCAGCAGTGATCGGGCCGACCATCGCGCAGGCCAGTTACGAAGTTGACGCCGCCTTCCACTCGCAATTCGATGCTGCGGCGAACCGCTTTTTTGCGCCCGCACCGGAGCGTGAAGGCATTGTGCGCTGGTATTTTGACCTCCCAAGCCACATCGTCGCAAAATTGGCCGATGCTGGTATTGATAAAATTGCTGATATCGGCAGAGATACGTTCTCTAACGTTGCACATTACCATTCCTACCGCCGCTCGGCCCAAGTGGGCGAAGGTAATTATGGACGCCAAATCAGTATGATAGCTCTTCCCTGATGCGAGTTTGCACACTGACGAACAGGCCTTGAATAAAACACAGTTGGATTTTTGAGTGATTGCCGTTAATTGCCCCCGCGAGTTCTGGGTGGGTTGGGTAGCAAACGCTCATGCTGTCCGGAGCAGGGATTGATTAAGCGGATCAAGCCGGAGGCAGCAGCCTTCGGAACTGGAACACCATGCTGCGCAAGGCATCATATACGCGCGGCAACACGAGCAGGGTATTTGACGATGGCTGAAATGAGCGGTGCGACCACTCCCGCAGGTGCCTCGGAAATGACGGAAAGCGCAGATGGCATCCGCCGTCGCGACTGGATTCACATCGCTGCATTGAGCACAGCGGGCGTAGGCGGGGCATCGCTGTTGTTCCCGCTGGTGAGCCAGATGGCGCCTTCGGCCGATGTGCTTGCGCAAAGCACGACCGAAGTTGATGTCAGCGCAATCCAGCCGGGGCAAGCGATCAAGGTGATGTTCCGAAAGCAACCGCTATTCGTCCGCCGCTTGACCGCCGACGAGATTAAGCTGGCGAATGAAGTTGACATCAGCTCGCTGCGCGACCCCCAGACCCTGACTGAACGCACTAAGGAAGGGCATGAGGACATGCTTGTGACGATGGGCGTGTGCACTCACTTGGGCTGCGTACCGCTGGGGGCGGCGGAAGGTGAAAACAAGGGCGAGTACGGCGGCTATTTCTGCCCCTGCCACGGTTCGCACTACGATACCGCAGCCCGCATTCGCAAAGGCCCGGCGCCTCTCAATCTGGTGGTCCCTGAATACAGCTTTAAAACCGACGCAGTCATCCGCGTCGGCTAAGTCTGCGCATGGGACTAATCATGATATCCGACCCGACCCGTAACATCGATCAATTCGAGAGAACGCTATGAGTTTCGCCTGGGCAAAGCAGTACGAGCCGCAATCCGCTTTCACCAAGTGGCTTGACGAAAAATTGCCGCTTCCGCGGCTCGTTTACAGCGCGGTCGGGGCCGGCTATCCGGTGCCGCGCAATCTCAACTACATGTGGAATTTCGGCGTGCTTGCCGGGTTCTTTCTGGTAATACAGATCGTTACCGGGGTTGTTCTGGCGATGCATTACGCCGCCAATTCCGAAGTTGCATTCGGCACGGTCGAACACATCATGCGCAACGTCAACTACGGTTGGATGCTGCGTTACGCCCACGCCAACGGCGCAAGCTTCTTCTTCATCGTGATCTATCTGCACATCTTCCGCGGGTTTTACTATTCATCATACAAGGCCCCGCGCGAGATGATCTGGCTGCTGGGCGTGGTGATTTTCCTGCTGATGATGGCAACCGCCTTCATGGGCTACGTGCTGCCGTGGGGCCAGATGAGCTTCTGGGGCGCGCAGGTCATCACCGGCCTGTTCAGCGCGATCCCGATCGTGGGCGAACCACTGCAGGTGTGGCTGCTGGGCGGATTTGCACCTGATAATGCAGCGCTCAACCGCTTTTTCTCGCTGCACTTCCTGCTGCCGTTCGTGATTGCAGGGGTTGTGATCCTGCACATCTGGGCGCTGCACATTCCGGGCTCGTCAAACCCGACCGGTGTGGAAGTGAAGCAGGAATCGGACACCGTGCCGTTCCACCCCTACTACACGGCGAAGGATGGTTTCGGGCTGGGCGTGGTCCTGATCTTCTTCACGCTGATGGTATTCTTCCTGCCCAACGCATTGGGGCACCCGGACAATTATATCGAGGCCAACCCGCTTTCGACCCCGGCGTTGATCGTGCCTGAATGGTATTTCTACCCATTCTACGCGATCCTGCGCGCTTTCACGGGCGATCTCACCATTCCGTTTACCGGCATCGTTTTGATCCCGGCAAAGTTGCTTGGCGTGATCGCGATGTTCGGATCGATCCTGGTGTGGTTTATCCTGCCCTGGCTGGACAAGAGCCCGGTACGTTCGGGCCACTATCGCCCACTGTTCCGCAAATTCTTCTGGTTCGGCTTGATCCCGACCATGGCAGCGCTGTTCTATCTTGGCGGTGCACACGCGGAAGAACCCTACATCATGTTGAGCCAGATATTCACGGCGTATTACTTCCTGCACTTCCTCGTGATTCTGCCGATTGTCAGCCAGATCGAAGTGCCCAAGCCGCTGCCGTTCTCGATCACCGAAGCGGTGACCGGCAAGGATAAGCCGGCCGAGTGATCGGTCGGGGCAGTTTCTACGCAATTTGATCCGATAACGAGAAAGAGTTCGGTCATGACTATTCGCCTCGGAGGTATCATCGCCGGCCTCGCCATCACTGCGGTGCTGGTATTGTGGTCGCTGGTACCAGGTTTCATGAACTTCGCTTTCGGCCCCGCGCCGGAACAACAACCTTCCTATGCTTTTTACGAGCATGGCGAGGGGCCTGAGGGCGGCTTTTCGTTTGACGGGCCGCTTGGCACTTGGGACGTTGCCCAGCTGCAGCGCGGATATCAGGTTTACAAGGAAGTCTGTTCAGCCTGCCACAGCCTGAAATTCGTGGCGTTCCGCAACCTGCGTCAGCTCAGCTATTCCGAAGCGGAAGTTGAAGCCGAAGCGAAAAGCTGGACCGTCCCGGGGATCGATCCGAACACCGGTGAGGCGACCACGCGTCCGGGCAAACCGACCGATGCTTTCCCGATGCCGTTTCCCAACAATATCGCCGCAGCGGCAGCGAACAACAATGCCATCCCGCCCGACCTTTCGCTGATTACCAAGGCGCGCCACGATGGGTCGAACTATGTCTATGACCTGCTGACCGGTTATGGTGAGCCTGATCCGGTAAAGGCCGCCAAGGTCGGTTTCGAAACCCCGGCCGGGCTCCATTTCAACAAGCACTTCCCCAACGTCAACATCGCCATGGCCCCGCCGCTCGCGATTGACGGGCAGGTAAGCTATGCCGATGGGACTGCGGCGACCATTCCGCAGATGGCGACCGACGTTGCGGCGTTCCTGACCTGGACGGCAGAGCCTTCATTGGTCGAGCGCAAACAGACCGGCTGGTTTGTGCTTGGCTTCCTGCTTTTCGCCACAGCGCTGGCATTCCTGTCGTACAAGCAGATCTGGGCCGGGATGAAGCCGAAGAAGAAGTAAGTCTTCCCGTTCAATGTAAACGCCAAGAACGCCCCATCGTCCCCTGCGGATGGTGGGGCGTTCTGCTTTTAACGTGCCGCAAAGAGGCCTTTTGACATGACACCTCCGCATCTCTCTCCCGCAGAGCTCAAAGCGCTGGTGCGCACGGTTCCCGATTTCCCCCAGCCTGGCATCCTGTTTCGCGATATCACCACGCTGATCGGCCACCCCCAGGGCATGGCAGCGAGCGTGCATCATCTTGCCGAGTGGGCTGATGTGGCAGGCGCGCACAAGATTGCGGGGATGGAAGCGCGTGGATTCATTTTCGGCGCGGCAGTGGCGGTGCAGCTTGGCGTCGGCTTCGTGCCTGTCCGAAAGCCGGGCAAACTGCCGATCGCGACCATCGGCATCGACTACGCGCTTGAATACGGCACCGATCGGCTGGAAATGGATCCGGGCGCGATTGAGCCGGGGCAGAAAGTGGTGATTGTCGATGATCTGATCGCGACCGGAGGCACGGCGCTGGCCTCGGCGCAGCTGCTGCGCAAGGCGGGCGCGGTGATCGAAGCGGCGCTGTTCGTGATCGACCTGCCTGACCTTGGCGGTGCAGCGCGGCTGCGCGATGCCGGGATTGCGGTCAGCGCGCTGATGGAATTCGAAGGCGACTGATCAACTGAGCTTGGCGACTTCCGCAAGCACGTTGTGCGCCCATTCGGGGCGGCAAATCAGCAGATCGGGCATGTAGGTGTCGGCTTGATTGTAAACCAGCGGCGATCCGTCGATCCGCGAACAGTGCAGCCCGTGCGCCAGCGCTACGGCAACCGGCGCGCAGCTGTCCCATTCGTACTGCCCTCCCGAATGCAGATAGACCTCGGCCTCGCCGCGCACCACCGCCATCGCCTTGGCCCCCGCGCTACCCATGGGCACCAGCATACCACCAAGCACATTAGCCACCGCCTCGGCTTCGCGCGCGGGTCGGGTGCGGCTGACGACAAAGCGCGGTTGGGGGGGCATCGGAGCAAGCGGCGTTGGCGCGTCCGAGCGTAGCACCACCCCGCCATCCAGTCCGGGCAGCGCCACCGCCCCGATGCTTGCCACCCCATCAACCGCAAGCGCGACATGGACCGCCCAATCGGCGCGGGCCTCGCCATATTCGCGGGTGCCATCAACCGGGTCAATAATCCACACCCGGCTTTGGGTCAGGCGCGTAGGGCTGTCCTTTTCCTCCTCCGACAGCAGCCCATCATCGGGCCGGGCAGCGCGGATCGCGTGGCACAAAAACTGGTTGGCTGTCGCATCGCCTGCCGCGCCAAGCGCTTTGCCGGCAAGCAGCCCGCTAGCCCGCACATCCACCAACAATCGCCCCGCAGCCTGCGCCAGCCGCGCTGCCAATTCGCCGTCGCTCAATCCCGCCGCACTCATTTGAGCGGCAGGATCTGCTGGATGATGAACCGTGCCGCTTCGTCTGGCGTCATATCGACGGTGTTGACCCGGATTTCGGGATTTTCGGGTGCTTCGTAGGGACTGTCGATCCCGGTGAAGTTCTTGAGGTCGCCGCTGCGCGCTTTCTTGTAGAGGCCCTTCACATCGCGACTTTCAGCCACCTCCAGCGGCGTATCGACGAAAATTTCGATGAACTCACCAGGCTCCAGCATATCGCGCACCATCTGGCGTTCGGCGCGGAACGGCGAGATAAACGCGGTGAGCACAATCAGCCCAGCATCCGCCATTAACTTCGCCACTTCGCCCACGCGGCGGATATTTTCGATCCGGTCGGCCTCGGTAAAGCCCAGATCGCGGTTGAGACCGTGGCGGACATTGTCGCCATCCAGAAGGAAGGTGTGGCGGTTCATCACAAACAGCTGTTTTTCGACTTCGTTGGCGATAGTCGATTTGCCGCTGCCCGAAAGACCCGTGAACCAAAGCACACGCGCGCGCTGGTTCTTCATTCCCGCGTGATCATCGCGGGTGATCGCGGTCGGCTGCCAATGGACATTATCGGCGCGGCGCAGGCTGAAGGCGATCATCCCCGCAGCGACGGTCGCGTTGGTGAACTTGTCGATCAGGATGAACCCACCCAGCTGGCGACTTTCCGCATAGGGCTCAAACACGATCGGGCGATCGGTAGCAAATTCAGCCACGCCGATGGCGTTGAGGCCCAGCGTCTTGGCCGCCAGATGTTCGAGACTATTGACGTCAATCTCGTATTTGGGCGGTTGAACCGTCGCAGTGACGGTTTGCGTGCCAAGTTTGAGCCAATAGCCGCGCCCCGGCTTCAACGCCTCCTCGTCCATCCATACCAGAGTCGCGCTGAATTGATCGGACGCCTGCGGCGGGTCGCCAGCAGCCGCGATCACATCGCCGCGGCTGCAATCGACCTCATCAGCCAGTGTCAGCGTGACCGACTGGCCCGCGACCGCCTCATCCAGTTCGCCCGCAAAGGTGACGATTGATTTGATCGTGCTGGTCTTGCCCGACGGCACGATCCGCACCGCATCACCAGCGCGGATGGTTCCGCTGGCAATCAATCCGGCGAAACCGCGAAAATCGAGGTTGGGGCGGTTGACCCACTGCACCGGCATGCGGAACGCCTGACTTTGCGCGGCGGCGGCGTCCACCTCCACCGATTCAAGGTGCTCAATCAGCGCCGAACCATCATACCATGGGGTGTTGGCCGAGGGCGAAGCCGTGATGTTATCGCCCTTGAAACCCGAAATCGGGATCGCGGTGAAGGCGCCTATCCCGATGCTGGTCGCAAACGCGCGGTAATCAGCCACGATTGCGTCAAACACTGTCTGATCATAGGCGACCAGATCCATCTTGTTCACCGCCAACACTACGTGGCGGATGCCGAGCAGGTGGACGAGAAAAGAGTGCCGCCGCGTTTGCTGCAACACGCCCTTGCGCGCATCAATCAGAATCACCGCAAGATCAGCGGTCGATGCGCCAGTCACCATATTGCGGGTATATTGTTCATGCCCCGGCGTATCGGCGACGATGAACTTGCGCTTTTCCGTTGCGAAGAAGCGGTAGGCGACGTCGATCGTGATGCCCTGTTCGCGCTCCGCCGCAAGGCCATCGACCAGCAGCGCGAAGTCGATCTCTTCGCCTTGGGTGCCGTGGCGCTTGCTGTCGCTTTCGAGCGCGGCGAGCTGATCTTCAAAGATCATCTTGGAATCATACAATAGCCGCCCGATCAGGGTGGACTTGCCATCATCCACGCTGCCGCAGGTGATAAACCGCAGCAGGCTCTTGTGCTGATGCGCGGCAAGATAGGCGTCGATATCCTGAGCGATCAGGGCATCGGTCTGGAACGAAGAAGGGGTAGTCATCAGAAATACCCCTCCTGCTTTTTCTTTTCCATGCTGGCGTCGCCGCCGTCCTTGTCGATCACCCGGCCCTGGCGTTCGCTGGTGGTGGTGAGCAACATTTCCTGCACGACTTCGGACAGGGTAGAGGCGGTGCTTTCAACCGCGCCGGTCAGCGGGAAGCAGCCGAGCGTGCGAAACCGGATGGATCGCGTGGTGATTTCGGGTTTGTAGCCCATCGCCTGCTCCAGCCGGGGCAGATCATCGGCCATGAATAGCCCGCCTTCATATTCGTAAGTCGGGCGCGGGGCGGCGAAATAGAGCGGCACGATCTCGATGTTTTCGGCCATGATATATTGCCAGATGTCGAGTTCGGTCCAGTTGGAGATCGGGAACACCCGGATGCTTTCGCCCTTCTTTTTGCGGGTGTTGTAAAGGTTCCAGAGTTCCGGGCGCTGATTTTTCGGATCCCATCCGTGGTGTGCTGTGCGGAAACTGAACACGCGTTCCTTGGCGCGGCTTTTTTCCTCATCACGCCGCGCGCCGCCAAAGGCAACGTCAAAGCCGTGGAGATCAAGCGCCTGTTTCAGCCCTTGCGTCTTCCACATGTCGGTGTGCAACGGGCCGTGTTCGAACGGGTTGATCCCACGCGCTTTGGCTTCGGGGTTGTGATAGACCAGCAGCTCCATCCCGGCATCGCGCGCCGCCTTTTCGCGCAAGTCATACATGTCCTTGAACTTCCAGGTGGTGTCGACATGCAGCAGCGGAAACGGCGGAGGCGCGGGGTAGAATGCCTTTTTGGCAAGATGCAGCATCACCGCTGAATCCTTGCCCACCGAATAGAGCATGACCGGCTTTTCCGCCTCGGCCACGACTTCACGCAAGATATGGATGCTTTCGGCTTCGAGCCGTTCAAGATGGGTCAGGCTGCGCATAATTTGCAGCTACACACAGAACCGCGCAAGACAAGCACAGTTTTGGTTGGGGCAGGCCAAGCGCAGGCATTGGATAGCTGGAACGCCAGAGGGCCGATAGGTGACAAACAAGATGGGTTGTCCTTGCGCCATGTTTGTCGCGGGGCTACGCGCAAACGACACGATCGCGAACGTATTTTTCGGACGGAAGGACCACCGGGGCCGCCAATGGCGATACCATTGACGCTTATTACGCTGGTGGCGCTGCCGTTTCTTGCCGCGCTGATGATTGCGCTGCTGCACGACGCTTCGCGCGCGGTGCATTCGGGCATTGCAGGCGGGGCCAGTGCGCTTGGCCTCGGCCTGTTGGTGATGCTGGCTGGGCCGGTGATCGGCGGAGATGTGCCGTCTGCATCGTGGCAATGGGTGCCTTCGCTGGGGCTTGATCTGACGCTGATGGTCGATCCGCTCGGGTTGATGTTTGCCGGGTTGATCCTGGGCATTGGCCTCCTAGTGGTGATCTTCGCCCATTTCTATCTCTATGCGGGTGAGGCGACCGGGCGGTTCTTTGCCAGCCTAATGCTGTTCCAAGGCGCGATGCTGGGTATTGTGATCGCGGGCAATGTATTGTTGCTGCTGGTGTTCTGGGAACTAACCAGCCTGTCGTCGTTCCTGCTGATCGGGTTCTGGCAGCACAAAGCCGAAGCGCGGCAGGGCGCGCGCATGGCGCTGGCGATTACT
>Ga0180009_10005880_pt1 | contig 13026 bp, 13 predicted proteins | sample OS_PC_MetaG_FD_123537 | JGI IMG/M metagenome (GOLD analysis project Ga0180009, IMG submission 123537) | Groundwater microbial communities from the Aspo Hard Rock Laboratory (HRL) deep subsurface site, Sweden - OS_PC_MetaG | ecosystem: Environmental > Aquatic > Deep subsurface > Groundwater... | reverse complement strand
GCATTTCTGCTAAGGATTCCATGCACATTGCGCTGCGGTGGCGGTGGAGAGCGCGTCCCTTGCCCTTGGTTCCAAGGAGGGCGCCATGCTGCTCGGCTTTGCCCTGATAATCCTCCCGGTATTGCTATGCTGCGCGCTCCTGTTTCGCCTTTCGATCTACGCTCTGCCACTATGCGCGGCCTTTCTCGCTGGTTCGGTCGCCTATAGCGGCGGCAACGGTATCATCGCTGCTCTTGCCGCCGCAACCCTTGCCGCGATCATCCTGCTCGCCCTTGCTCAACTCGCACTGGCGTTCGCCAAGTCTGATCTGACGCGGGTTGTGGTCGGCATCGCCTTTGCAGCGCCCGCTGCCGTCGCAGGTTATCTTGGCGTGCACGGCGTAGCGATAGCAATTATGCCACCAAACGTATGGCAGATCATCGTCGCGCTGTTTGGCGCTGTGATCGTCGCTGCTGCCTCCTGGACCCAATGGAGCCGCGTCCGCCCCTAGGCTTCGTCCTTTTCCAAAGCCTCGCCCAGCGGCCGCCGGGCGGGGCCGGAACTATCAGCGCAGCCGTTACGAGGTAAGGGCTCCGGCCGGAGCGGCTGTCATTGCCAGTCACGTCTTGGTTGAACTGGTCGGTGCGATGACAGAAGGCGAGCGAGGCAAGGATTTCGCAGCTTCTTTGAGCATGGGGTTTGGCGTTCCGAATGCGGACGGCACGGACAAAGCCGAGCACTGGTTATTGCCATCGTCCGGGTCGGGAGACGCGAAGACGCACTGCAAGCGCACCGTGTGATGCCCCCTTTTCTCCAAGCTTGGTCGCGGAAGTCCGGATAGTGCCATGATTTCCCGGCTCAAGTGTGACCCGATCCCAATGCTGCCTCTTCAATGGCTTTGGTTGGCAGGGGATGGCTTCGCCGCTTGATCCCTTGCTGCAACGGCGTCTGTGCCGACTTTCTTCCCCTGGGCGTTTTCACCCCATGTGGCAGGCCGCATGGGGACCCCGACTCCACCCATTCCTCGCGAAGCAAGAAAGCCGTCTGGCCGCCGTCCTCCACTGCGTTGCGGCCGTTCCGGTGCAGCGGGCGCAAGCCCCTGCCTTCAACCAGCCATCGAGGCCGCGATGGGCGCGGTTTCGAACAACTTGAAGGAAATAATCATGGCTAACATCGGAACTTTCACCAAGACCGGCAACGAGTACAAGGGCGAGATCGTCACCATGTCGGTGCAGCAGAAGAACGTCCGCATCGTCCCCGAAGACAGCGACAACGAGAACGCACCGTCGCACCGGGTCTTCGTCGGCCGCGCGGAAATCGGTGCCGCCTGGACCAAGACTTCGAGTGAAGGCCGCAACTATCTCTCGGTCAAGCTCGACGACCCAAGCTTCACTGTCCCGATCTTCGCCAATCTGTTCGATGATGAAGACGGCAAGAGCTACAACCTGATCTGGTCGCGCGCGCGCCGTACCAACAGCGACTGACCTGCCAGACAGGCCCCGCCCGGCAGCCGCCGGGCGGGGCTTCGGCATGTTTACACTCCGCTCCCGCAGAGCGAGCCTGCAAGCAAGTCCGCCGTTTTATCAGCAACGCCTGCGCGGCCTCGCGGTTCGAGAGCAGCGTGGTGTTCTGCTCGCCGCGTTCAATCAGACTGATGTCAGACGGGCCTAACTACGTCTTGCAGCGGCACTGCACTGGCAAAAGCTGTCGTCAGGAATGCGCACCCGGTCTGGGCCAGTAGCATTGCCATCATCCCGCCAACGGATCCGCCTCGCTCAACTGCCCATGATACACGATGCGCTCGCCGAAGGCGCTTCAGCGCGGAACATAGCCTTTAACATTATCTTTTCGAACCATGCCGTTCTCGTCGGCGCGATGTGGAGGGGCTGAAGCGAACGCAGGTACGCAATGCGGTTGATCGCCTCTGCTTGCTGCCTTGTCTGCGCCGGTTACCGCGATCTGTTGCTGCATCGTTAGACCACGCTCCCGGCCAGGGGTGACAATTGCAGCACACCACACACTGTCACTCCCCGGCCAAGCGCCCGCCACGCCAAAGCTCGCGAACACCAGCGGCAACCCTCCGTTGCCGTCACCGATCGCCGGAGCCTAGCCATGGATGCCAGACCAACCCCCATTACCGCCCGCTTCTTGCGAACCCCTGATGCAGCCGTTCACCTCGGGCTCTCCGCCCGCACCCTGGAAAAACACCGCTGCTTTGGTACGGGGCCAGTATATCGCAAGCTCGGAGGGCGTATCGTCTATGCGATAACCGATCTCGACGCCTGGGCCGAACAAGGCCTGCGCCGTTCCACCAGTGATCCCGGCAAAGGCGTGGTCCACCCCGCCAAGCGCATCGACGGCTACACGCCGCCGGTCCGGCGCTGAGGCGGTTCGATGCGCCAAATCTCCGCTTTTACCGGCAACGCGAGCCAGCTCGAGCTGTTCGTCAGCGCCGGAGGCGACATTGCCGCCAGGGACGCGCAGGACCTCATGGCCTGGCCCTTCTTCAGCCTCGCCAAATCGAAGCGGGTGCGTCCGATCGATTTCCGGATGGGTGAGGTATCGATCCTGGTCGAAGCGACCGCCGAGCATGGCATGGCGACCATCTGGGATGCTGACGTCCTCATCTGGGTTGCCAGTCAGATTGTCGAGGCCCGCGATTGCGGACGTCCGACCTCGCGCCTCATCGCAGCAACGCCCCACGAGATCCTGAGTTTCACGCAGCGCGGAACCGGCAAAGCCAGCTACGAGCGGCTGAAGGCAGGCCTCGACCGGCTACAGTCGACGACGGTGGCGACCTCGATCCGTCAGCCCCATCAGCGGCGGCGTCATCGCTTCTCCTGGATCAATGAGTGGCGCGAACGCCTCGATGGTTCCGGACGCGCGCAGGGGATCGAGATGATAGTCCCGGACTGGTTCTACGAGGGCGTGCTCGATGCCGCGCTCGTGCTGACGATCGACCGGACCTATTTCGATCTCACTGGCGGACTGGAGCGCTGGCTTTACCGGATCGTGCGCAAGCACGGCGGCAAGCAGAAGGGTGGCTGGAGCTTCGACGTCGCCCACCTCCATCTGAAATCCGGTGCGTTGTCACCCCTCAAGCGCTTCATCTTCGAATTGCGAGACATCGTCCGACGCCAGCCTCTGCCCGGCTACCGGCTTGAGCTCGAACATGGGCTGGGCCGCGAACGGCTGAACTTTGCCTGCATCCCCGAAGACCCCTTTGCCGCCGCTGCCCGGCGGCTTGGTTACAACGCAGTGGATAATTCATGATGGTACTCGGACTATCAGGAACCACCGAACTCGGACGATCAGGAACCGCAAGTTCGGACTATCGGGAACCCAAATCGGCTGCAAAGCCGCAGAAATCGGGCGATCCCGGCCCCCTTAACTATGCTAACAAAGAATCCTTCGGATTCTTGCTAACCTCGGCTGCCTGTGGACAAGAGAATCGTGAACCGCCCGGTCGGGGTGGCACAGCAGAGGTCGCAGCCGCGCGGCGCGATCATTTCACCGAGGTCGAGCTCTTCTGGCAGGAAGGCGTCCGCGAGCACTGGCTGCGCTTCGGCAAGCCAGTCGCCAGCAGGATCCGAGACCGCAAGCGCCGTGTCGAATGCTACGCGCCGGGGCAGACGTTCGGCTTCGTGCGCTGGGCGTCCAACGATTACGGAACCGTGCTTTCGCGCTTCGACGTGCTGCTTGCCGTCGGCCGGGGGGAGCCCGTTACCCGCTTCCCGCATGTCACGCCCGGTGCGGACGTCCTGCTGTCGGTCTCGGGTTGGCGCAAGGTCCGGCGCGTATTCGGTCTGATTGATGCCATCGAAGCACTGGGCATCGATCCTTGCGATGCGGCTCCCGATCATTGGCGCCATATCCACAACCGGCTGATCGCAGCCGAGGCGCCAAGGCCCTATTCGCCGGAACGGCACAGCGCCTGGCTGGCGCGCAAGGCGTTGCAGTCATGAAGCGGCGAACGGTCCTTCTTTCCGCCATCGCTGGCGCGCTGGCGCTGTCATCGCTGGCACTGCCGGAGCGCCGCCCGCTTGTCTGGAATGTGACCCATTCCGTGCCGACCGGGCTTTACTGGATCGGCAATCATGCGGGCCTCGCCGTCGGTGACCGGGTGGCGATTGAGCCGCCGCCGCGTATCCGCAGCTTGCTTGCCGAGCGCGGCTATCTGCCGATCGGCGTGCCGCTCCTGAAGCGTGTTGCCGCTCTATCAGGGCAGCGCGTCTGCCGCCTTGGGCATGACATCACGATCGACGGGAAGTTTGTGGCCTTCGCACTGACCAGCGACAGGATTGGCCGCCGGCTGCCTGTATGGAGCGGCTGCCGGATGCTTGGTCCCGGCGAGATATTCACGCTCAATCCCGATCAGCCCGCGTCTTTCGATGGACGCTACTTCGGTCCTTTGCCTGCCACAGCCGTGTCAGGTCGCGCCGTGCCGCTGTGGACCAACGAGCGCGGCGATGGCCGCCATGTCTGGCGGGCTGCAGCACCGACAGACCCTTTTGCCACCACCAACCCAGGAGACTGAATGATGCGTATCGGAACATTTGTTGCCGCCGCTGGCGGCTTTGCTGGACATCTCCACACCCTCACGCTCGATATCGGGCTGGTGCTTGTGCCGATCGATCCAACGGACAGCGAGAACATTCCCGATTACCGGGTAATCGCCGGTAAAGACGATGACGCGCGCGAGGTCGGTGCAGGCTGGAAGCGTGTCGGCGAGAAGGCAGGTGCCTATGTCGCGATTCAGATCGATGACCCTTCATTCGTCCAGCCCCTGCGCGCCAATCTCTTCCAGGGGGACGGCAACGAGCACGTGCTGGTCTGGTCGCGTCCATCCCGGCGCGAGAAAGCAGACTGATCGATGCGCCGTCGATATCCGCTTCACGCACTCTGTTGTGCAATAGCCCTTCTGGAAGCAGAACCTGCCGTGCCGCAGCCGGATATCCAGCAGGCTGCACAGCCGAGTACCGACATTGCCGCACACGTGGCCGAAGCTTCGCAGCGTTTCCGGATTCCCGAGCACTGGATCTATGCGGTCATCCGAGTGGAGAGTGCAGGGCGGATCGGCGCAGTTTCGTCCGCGGGCGCAATGGGGCTGATGCAGCTCATGCCCGGAACCTGGGCGCGCCAGCGCACCCGGTTCGGCCTCGGTCGAGACCCGTTCGATCCGCGCGATAACATCATGGCTGGCACATCTTACCTGCGTGAAATGTATGACCGATACGGTGCCCAAGGCTTCCTTGTGGCCTACAATGCCGGTCCCGGTCGCTACGAGAGATGGCGAGATCGCGGTCGCCCGCTACCTCCCGAAACCCGCGCCTATGTCGCCAAGATCGCACCAATGCTGCAACCGGGCGGCACGGCGACTGTAGCCGCCAGCGCGTCGCCCGTGCCGCCGGTGCGCGCCGCCTGGACCCAAAGCAGACTCTTTGCCGCACGATCTCGAGTGGTCGAGGCAACGCCAAACGCGGACATCGGCGAAGCTGCGGTGGCTCCACCACCTGCATCTGTCCGTCCGCTCAGCGGTCTCTTCGCACCCGTTTCGGGCCAACTTCCGGAATGACCGCCCGCTCGGAACTCCCTCGCAGTATGGCGTGTTTTGGCGCAAAATCGTGCGGATGGGAGACGTTGAAAGGGGAAGATGCTGAAGGACGGCGAGATAAAAGAGGCGACGTCGCCTGGGGTGGAGGTGATTGGATTGTTTCGGGAATTTGCGACATCGTTCCAACCATCCTGCTGTCGCATCACTTCCGAAACCGCCGTTTTACGCCGCATCCGGCGACGTCGCTGGCTTTGACCCTGTCGTGAAGGACGACGACTTCGAGATCCGCCCCGGCCGACCGCGCGACCAGGGCATGCCCGCCAGCCGCAAGGTGAACTCGCTGGTCGGCCAGGTGCTCAAGGCCTCGCGGCGTTCCGGGGCAACGCCGTTCGCTCGCCGGAACGGAAATCCCACCGGGACGGGAAGATATGGCCGGGGACGCGCAGCCTCGCTGCGCGTCCGGCGTTCGCCCCATCAGCGCCGTGTGGTGATCAAGGCGAGGGTCGTGCGTCACAAGGGCATGCGATTCCGGGCCGCTCCGCTTGTGCTTCACGTCTCGTACCTCGAGCGTGATGGCGTGACACGCGATCAGGAGCGCGGCCAACTGTTCGATGCCAGTGGCGACAATGCCGACGGCGGAGCATTCGCGCAGCGGTGCGCGGATGACCGGCACCATTTCCGGTTCATCATCTCGCCAGAAGATGCAACGGAACTTGCCGACCTGCGCACGTTCACGCGTGAGCTGATGGACGACATGGCCCGCGATCTCGGCACCCGGCTCGACTGGGTCGCTGTGGATCACTGGAACACCGACAACCCCCATGTTCATGTCCTCGTCCGGGGGCGGGCAGCGGACGGCGCTGACCTTGTCATTGACCGTGATTACATCCGCGAGGGCATGCGCTCACGGGCTGAGGAGCGCGTCACGATCGAGCTCGGGCCGCGTAGCGAGCGGGACATCCAGCGCGCTATGGCCCGCGAGGTCTCGGCGGAGCGGTGGACCGGCCTCGACCGGCAATTGCGCACGATGCAGGATCGCGATCAGGTGATCGATCTGCGCCCGGCAGCTGATCACGATCGCCGACGTCAGGCTTTGCTTATCGGCAGGGTCAACACGCTGGCACGCATGGGGCTGGCAGGTGAAACAAAGCCTGGGCGTTGGATGCTGCGCGGTGATGCCGAGAAGACCCTGCGCGATCTCGAAATCCGGGGTGATGTCATCAAGACGATCCATCGCTCGATGGCCGGGAACGGGTGGCGGTCAGACCTGTCCCACCTTGCCATTCATGATCAGCCACCACCCGATCCAGTCATCGGCCGGCTAGCCAGCAGGGGCCTTTACGACGAGCTATCGGGCAAGGCTTATGCCGTGATCGACGGCATCGATGGCCGGGCGCATCACCTGCGCTTCAAAGATCTCGAAGCCACCAGCGATGCCCGGCCCGGCGCGATCGTGGAATTGCGGCAATGGACCGATCGCAAGGGACAAGACCATGCTGCGCTGACGGTCCGCTCGGACATGGAATTGAGGCAACAGGTCACCGCCAAGGGGGCGACCTGGCTCGACCAGCAACTGGTGGCGCGGGAACCGACGGTGCGTGGGGCAGGTTTTGGACGAGAGGTCGAAGAGGCGTTGCAACAACGCGCCGAGCATCTGGTTGAGGAAGGCCTAGCGACCCGGCAGGGGCGACGGGTCATCTTTGCGCGCGGCCTTCTTGAGACCTTGGGCCAAGGCGAGTTGGCCGAGGCCGCGAGCAAGCTTTCGCAACAGAGCGGGCTTGAACGGCAGTCGAGCAACCCCGGCGAGCATGTCACAGGCATTTACCGGCAGCGCGTCGATCTTGCGTCCCGGCGCTTTGCCATGATCGACAATGGCCTGGGTTTCCAGCTTGTGCCTTGGCAGCCAGTACTGGAACGCAAGCTTGGCCAGGCTGTGGCCGGGGCGGTGAACCAGCGTGGAGGGGTTGACTGGAGCTTTGCGCGGTCGAGGTCGATATCGCTGTGAGCTTCTATCCGCCGACGGTCTGCGTCGTTATATGATCCGGTTCGTCCGCCTCGAGATCATGCATTGGCTAAAGCCGACATTCGTTCATGAATTCCGACACGTCAGCTACGCGCCCTCATGTCGACCATTAACGTCTGACGAGACCGCTTCCGAAAGCTGGCGTTCCGAGAGGCGTACAGGTCGCGCCTCCAAGTATGAGGCCTATCTCATGTTGGCTTTTCTGGAAAGAGCCCCGGCATCCAACGCGATGCTAGTGCTGCAGGAAAAGCAATTTGGAGAGGTGCCCGCGAGCTTTCAGATGACAGAACGCCCATATCGACGAGGGTCGATGCAACACGACGTGCCTGACGTTCGCCCGTTCCGACGATTGTCTCCAATTCGCCTCGTGGAAGTTCGCCGCGATAAAGCACTGCATCGAGCACGTTGGCTGCCTTTGCCGACAAGTTGCCGAGCGCGGCCTCTTCTCCCACCCACTGATGGATCCGCGTCCGCAATCGGACCGGCTCAACCAGCCCCGACATGAACTCAACCTGGTCGATACAAACCTGCAGAAAGTAGGCTGTGAAGCCGGCCAGCTCTTCTTCGCTGAGCGCACCTCTTCCATCGAGATCGTTGCGTCGTGGCAGATCGCAAGCGGCAAGGTGCTGTTTGTATCGCTCGGCAGTTCGGCCTAGCCCCCGGGCCACTGACCAGATACCGCCAGTGTCGAGGGCGTCGAGCATCATTGCGTGTGACATCAGCCGTGCGACACGCCCATTGCCATCAAGAAAGGGGTGAATCCATACGAAGCGGTGATGAGCGGCGGCCACTGCGACGATGGCATCGCTGCGCCCGAGTCTGCCATAGGCCCATTCGAAATGATCCATGAAGCGCGGCACTGCACCTGGGCTGATGGCGACGTGACGCCCGACCTGAACGTCGCGCTCACGTAAGTGTCCGGGTTCGACACGCACGCGTTCGCCCGAGTTCGGCATCTTCACCCAAAGCAGACGCTCCGGCAATTCGGCGCAGAAGCGAGCGTGAGTTTCCTCAAGGCCAGCTCGTGTGTGAGCACGGCCGGAGAGCCCGCCCCCGTCGATCCATTGCTGCACCTCGATATGCGCGCGCGCTTCACGTTGGAGGTCGCGCTTCACGGGGTCGTCGCTAAAGTCGTCGCGAAGTGCACGCTCGATGTCGATCGGATGCGTGTCATGGCCTTCGATGAGATTGCTGTAATAGCAATTCATGGACCGAACGAGGTCGGCCAATGCAGTGCTCACGCCTTGGGGAAGGCTGCTGCGAAAGGCGGCGGCCTTCGCAGCAAGATCAACGGCAAGATCGCGTACGTCCGGCAGGCGCGGTGAACCTTCGCCGATCTTCATCGGCTGCATTGAATCGATTGTTTCGCTGCGGTCTTCCGCCACTTATATGGCCGCTTTCATGTCCAATTCAAGATGCACTTAAAGCATTGCATTTCTAACAGGTAAAGGCAAATTCAGCGTGAGACGTGTCTCATAAAATGTCCGGTTTGATGTCCGGTTGATGTCGCCCTAGAAGCGTTCGGCAAACTTGACAAGCGTCCCCTATCGATGGCCGCCCTCTAAATCGCCATGAGTTTAGCAATCCCCTGGGCACGTAGTCGGATACTGTCATCTGTCCGGCCTCGATGAGCAGCGCCATAGCTGCGCGCCAGTATGGGAGTTCGCGGACCGGATCCATTTCAGATCTGCGCGCTTGGATAGCGTTCTGCTATTCCCTGGTTCTTCCGCCCCCGTCTCGCCGACTATTGTGTCATAGCTTTCCGTTCCTTCGCTCGTCTGCGCCCGCTCGCTGGTCTGCCTTGCGGACCGGTACCAATCTGCACAGCGTTCCCTCAAGGAGCGCAAGCATGCCAGGAACACGAATACTCTGGGGGCAAATTGCAGCGGTCCTGCTGATCGTACTGGCCGGCGTCTGGAGCGCCACGCAGTGGACTGCGGCCGCCCTCGGGTATCAGCCTGAACTCGGTGCACCCATGGGTTATGCTTTTGACTATCCCATATATCCCCCGCCAGCGATATTCTGGTGGTGGTTCAGCTTTGAAGCCTATGCGCCAAGGATTTTTGAGACCGGCGGCACAATCGCTGCGGCAAGTGGGTTCGCTGCGGTTGCAGTAGCGATCGCCATGTCGGTCTGGCGTGCCCGGGAACTCAAGCGCGCCGAAACCTATGGCTCTGCACGCTGGGCTGAAAGGGCAGAGATTATCGACGCCGGATTGCTGCATGATCGGGGTGCTGTGCTTGGCCGGTTCGATCAGAATTACCTGCGGCACGATGGGCCCGAACACGTCCTCTGTTTCGCACCGACCCGCAGCGGCAAGGGTGTCGGGCTCGTCATCCCGACGCTGTTGACCTGGCCGGCCTCAGCGATTGTTCACGATATCAAGGGCGAAAACTGGAACCTGACCGCAGGATTCCGGTCGCGTTTCAGCCGGGTTATGCTGTTCGATCCGACCAATGCGGCTTCGGCAGCCTACAATCCCTTGCTGGAAGTCAGGCGCGGTGTGGCCGAAGTGCGCGATATCCAGAACATCGCCGATGTCCTGGTCGACCCAGAAGGCTCGCTCGAACGCCGCAATCACTGGGAAAAAACCAGCCATTCGCTGCTCGTCGGCGCGATCCTCCATGTGCTTTACGCCGAACCTGACAAGACCCTTGCCGGAGTGGCGGCCTTCCTCTCCGATCCCCGCCGCACGATCGAGGCGACGCTGACTGCCATGATGGCCACACCCCACCTTGGCGAGGCGGGCGTCCACCCTGTGGTCGCAAGTGCTGCGCGCGAACTGCTGAACAAATCCGAAAACGAACGTTCGGGCGTTCTGTCGACCGCGATGTCCTTTCTCGGCCTTTATCGTGATCCCGTAATTGCGCAGGTCACCCGGCAGTGCGACTGGCGCATCGCCGATCTTGTCTCAGGCGAGCAGCCTGCAACGCTCTACCTGGTTGTCCCCCCTTCCGACATCAGCCGCACGAAGCCCTTGATCCGGCTGGTCCTCAACCAGGTGGGGCGACGTTTGACCGAGGAACTGGAAGCAAGCGGCAAGCGGCACCGCGTGTTGCTGATGCTTGATGAGTTCCCGGCGTTGGGCCGTCTCGACTTCTTCGAAAGCGCGCTAGCCTTCATGGCCGGCTACGGCCTCAAGGCGTTCCTGATCGCTCAATCGCTGAACCAGATCGAGAAGGCCTACGGGCAGAACAACGCAATCCTCGACAATTGTCATGTCAGGGTCTGTTTTGCGACCAATGACGAGCGGACGGCTAAGCGGGTTTCGGATTCGCTTGGCACGGCCACAGAAATGCGGGCGATGAAAAACTATGCCGGACATCGGCTGTCGCCTTGGCTTGGCCACCTGATGGTATCGCGATCCGAAACCGCACGGGCGCTGCTTACGCCCGGCGAGATCATGCAACTGCCGCCTGATGACGAGATCGTCATGTTGGCCGGGCGCCATCCCATCCGGGCCAAGAAGGCCCGCTACTTCAAGGATCGCCTCCTTTCATCGCGCATCTTACCACCGCCTAAAACCGCGAAAGAAGAAGCTTGCCCTGTCAACGCGGATGATTGGGCCGATATGGTCGCGAAGCCCGCGGCACCGTCCAGCCAGTCCATGCCCCCCGATGGTGATGAGGACGACATCGAGAATGGCGGAATCCGACGAGAACCGGAACTGCCAGAGCACGAAGACATCGTCGCACCGCATCGCCCGATCACCGAATTCGACTTCGAAGAACCTTCGGTCGAAGATGATGCAGCGCAGTGCGGGCTCCGGAGCGATTCGATGCGGGCGGTAGCCCGGCAGGCTACCCTTGACCCCGGCGATGGGGTCGATCTGTGAAGCGTACCCGGCATACCTTCCGCCTGCCGCCCGACCTTGCAGGCCAGTTGGCCGACTATGCTTCACGCAAGCGGGTGTCGCAGGCAGCCGTAGTCGAGGCAGCGCTGGCATCGTTCCTCTCGCCCGATGGTTCCGAGCGGATGGAGGCAGCGTTCAGCCGCCGGTTGGACCGGATATCGCGCCAGTTGGACAAGCTCGATTACCATGTGGAAGTTGGCAATGAAGCAATCGCAATGTTCGTGCGGACCTGGTTGATTTCCAACCCAGCCTTGCCTGACAATCAGCTCCCGGCCGCACAGGCGCAGGCGCAAGAACGGTTCACGGCGTTCGTTTCGGCGCTCGCGCGGCGGATGGAGAGCGAGCAGCGTCTTGCCCGCTGAGTGAGCAGTGTATGAAGACGTCGATCAGCTGGCTGGTATCACCCCACCAACCCTTTCTGGTTTTTCGCCACCCTGCGATGATTGCAACAAGCTGTTGCTTTCGCCCCGGTTGATGCCCTTTTGATCCGCCTCGTCACGCGGGCCGGTTGTCGGTGCGCGCAATTGCGAGGCAGCGATGAGCGTCATCCCGATCCGGTCCGAAGCAGCAACGCGCGGTGCACGCATGCTCCGCACGGCGCTCGGGCCCGAAATCGGGGCCTGGCTTGAAGACCCGACAGTCATCGAAGTCATGCTCAATCCCGACGGACGGCTGTGGGTCGACCGGCACGGGTTCGGCATCGCCGATACAGGCGCAGCGCTGCGAGCCACTGACGGTGAGCGGATTATCCGTCTTGTCGCGCATCATGTGGGGGCAGAAGTTCACGCTGCTGCACCGCGAGTCTCGGCAGAATTGCCCGGGACGGGAGAGCGGTTCGAGGGGCTGTTGCCGCCGGTGGTGGCCGCGCCGAGCTTTGCGATCCGCAAGCCGGCAGGCGCAGTCTTCAGCCTGGCCGATTATGTCGCGGCCGGGATCATGTCGGCGGCCAGTGCCGATGCTTTGGCAGCTGCGGTCACCGCGCGGGCCAATATCCTTGTCGCGGGCGGGACCTCGACCGGCAAGACGACGCTGACCAATGCGCTCCTCGCCGAGGTTGCCCGAACCGGCGACCGGGTGGTGCTGATCGAGGATACGCGCGAGTTGCAATGCGCCGCGCCCAATCTGGTCGCGCTGCGCACCAAGGATGGCGTGGCCTCGCTCTCCGATCTGGTCCGTTCGGTCCTGCGCCTGCGGCCCGACCGCATCCCCATCGGCGAGGTCCGCGGGGCTGAAGCGCTCGATTTGCTCAAGGCCTGGGGCACCGGCCATCCCGGCGGGGTCGGCACGATCCATGCCGGCTCTGCGCTCGGCACGCTGCGGCGGCTCGAGCAGCTGATCCAGGAAAGCGTGGTGACCGTGCCGCGCGCGCTCATCGCCGAGACCATCAATGTCATCGCCGTGCTCGTGCGTGACGGCACCAGTCGCCGCCTGTCCGAGCTGGCCCGCGTCGAGCGCCTCGATGCTGCCGGTGATTACCGCCTCAGCCCGCTTGTTTCACCAAATGCAGGAGAATGTCCGTGATCCGAACCCTTGCCCGCGCGCGTGATGGCGCGTCCGCCATCATGCTCGCCGCCGCCGCGGCGCTCGTCACGGTCATGCCGGCCCATGCCGCCGGTT
>Ga0180009_10005879_pt1 | contig 13027 bp, 10 predicted proteins | sample OS_PC_MetaG_FD_123537 | JGI IMG/M metagenome (GOLD analysis project Ga0180009, IMG submission 123537) | Groundwater microbial communities from the Aspo Hard Rock Laboratory (HRL) deep subsurface site, Sweden - OS_PC_MetaG | ecosystem: Environmental > Aquatic > Deep subsurface > Groundwater... | reverse complement strand
GGTGAATTTCAATCCGAGGCCCGTCAGGTTGATGATTCCAACCACAATGCCGGCGCAGGCGCAGGCGCAGGCAACCGGAAGCATATTCTTGGCCCCGAATTCAAGGGACTTCAGGATCTTTATCGGGCCCATGCGCGTGTCCGCTTTGATTAAAGAAACCAGCAGGACGGAAGCGGTCGCATAAATGCAGGCGAACATCGGGGTGTAACCGGCCAGCATGAAATAGATGATGACGAGCAGCGGAATCATCAGGTGGCCCTTTGCCAGCAGGACATCGCCGAGGTTGGGCCTTTCCGATTTGGGAAGACCAAGCAGTCCTGTCTTGGTCGCTTCGAAGTGGATGGCCATGAATAGTGCCAGATAATAAAGAACGGACGGAATCAGGGCATGTTTACAAAGCTGGATGTAGCGAATCCCGGTAAACTCGCTGATCACGAAGGCAGCCGCCCCCATGACCGGCGGCATGATTTGCCCGCCGGTGGAGGCGGTGGCTTCGACGGCGGCGGCAAATTCATGCCTGAACCCGGTCCGCTTCATCAGCGGAATCGTCAGCCAACCGTCGACCATGACGTTGGCCACAGCGCTGCCGGAGATGGTCCCGAACAGGCTCGAGGAGACAACGGCAATTTTTCCGGGCCCCCCGGTCGACCCTCCCACCAGGGCCGATGCAAAATCCATGAAGAACTGGCCGGTCCCGGACCGTTCGAGAAACGCGCCGAAGATGACAAAGAGGATGACATAGGTGGAAGAGACGCCCAGGGGAATGCCGAAAATCCCCTCGGTGGTCAAATAGAGCTGGTCGACAATGGTTTCGATGCTGAACCCGGTATGGCGGATCAGATTCGGCAGATAATTGCCGAAAATCCCGTACAGCAGAAATGCACCGGCCGTAAGCGGCAGGGCCCATCCGATCACTCTGCGCGAGGCTTCCAGCAGGAGCAGCGTCAATATGATTCCCAAAAAGTAATCCCAACCGGTCAAAGGATGGACATAGGGATAACGGGTGATCACGTAGTCATAATTCACGTAAAGGTGTCCCAGGGACCACATCGTTAGCGCCAGCAGCAAAATATCTGAAAAAAATTTTATTTTCTCTTTTTCGGTACGGCTCGAGAGGTTCATCAGAAAGATCATAACCAGTGTAAACAAGAGATGGGTGGTGCGGTGCAGCATGGCCTCGGGCAGACCGACGGCTGCCGTGTAGAGATGATAAAGGGACATGACAACGGCAAGAACGGTTACCGTCTTTCCAATAGCACTGATCAGTTTCTTCATCGGATGCCCTTTCCGGCGAGGGTATATTCGGCTGCCACGTGCCGATATCGGGTTGTCGCATAACAGATTGTGACACGAAAATTTAGTTGCTGTCCGCGATAAGGCCCGTTTCCAGCAGGATTCCGGCGCGGCAGATAAAATTCACTTTTCGGCCGGGAAAGATTCATCCGAACCATGGCCGGCAAGAATGCACAGACGCCGGCCCCTTGCCCTTCGACATGCGGCAGCGTGCGTATTGAGATTCGGTCGCTTTTTAAACGCGCGGGTGCCCCCAGGCGCGACCGCAGCCTGGAGGGCACCGGCACGTGATATTGCCAAAATATATCGGATCTTTTTTCAGGTTGCGCAGAAACATCAGCGCAATCCCTATTTGATGGCACCGATTTCTTTGTAGTATTTGAGTGCGCCGGGATGGAAAGGAACTCCGATGTCCAGGGCCAGGTCCTCGGCTTGTAGCCCCTTCATGGCAGAAACCACATTGGCAAAGTTGGGCAAGTTCTCAACCATGACTTTGGTTATTTTATAGACCAGCTCATCGGAAATGTCGGCCCTGACTATCAGATGCGTGAAAAATCCGAATCCGGATATGTCGTGATCGACCCCCTGATAGGTCCCTTTTGGGATCATTCTGGGAATGTATCCGGAATTCAGATTTTGCATGGCCTTGATTTTGTCGTCGGGCATACTGATCAGATCAATTTTCCGGGTTGAAGCCAGATCCATGATCGAGGAGGCCGGGACCGTGGTGCACAGCAGAAATCCATCGCAATGGCCGTCTTTCATCAATGAGACGGTGTCGTTATAACCCACATGATGCACCTTGGCCATGTCATTGTAGGAGAGCCCGTAGATTTCAAGAAGCTGCCGCGAGGCAAACTCGCCGGTGTGCCCCTTGGGGCCGGGAGAAATGACCTTCCCCTTCAGGTCGGCCACCGACTTGATGCCCTTGTCCGCTGGAACGACCATTTGAAAATATTGCGGATACAGATTGGCAAGCTGCCGCACCTTGTCCATTTTGGATTTGAACGGGGGGCGTCCACTGACGCCGTCCACCCCTGAACTGGAATTGGAAAAGCCCAGTTCGGCCTTTCCAAGTTGGACCCCTTCCACATTGGCGACTCCGCCCCCGGGGGTTACGGCCACCGTCGCCCCTGGTATCGCTTTCTGGATGGCATCCGAGATAGCCCCTCCCAGCGGGTACCAGGAGCCGCCCATGGGGCCGGTCATCAGTTTCAAATCGTACTTGTCAGCACAGATTGCCGGAGAAGCAGCCAGAAAAAAAACGGTGAGCAACGCAAACACTAAACAGACTCGTTTCATAACACCCTCCCTTGTTGATGATTAAAGGCAAAATGAACGTACGCCGAATGTGGCTGATTATAAAAGTGCAATTGCTTAGATGTCAAATAAAATTCATCCCGGAGGGCATTTATTGTGCTTACCCTGAGAATTCATTTTTTCTGTATTTAACCGGGACTTAACCCCTGATTATTGGCCACGCGCCCCAATATACTGTTTCCTCAGCTTGACCTTTTCAATCTTGCCCGTGGGGTTGCGGGGAATTTTTCCGAAAAAGACCTTTCGCGGCCTCCGGTATCTGGGGAGTGCCGCGCAGAACGCCAGGACTTCCGCTTCGGTAAGGGTCTTTCCCGGTACCGTTTCAATGACGATGCCGACGATCTCTCCCAGGCGCTCATCAGGATATCCGATGGCAGCGGCATCCTTTACATTGGGGTGGGTATGGATATGGTTTTCCACCTCCACCGGGAATACATTTTCGCCGCCGCAGTTGATCACGTCTTTCTTTCTGTCCACCAGGAATATAAACCCGTCTTCGTCCGCTCTGGCCATGTCCTCGGTGTAGAGCCATCCGTTCTTGATCGCATCGGCAGTGGCCGCCGGGTTCTTATAATATTCCCGCATGACACCGTTGCCGCGAACCACCAGCTCTCCCACTTCTCCCCGGGGCACATCGATTCCCGCTGCATCGACGATTCGTGTTTCCCAGTTGAATCCGGGCCGGCCGATGGCGCCGACCTTATGGAGATTCTCAATGCCCAGATGGACGCAGTTGGGGCCCGTGGCCTCGCTCAGGCCATAGGTCGTATCATAGTCCATATCGGGAAAATAATTTTTCCAGCGTTTGATGAGAGATGGCGGCACCGGCATGGCCCCGATATGCAAAAGACGCAGGCCGTCCAGCTTATAATCCTCGATACGCATGTCGCCCCTGTCCAGCTTCACGAGGATATCCTGGACCCACGGCACCAGGAGCCAGAGGATGGTCCCGCCCTCCTCGCTGACCGCCTCGAATATCCACTCAGGGGAAATGCCCCTTAAGATCACCGCACGGCCGCCGACGATCAGGCTCCCGAACCAGTGCATCTTGGCGCCGGTATGGTACAGGGGTGGAATGAGTATGAAATTATCCTCCTTTTTCTGACCGTGATGGATATTCTCCGTGATGCATGCACATTCCAGATTCTTATGCGTAAGCAGGATCGGCTTGGGTTGCCCGGTGGTCCCGGAGGTGAAGTACAGGGCGCACGAATCGTTCGAGTTGAGCTCGACCCCGGTGGGTGTGGCCGATGCGCCCGCCATCAGCTCCTGTAGGGGTTCGGCAAAGTCCGGGGCGCTCTTTCCGGCAAAAATGAAATCCTTAACCTGAATCTGATCCCTGATGGATTGGATGCGCTCAGTAAATTCCTCTCCAAAGAGCACGAGTTTCGGCTCGGCCACATCAATACAGTATTTGATGTCGGCGCCGGCAAACCGGAAATTCAGGGGCACGACCCAGGCCCCGGTCCGGATGATCCCGAAATAGGCGATGAGCCAGTCAACGGAATTCATCATCAGGTGAACGACCTTGTCGCCCTTGCAGATGCCTCTTTCCACGAGCCGGTTTGCAAAGCGGTTTGCGCCTTCGTCAAACTGCTTCCAGGTAATCTCTTGCCGCTTGTTTTCAGCAGGTATCCGTTCCACCAGCGCGATGTCATCGGGATACATCCGCGCGTTTCTTGAAAGCATCTCACCGATATGGATGCATGAATCGGGCATGGGTTATTCTCCTTTTGAGACCTTTGCAAAACGCCCCCTTTTGCTCAATTTCGGCGTCAGGCTCCTGCGGCTGCAGCGGATCGCCTTGGGCGGCGGGCGTGCTTTTCCGCAATCTCCCTTTGAATCGCACCGGGATCGCCGAAATAGATGCAATGCCCGGGGCAGATATTATCCGCGCAGGCCGGGATGAGCCCGTTGTCCACCCGGTGGGAACAGAGGTTGCACTTTAGGGCAACATCCATGTCCGGGTCAAGTTCAATGGCAGCATAGGGGCATTCGTCCGGGCAAAGGCCGCACCCGGTGCATTTTTCGCTGTTCAGGACAACAATACCGTCAGTTCTTTTAACGATGGCCGCTTCCGGACACACCGCCGCACAGGCCGGCTCGTCACAGTGTCGGCAGAGGCCGACACGGAACATGAACTCCGCTTGGCCATTTATTATTCGCGGGCCCTCTTCCAGGACCTTGATAAGCCGGATGCCCTCCGGTGCAAGGTTTTCCTGTTTGCAGGCCACCTCGCAGGTCCTGCATCCCCAGCAGGATTCGTGGTCGATTATCAGTCTATAGGGCTTCATTTTCCTCTCTTCTTTTGCCTAAGTACATATTTTCATAAATTCGTTAACGTATTATATTTTACCTCACCGCCCATTCGCCGTGCTCATTCGAGGCACAGAGATCACGGAGAATCCTTTCTTTTTGCCCATCGGGAGACGGCGATGGGCAAAAAAACTATCCATTTTAATTATCACCGTATAGACGTAGCGCAAGCTTATAGTGAACACAGGGCGTATGTTTTATCTGAACCGGTATCTCCCGGTTCAGATAAATGGATTCACCTCTCTGTGTCCTCTGTGGCTCTGTGGTGAATCATTTTAATCATTATAAAAAATACGTTGTTTCTTTATGAAACAGAGCACTAAGTCTCCGGGCTGATCCTGCACAAAAGCGTTCGAACATGGGTGGCGCCCATGGCCGGGTCACAATGGGCATAGGCATTACTCGTCAGGATATTTATGTTGGATTCTTCCCAGCCGTGCCCCGGATCTTTCTTCTCCGGAAACCACCAGCCGTGTTCCGCCGATACGATTCTCGGGTCCATGCCCGCAAAGAATTTGGCCCTTTGCCTGACCCTGCCGCGGGGGGATTCAATCACCACCCAGTCCCCTTCCTGAATGCCCTCTTTTCCCGCGGTCTCCGGATGGATCTCAACCAGCGGGTCCCGCTGGAGTTCTCGCAGCCAGGGGATCTGGCGATTTTCCGTGTGGAAAAATCCGGGGCTCCTTCTCCCGGTAATCAGTATATAGGGATATTTCTCATAAAGCGCCGGGGTGCTGACAGGGCCTTCCGGCGGCTCTCTGAATTGCGGCAGGGGATCATATCCCCACTTTTCAAGGAGTGTGGAATAAAGCTCGAATTTTCCGGTGGGCGTGGAAAAGCCTTTTTCCTTGTACTTTTGATAGATCACTTCACCCCGGAGATAATCCATTTCCTTGAAATCCTTCCACCGGATTCCCACGGGGGCAAGGATATAGTCCAGGCCTTCCTCAAAGTCATCCCACCAGTGATCTCCCTGGCCGACCCGGTGGGCCAGGTCGTTGAGCATCTCGTGATCCGAGCGGCATTCCCCGATTTGAACGGCCTTTCTTCTGGGGAAGATGTAGCCGTGCCGCTTCCAGAAGTCCGCGATGTAGTCCATCTCAAGCCAGGTGGCCGCCGGAAGCACAATGTCCGCAAGCTCCGCCGTGGGCGTCAGGAAAAAATCCGACACAGCCATGAATTCAACGGCGCTAAGCGCCCGAAATACTTCCTTGGCATTGCCCCGGGTCATGAGTGGATTGGAGCTGATAAAGAAGAGCATCTTCACGGGATAGGGTTTTTCTGCAAGGATGGCATCCCAGACGCATTTGGGGTTGATGATGGCGAAATTTCCGGCCAGCCTGAAACGGTCGCCCCCCAATCGCTTTTTCGCTTGTGCCTTGGAGAGCATATCGTGAGCCCCGAACCGGCCCACATTGACAATCTTCGGGGGCTTAAAGAGGACCTGGCCGCCCTTTGCATCGATGTTGCCGGTAATGCCCATCAGGGCCAGAAGGACGCGGTTGTTGTCCGCGCAATTGACCTGCTGTTCGATGGCAACGCCCCACTGAACGGCTGCCGGCCGGGTAGTTGCAAAAAGACGGGCCGCCGCCCGAATCTTCTCCTGCGGGACCCAGGTAATTTTTTCAACCCTGTCCAGGGGGTATTCATTGACACGCTCGACAAACGGCGCCCACCCGTGTACGTGGTTCTTAACAAAGTCCTTGTCATAGAGTTCTTCATGGATAATCACATAGAGCATCCCCAAGGCAAGGGCCGTGTCCGTACCGGGTCTCAGGGCAAGCCAGATATCGGCCCGGGCCGCGATGCGGGTGAGCCTGGGGTCCACGGCAATGAGTTTGGCACCGGCATCCAGAGCCTGGGAAAACGGTTCGCCCTTGTAGCAGTCGGGATTGCTGATCACCACATTGTTTCCCCAGACCATGATGCATTTGGGGTTGTTTTCATAATCCACGATGGGGTTGGTGCCGCAGGTGATGATCGAAGTGGCGATTCTGGGTCCATAGCAGAAATGACCGGCGGTCAGTACGTTCGGCGTGCCCAGGAGATTGGCAAAACGATAGATCACGGCCTCGTTTTCCCGCCCTGTGCCATACCCGGGCACAATCGATTCCGCGCCGAAGGTCGACTTGAAATGCAGGATTTTCCCGGCAATGGTGTCCAGGGCATCATCCCAGGAGATGCGCTGCCACTTGCCGCTTCCCTTGGGTCCGACCCGGCGGACCGGATAGGTCAATCTGTCCGGGTGATAGACCAGCTGCGTGGCGCCGATTCCCTTTGAACAAAGTGTGCCATGGTTAATCGGGCAATCCGGATCACCGGCGATCTTCTCGATTTTGCCGTCCTTGAGATAGACAATAACACCGCATCCGCCATGACACATTCGGCAATGGCTCTTTACCACCGTGTCATAGCCATAGACCTCCATTTCTTTTTCCACGTTTGAATACACGAATTGGGGCATATGTTTTCTCCGTTATCAGACCGGGAGAGCGTGTCCCTTTATACGATGCGTCAAGAGCAAATTTTTCCGGTTAAATCATGTCTTGTTTTATTTAACCTTTTGCGGCTGAGAAGACAGGAAGCCAGGTCGCCATCATAAAAATCTTAGGTTCAGGTTAAGATTTATTCCCTTTCTCGACATCAGCCTCAACCTTTTCCCGGTTTCACGACCAACCCGCATCTACCTCGTCACTCGTCCCTCGTTACTTCTTCCCGACCTCATCGCCCCTTTGCAATTTAACCGCCCGCGAGCTTTGCGGTGTATCCGTGCCTCCTGATCTCATCCAATAGCGTTTGCCGCTGATCCCCCTGGATGATAATTACGCCGTCCTTAACGGATCCACCGGCACCGCAGCGGCGCTTTAATGTTTTGGCAAATTTCTGCAAATCCTCGTTTTCAAGGGGGACACCGAAAACGGCTGTGACGGTTTTGCCTTTACGCCCTTTGACTTCCCGCTGGATTCTGATGGTGCCGTCGTTGGGATAGCCTGCCGGCCGGCTATCGGCTTTATCCGCCTTCTTCTTTTTGCAGCGGCAGGCGGAAAGCGGCTTGCCGCATTCAGGGCAGGCCCGGCCGGTTTCTGTTGAATATACCAGGCGACTGTCATTCATGGTTTTATCTACCTGTTTCTTCCGAATGGAAAGGGTTGTTTTTCAACATCGTGTGTTTTACGTTTGGACAATCATTAAAAAAACGACCCCCATCAATTAAATGCGGCCGGTTAAACTTTAATCTCTTTCTCGACCTCAATCTCAGCCTCAACCTTTTTTAGTTCCCGGCTTCCCCTCCTACCAGCCCCCGCCGCCGCCTCCTCCGCCGCCGCCGCCGGAAGAACCGCCGCCGCCGCTGCCGGAGGAAGAACCGGGTGCGCTGGTGGAAGCGGAAACGGCGCCGGCAAAGGCGCTTCCCAGGGATGTTCCCAGGTTGCTGAACGAGGTGCGGCCCGAATACCACCCCGGGCGATAGGTCTTTTCTCTTTCGGCCTGCGCCAGGATATCCGCGAATTTATTATTCCACTGCTGTTCCACGTCCAGCGCCAGGGCGTAGGGCAGCAGCTTTTCAAACAGCCCCGGGGTGCGGTCGGGCGGGTTGAGCAGTTCCAGACGATCCTGCTCGGCAACGGAAAGATACATGCGAAACCCTTCCAGGGTATCCATCAGGCGGCGGCCGGCCCGGGTCGGCGCCTTTAAAAGCTGGTAAAATAAAATATTGACCCCGGCCAGCAGCACCAGGGTCGCGGGCACGGCCGGGCTGGCCGCATCAGCCAACATCTTTATTCCCATAATCTCGCCGAAAAAAAAGGGGCCCGCGAAAAGGCTTATCAAAACGGTTGTGCTGATGTTTCGGCTGGCCCAGGCCGCATATACCATCAGCCCCAGAACAGTGCAGCCGATTGTCCAGCCCGAAAGCCAGACCGTCATAAACAGTGCACCGGCGGTCTCCCTGCCGGACAGAACCTGGGCCACCACGAAAAGGATCGTCAGCGCAATGCCGGGAATGAAATAATCCTTGTTTTTAAGAAAATAGACCTTTTCATATTCGGCGCTCAGACTGGCTTTGAGGGCCTTGTTGGCGCCGCCGATGGCTTTGTGGTAGTCATTCGTCAGCGTCAATCGGCTCTGGGATTGAAACAGTTTCGCGGCGGCGGCCTTTTCGCCCTTCGACAAGGTTGCGTCCGCGCCGCCTGCGCGCTCCAGGGTGTACTTGCCGTCATCCCGTTCAGTGATGGTGAGATAGCCTTTGACCGCCATGTTCAGGATAGCGGCGGCAAAGGCTTTGCGATCGTAGCCCATCCGCATGACAAACCGGACCGAGGCCGGTGAAAACCCCCGGGGCTGTGTAAAACGCGGGATGATGGTTCCCTCGGCCGGGTCCCGCCCCACCTTCAGCCAGGCTGCAAGGTAATACCCGAAGACCACCAGCACGGCAAGCAGGGAAATCATGACCGGGCGGTAATCCGACAAAAAATAGATCAGGCGCTGGGAGGATGAGGGCCGCTGGACAAATCCCCTGGGCCAGGCAACGGCAATCGTCAGCCCTTCTTTAGGTTTCAGGACGCGCGTCGTGGTGAAACCCGGATTGCCGAATTCGTCCGGCTCGAACGCGAAGTCTTTTCCCCGGGCGCAGGAAAATCCGGTATAGGCCGCCCATTGAAGAACATCCGCTCCGGGCGGCAGTTCGATGACCGCCCGGGCCCGCTGGATGGGAAAGGCCCAGCCATTGCCCGTGACATTCCAGTAAAGCTCGTCAAAATCGTCGAAAAATCCCAGCTGGCGGTCAGTCCGGTAGGCGATTTCATAAGTGTAGGTCCCCGGCCGCAGGATGACGTCCTGGCTTCCCACATAAATCCGGACGCCGTTTTTCAGATCTTTGGTATGGTAGGCCGACGGCTGGTTGTCACGCTTGATATGGAGGATGCTAAAATCCACCCGCACGGTATTTCCCAGCCGGTCCCGGTAACGGGTGGGGAAATCGCGATAGATGCCGCGCTTGATCTGCTTCCCGGCGGCAACCACCGTGATGGTTTCCACCACGCTCAGGCCGCCGTTGGGGTGCACAAAAATGCGGCTGGAAAAATCCGTAATGATTTCCCGGCCGGCGCAATACGATGCAGCGGGCCATAATAAAACGGCCAGCATGACGGGCAGGAGTGAAAAAAGTAAAATGGTTCGCTTTCGTCTGGATGTCACCATTCGTTGATTCCGGAAACAAATTTTCATGAAATAGCCGGGTTAGAAGGAAACCTTCGGCACTGCCCGGTCGCCGGACTCCTCGATCTCGAAAAATTCCGCTTTGACAAAATTGAATTTGGCAGCCACGATGTTGCCGGGAAACTGATCGACCTTGATGTTTAGGTTCCGGACGGTGCCGTTGTAGTATCGCCGGGCCATTTGAATCTGGTCTTCGATCTCGGCCAGTCGTTGCTGGAGATCGATAAAATTCTGGTTGGCCTTGAGGTCCGGGTAATTTTCAGCCACGGCGAAAATGCGGGAAATGGCGTGGGTCAACTGGTCCTCGATGGCGGACTGCTGCCCGACTTCGGTTGCTTCGAGGCTGCGGGTCCGCAGCTCGGTAACTTCGGTCAGCAGGTTTTTTTCGTGGGACATGTAGCCCTTGACCGACTCGACCAGGTTTGGAATCAGGTTGGCCCGGCGCTTGAGCTGGACGTCGATGCCGCTCCAGCCCTCCTCGACCATGGTTCGAAGTTTCACCAGACCGTTGTAGATCGCAATAGACCAAACCACCAGAACGGCGGCAATCCCCAGCAAAATGAGACCGATATCCATCGTCTGACTCCTGTGTTGTTTTGTTCCGATTCACTTCATCCTCCATTTACGTCTCTTAAACCCAAGTCTTCCATCATTATTGGGTTCTTGGATATGAGGAACGTCCTTCATGCCTAACCATTTAATCAAGACTAAAGACAGCATCGTAAGCAGGTAAATAATAATAAAAATTACAGCGGGACGATCAAGTCGTGAATATATCGGCCCTTTATTCAGGCTTATTTCTTCAAGTGTTTTAGCTTCACCGTGTTTTGATACATCTAAATCCCCTTCGACTACTCTTGAAGGTTTTTTATACTGTTCTAATGAAAGCATAGGGATTTTGATCTTCTGACCAATTTTAAGCCTGTTAATATCCTTGATATTGTTTGATTTGGCTATCATGGTGATTTTATTGTAATCCCCATAGTATTCGTAGGATATTTTTGAAAGACTGTCACCAGCCTTAACAGTATGGATCTGATAGTTGTGCGATTTATTATCATCGCTCAATGCGTGGGCAGGTATATTACATAAGGCTACAGGTATCAGCACTGACAATAATATTATATAGAGCTTGGATTTTTTCATACCGGTTTTCATTTTAATATATCATCTGTTAACTTTCCTCCGCAGCTTCCCTGACCATTTAAACGTAACCACCTTCCGTGCGGCCAGGGTCATATCGCTGCCTGTTGCAGGGTTTCGGCCCCTGCGCACATTTTTTTCATTTACGCGGAATTTCCCAAATCCGCTGATCAACACGTCCTCACCGGATGCGAGGGATTTCTTAATGAGCTCAATGAGGGTTTCAACAAGCGCAACGGATTGTTTCTTTGTAAAGTCAAGCTCTGAATGGATACGTTCAGCGATCTGTGCCTTAGTGAGTGCCATCGGGATACTCCTTTTGTGATAAAAGGGTTAGGAAGGACAAAAACACCTTATGTGAAAATCATAAAATTTGTCAACAATTAAAGATGTTATAGACGGTATGATATGATTGTTACCGATTATGGTTATCCGTGGGATTTTGAGAGATTGCTATTGGGGAAGATGTTGGATATATTTGCTTTAAGTCGTCGGTCCTTTACCTCACATATTGTATGTGCCGTTAAAATAAAAAAGCGGGCAGTCGAATACAACAACTCCCAACCTGCGTGCGAAATGATAATCCATTAACTTATTTTTAAAGCGCGATTTCAATAGCGAAGCGCAACACTTGGCAAAGCAGAAAGGAGACCCCATGAACGCGAGCACCATTAAAATTAGACTCATGCAGGCTGACGATTTTGACGCTGTGGTCGGGATTGACGAGAAAGTATTCAAGGCTTCGCGGCCGAAGTACTATGAACTGAAATTTGAAAAGCTTTTTAAATCCAAAGATTATTTGCCCACGTCGCTTGTTGCAGAGAAAGAAGATGGAACGGTGGTGGGGTTTGTAATGGGGGAACTCTATATGGGAGAATATGGTATTTTCCAGGAACAAGCAGCCCTGGATACCATCGGCGTTGATCCCGATTACCAGCATAAGGGTATCGGTGAGCAGTTAATGATTGAGTTTGTTGATCATTTGAGATCACTCGGTGTTCAAAAAATAAACACCTTGGTCGACAGTAATGATTCCAAACTGATGCATTTCTTTAGCGCGAACCGATTTAGCCCCTCCAAAACCATTATTAATCTGGAACGAAACCTTTGATGCCGCTGAGGGATTGGTGACGGTACCCATACGAGTACACAGGTGAAACATTGAGGTGTAAAAGTCAAAAACCTACCGGACAATTTGTCCCCTCGGGTTGAATGCTGTCAGGCCACTTCCTTAAGTGAAATAGACAAATTTGAATATAGATTTAAAATATCACGCCCGAGCACTTCTTGCCGATAGACGTAACGAGAAGGATGGTTGACCGATTATAGGTATCGAGTCATTATCTGTCTGATATTTCTGTCAAGGGTAGAATCCGGTTCACGTACAAGCTGTATACTGCATAACCAAACAGCGTCCCCATCTTTACGCATCTCCACAACTTTAAAACTTCCGATTAACATCCACAAAAACGTCAATGATGTATTTGGAAAGCTTGTGTTTGTGTCCGCCAAGGAAAGAACGCATGGCTTCAAGTGCGCCGGTCCATTCAGCTTTTGATGTCGAAATATGAGTAGGGTCATCGATGAAAAAAACAAAAACAAGGTAAGCCGGGATATTGTTTAAAACTCTCAGCAGATAAAGATGTGCCAATCTGTTTGCGTATTGATAAAGGCCCCGGGTAGGATCGATATGAGTTTTCAAGCCCAAATATTTTTGAGTTTGATTCAGGCTTTTTTTAAT
>Ga0180009_10005877_pt1 | contig 13030 bp, 10 predicted proteins | sample OS_PC_MetaG_FD_123537 | JGI IMG/M metagenome (GOLD analysis project Ga0180009, IMG submission 123537) | Groundwater microbial communities from the Aspo Hard Rock Laboratory (HRL) deep subsurface site, Sweden - OS_PC_MetaG | ecosystem: Environmental > Aquatic > Deep subsurface > Groundwater... | reverse complement strand
GGTTTCCCGGGCAGAGCTTCCTCTACTGAATTCCCGTTCTCGTCAAACATAGCCCGTACTTTCGCCAATTGCTGCGCGTCTTCAAAAAGCGGGAGAGACTTGCGAAGCGCCCCCTTCTTCACCAAAACACTAGCTACCATTCCCTTCCCTTTATCAACGCGGGTTTCGATCACAACCGCCTCAAGAGGCGCTTGAGGCTCCGAGGTAATCCCCTGCATTTGGGCTACCAAAATAATCATATCCAACAGCTCTTGAATGCCTGTGCCGTTTTTGCCGGAAACAGACACAAACGGAACAGTGCCCCCAAAGCCTTCTACTTGTACTCCTTCTTTGGCCAAATCAGCCTGAACCTTCTTTACGTTGGAGGATGGCAAATCTATCTTATTAATGGCAACAATTAGGGATACTCCTGCTTCCTTTATCTGCTGTAAAGACTCGACTGTTTGCGGTTTCACACTGTCGTCTGCCGCAACCACCAACACAACAATATCCGCGACACGAGCGCCTCTGGAGCGCATTTTGGCAAAAGCCTCATGCCCGGGAGTGTCTATAAAGGTGATGAGTTGGCTTTTTACTTTTACCTGGTAAGCTCCGATGTGCTGGGTTATACCCCCGTGTTCTTTGGCTGCTACACTTGTGTGTCTTATTGCGTCAAGAAGAGTAGTTTTCCCGTGGTCAACGTGCCCAAGAACCGCGACAATTGGCGGTCGCGGAAGATTTGGACTCTGTATGGCACGATTTTTTGTCATAATAATTTATCCCTGACCCTAGACGCAGATCCATACTTATTCCTTTTTATCGGCGCTTGCTACGGTTTCGGCAATGGTAATCGTTTCCGGCTGCTTTTCTTTCTGAAGTTTTGCTTTTTTTGGAGACGCCTTTTTTGATTTCTTCCCCTTTTTCCCGGCAGATACGCTTCCCTGATCACCCGAAGACGGTGCAACCGTAGTTTTTTGCGCTGATTCTGCCTCTTTTCCCTCCTTAGCACGGATATCTATTTTCCACCCTGTTACCTTTGCCGCCAGCCGAACATTTTGTCCTTCTCTACCGATAGCAAGCGACAGCTGATCCTCGGCAATCGATACAACCGCAGATTTTTTGACAGTATCCAAAGAAACGTCCATGTCTTTGGCAGGGGCAAGAGCCGCGGTAATAAACTGCTTTATATCGTCGCTCCATTGGATAATATCGACTTTCTCATTTCCCCCAAGCTCATTAATGACAGCCTGTACCCGAACGCCTTTCTGCCCTACGCATGATCCCACAGGATCCACACCTGATTGGTTAGAATAGACAGCTACCTTTGTGCGCCCTCCGGCTTCCCTGGCCACAATCCGAAGCTCCACGGAGGCTTGAGCAACTTCCGGTACTTCACGACGAAACAATCCTTCAACAAGGCCTTTATGTGCTCTGGATACTACGATCTCGTTGCCCCGAGCTGTTTCACGAATTCCTTCAATATAAAACGTCAGACGCTGATTCAGGTGATACCGTTCGCCTTGGCTCTGCTCCTGCGACGGCATGACCGCTTGAGTTCGCCCTATGTCGACGATAATGTTCGGACCATCAAACCGCAAAACCATGCCCGGTATGATGCTTCCGATTTTATTTTGATAATCCGCAAGCACTGCCTGTTTTTCTGCTTCACGAATTCTCTGCAGGATAACTTGTTTAGCAGTTTGAGCGGCAATGCGTCCAAACCCGGGGGGCGTGACGTCTTTGCCGTCTTTGAATATCTTCGCTTCTCCGCTATCTGAATCCACTTCGACTATCAACATGGGGAGCTCATCGGCACCGTAATCTTTGCGATATGCAGCCAAAATAGCAGCTTTTATGGTCTCAAGAATCACAGAGGGATCCAACCCCCGTTCGGTGGCTACCTGGTTTAACGCTAGTGCAAATTCGCTTCGTACTATTGCAGGCATGTTAGTATCCACATGCTGATTTGCTTCTTAAGCAAATCGCATAGTGGTCTCTACACCCGCCGCTAACGCGCTTCCGCCAGCTGGCGGATAAGTCGCGGCGGGTATTAACTTTTTATAAAAAAAGGCGGGTCTCCCCACCTCGTCAAACAAACCGTATGTATTATATATCTCCAGCTGCTTTTAGTCAATGCGGCTAAGTTCCTCCAGTAATTCTTTTTGGCGCCGGTTTAATCTCGTTGGCACGCGAAGAGTAATTCTGACATACTCATCTCCCCGGCTTGCCTCGCTGCGAAACAGACCGCCTCCGCGCACATGGGGCGCCCCTTTTCCGCGCAAGCGGATAGATGTACCCGATTGAGTACCGGGCTGAATACGTATCTTGATCGGCCCGTCAATTGTGGGCACTTCGATAACGGTTCCCAAGGCAGCCTGGGTGAAGGTAATTTCTTTCTCAAGAAAAATATCGTCGTCCTCCCGCTGAAACTCACGGCTTGGCCGGACGGAAATGACGATATCAAAATCATCAAACCGGATCCGTGACCCGCTTTCCACGCCTGCCGGGATTTTAATGGTTTTTCTCGCCGTTCCTTCTCCTGCCCTTCCCCTCGGCAGATGGACTTCTTTTGTCGTGCCTTTCACCGCCTCCATAAAGTCGATCGTAATTTCGTATGCTTCCCGCCTCCTCGCCCCACGGGGAGAAAATCCGCCGCCGAAGAATTGTTCAAAAATTTCAAAAGGATCAAATACGTCTCCGAAGCCACCAAAAGGTGAAGCCCCGCCCGAAGCACCGGTTGAGTAAGAATAGGTAAACGGCCCCTGGCGATATGTTCCTCCGAAAGGCCCTTCAGCGCCGCGCGCGCCGAAGCCCCCGCCGGGGGCGAAGGCGGCGTAACCGAACTGATCGTACGCACTGCGTTTATCGGTGTTAGAAAGCACCGCATACGCCTCATTAATTTCCTTAAACTTTTCATTGGCGTTCGGCGCCTTATTGCGGTCAGGATGCCACTCGAGAGCAAGCTTCCGGTATGCTTTTTTGATATCGGCAAGCAGTGCAGTTTTCGTAACTCCCAATACCTCGTAATAATCACGTTTTGTAGCCATAAATGAAGGCGCGGGGAGGCGTTCCTTTTCGAGCACCGTCACGCAGGGTATGAATCAATTGAACACACTATACCTATGTTGCTTGACGGATGCGCAGCAAAAGGAATGCCGACCTCAGCGCCTCGCGCATATATTGATTAGCTTACCACTTCTCCCTCTTCTACCTTCTTCTCATCTTTTTTCTCTTCTGCTTTTGGCTCTTCAGCCGGCGGCGTTTGTCCCTGCGAATACATCGACGCTCCCACCTTCTGCACCGCGTCGGATAGCTCGCTGGTTTTGGCCTCAAGATCCTCCTTGGTGCCGCTCTCGAGAATGTCTTTAAGCGCTTTGATTTTCTCTTCTACAGCTTTTTTGTCCTCGTCGTTTGCTTTGCTGCCTGCATCTTTGAGCGTCTTTTCGGCCACGTAGATTATGTTGTCCGCTTTATTTCTTACCTCGATCTTCTCTTTCCTGTCCAAGTCTTCCGCTGCATGTGCTTCTGCCTCTTTCTGCATCTTCTCGACTTCATCTTTCGAAAGACCTGTTGAACCGGTTATGGTTATCTTGGACTCTTTGCCGCTTGCTTTGTCTTTGGCAGAAACATTGAGAATGCCCGAGGCATCTATGTCAAACGAAACCTCAACCTGCGGCACGCCGCGGGGGGCTGCCGGAATTCCGGAAAGCACAAAACGCCCAAGCGACTTATTGTCGCCAGCCATCGGCCGTTCCCCTTGCAAAACATTGATCTCAACGGATGTCTGATTGTCCGCGGCTGTCGAGAAAATCTCGCTTTTTGTCGTAGGGATCGTCGTGTTTCTGGCAATCAAGGGTGTTGACACTCCTCCAAGTGTTTCTACTCCCAATGTCAATGGCGTCACGTCCAAAAGCACAACGTCCTTTACGTCCCCGGCAAGAACGCCTGCCTGTACCGCAGCACCAACAGCTACCACTTCATCTGGATTTACCGACCGGTTGAGGTCTTTCCCGAAAAAGCTCTTCATTGTTTCGATAACCTTGGGCATCCGCGTCATACCACCGACCATGATGATTTCGTTCACGTCCGACGTTTTTATCTTCGCGTCTGCCAGGCATTTTTTGACAGGCTCGATCGTCCGTTTGATCAAATCGTCAACAATCGACTCAAGTTTTGCCCGAGACAATTTCATCACCAGGTGAAGCGGCCCATCCTTCCCCTGTGTGATGAACGGAAGGTTCAACTCGGCCTGAACCGATGAAGAAAGCTCTATCTTGGCTTTTTCTGCTGCATCGCGGAGCCTCTGGAGCGCTTGAGCATCTTTGCGAAGGTCTATTGCATGCTCCTTTTTGAATTCGTCGGCAATATAATCCACGATGACCTTATCAAAATCATCACCGCCTAAGTGTGTGTCACCATTGGTGGCCTTCACCTCATATACTCCCTCGCCCAATTCCAAGATGGATATGTCAAACGTGCCGCCGCCCAAATCGTACACCGCTATCGTATGCGCATTTTTCTTCTCCAGCCCATACGCAAGCGCCGCGGCTGTGGGCTCGTTTATGATACGCATAACCTCCAGTCCTGCAATTTCGCCTGCCTGTTTGGTCGCCTGGCGCTGACTGTCGTCAAAATACGCAGGGACAGTAATCACCGCTTGCTTCACTGTCCCGCCCAGATAATGCTCAGCATCTGCTTTTATCTTCGACAGGATCTTTGCTGAAATTTCCTGAGGCGTAAACTGCCGGCCTTCCACCTCAATGACAGCCATGTCACTCTTCCCGGCTTTTATAGCGTAAGGAAGCCATTTTATGTCGCCTTGAACACTCTTGTCGCTGTATTTTCTCCCCATGAGACGCTTGACAGAAAAGACGGTTGATTTAGGATTGAGAACCATCTGGTGTTTTGCAACATCTCCAACGATGTTTTTCACCGGATCTACGACAGAAGGTATGACGTTTCTCCCCTCTGCGGAGTAAATGACTTTTGGCGCCCCTCCTTCCATGACAGATACGCAGGAGTTGGTTGTACCCAGATCAATGCCGATTATTTTGCTCATAATGTCCTCCTATATTTAATAATAATTTGTATAAATTTTTATAATAATTATTGCTTTCTGCCGACTTTCACCTTGGCCGCTCTTAAGACTTTTCCGTGCATTTTGTAACCTGCCAATATTTCTTTTATTACCACATCGTCTTCACCGGTTACCACTTCAATGCACTCCATTACGTGAGGGTTAAACTTTGTTCCCGCTGTCTTCATCTTCTCAACATTGTATTCGGACAACAAAACATTCAATTCTTTGAGAGCCAGGCTCAAACCCTGATCGTTGGTGTGCTTATGAACTTGCTCCAACGTATCCAATACCGGCAGAAGTCTTTCAAGAAAAATCTGTACGGCAAATCTTCGTGTTTCTTCTTTTTCTGCAAACGTTCTTTTCTCCAGATTTTGGTAGTCCGCCAAAGCCCGCATGTATTTGGACTTCCAAGTTTCTACCTGTTTCTGTAACTCTCTTTTTTGTTCATCTGTATGTTTTTTCATAGATAATCTGCAAAGGATTTTGCCGTGAATAATGCGAGCCCGTGCGCATTTACCAATTTAGTCCGAATTCCGTAATAAGATCACCTACATATCGTACCACCGGCACGATGTATGAGTAATTCAGCCGAGACGGACCTACAACCCCTATGGCGCCAGACACATGAGGCGTATTGAACCTGTGGTATACCAGACTGCATTGAGAAAGCTGCCTTCCTCCTCCTTCCATCTCATCTCCCAAAATAACGTCAAAAGGATTGCCATGCTCCTCAAGCAAATGCCACCAGAAATCAAACTCATCAAGAGATGTAAGCACACTTTGGGTAAGTTCATAATCATAAAACTCCGGCATCGATAATATGTTTGCCGCCCCGGCGTAATACAAATCTCCGTCCTTCGTTGCTGTCAGCGCTAATGTCTTTGTTTTTTGCGCTAAGGTTTTTGTGGCTTCACGCAGTAATTTATCTACCTGCTGACGATAATCCCACATGCTTTCCTTAACAGCTACCTCGTCAGACACCGACAAATCTTTCTGTTTCATGAGGTGCTCTACATAATACTTCAACGCTTGAGACGTGGGCGTCCTGCCGGCAGAAGTATGAACCTGTTTCAGAAGCTGCATAGAGGTCAGCTTCATCATTTCGTTTCTGATCGTCGCCGGAGAAACACCAAGATTATATTTCTTTTCAAGCGTATCGGAGCCGACCGGCTCAGCGGTGGCTATATACTCCTCTATGATCGCTTTTAATATCTGAACCTGTCTTGGTGTTAATTCGTCTACCGTTTTCATAACGTATATGAATTAGCAGTAATATACAACGAGTGCTAATCTACTGTCAAGAGGCAGTGCCCTCTTGCCAACTGACCGGTGCTTCGACATAATAATCGTACGGTGAAAAAACTGCTTCTCATATTATTTACACTCCTAACGTTTTTGGCAATACCTGTTGTAGTGTTTATTGCCAAACAACGGCAGGAGTTGAGGAAAAAAGCTGCGCCGGCAACTACGCTCTCGTTTCTACCGGCGCAAGTGACAAAAAATGTCGGCGACACGTTTTCTCTGGAAGTTCATATTGAGACAGCAGGCAATCAGGTAGTTGCCGCGGAGCTTCATGTTTCTTTCGACCCGACTGTTCTTTCAGTACAAACAATTACCAACGGACCTCTCTTTCCTAATATCCTCGCTTCCGGAACTACCGGACAAGGTACGGCAGGAATTACCGTAGGCGCTACCAATACAATGTCCCCTGTAAGCGGCAGCGGTACGGCAGCAGTCATCACATTCCAAGCCGCCGCCAAAACATCCTCACCGGTGTTAGTCAAATTTGACTCAACGACCTTTGTCGGAGCGCTGGGTGAGGGGTCGACGAATGTTCTGGTAGGTACGACAAATGCGACAGTTACCATACAAGATTCCGGCCTTTCTGTTGGTGCGCTATCCGACGAAATCTCTCCTACTCCCACCACGACACCGTATCTTATTGCCACCCCTACCATCACACCAGGGCCTCTTGCAACAGAATCCGGAGAGGCCTCTCCCTCTGCGCTTGCAATTCTTTCACCAAAAGAAGGGGAAAATGTTGTAACAGAACAACCTGCTATTTATGGAAAAGCGCCGCCCAACTCTACAGTAACACTGACAATCTACTCTAATCCGATTACTACAACTATCATTGCCGATTCTTCCGGCAATTGGACCTATACACCTGTCGATCCGCTTCCCGCTGGCCCTCATGACGTCGTGGCGAGTATCCAGGACCCGTCAACCGGAAATACGCTAACAAGTACAACCTCTTTTGTAGTTCCGGCAATCGGAGGACTTGGAGGGGGCGGATCGGAAAGCGCCATACCGACCGCCGGAAACACATACAGCACGCTTCTCTTCTTGATAATTGGTTCTCTCTTGTTGGTTTTCGGACTGCTTGCTCCGGTAGTTATACGGTAAATACGCCTATGTTTTTGGCAAAACGCGTCTCACCAAACATTATTTCTGTAGTCTCGTTCATAACTCTTATTATTTTTTTGCCGCTTCTCCTTTTGGCTGCATATCAAACGGCACGCATTCTCACGCGAGCAACTGGAACCCGAGCCCGTATTACTATCAACACCCGAACTCATCTTGAACCAATACATACTGATTTCTACCATGCTTTTGCGCAGGGAGGGGAAGAAAGCGTCGATATGCTGGCTCCGGTACTCTCTCACGTCAAAAATCTTTCTCCTCAATACATCCGCATCGACCATATCTATGATCATTACGATGTCGTGGGAAAAGTTCATAACAGCCTCATGTTTAACTGGGGCAAGCTTGATGAAACAGTTGAGACAATACGCGCATCGGGAGCTACGCCTGTGTTTTCTCTCTCGTACATGCCTGGTGTCATTGCCAAAGACGGTCAGGTTACTAACGCGCCGGATAATTGGGAAGACTGGGCGCTTGTGGTACAAAAAACCATTGAGCATTACAGCGGTAAATCGGGAAAAAATATTCCCGGTGTCTATTACGAGGTATGGAATGAACCGGACCTGGAACAATTTGGAAAATGGAGCCTGAGGGGGGATAAAAACTATCTTACGCTTTACCGTTATGCTGCCTCCGGAGCAAATAGTGTAACCGGCGTCAATAGATTTTTTCTTGGCGGTCCTGCCACAACCGGTTTATATAAAAACTGGGTCATTGCGCTTGTTGAAAGCGGAGAGCGCCTTGATTTTCTTTCCTGGCATTCCTATTATCCCGATCCGACGCGCTTTGCATCCGATCAACGGAACGTCGTCTCATGGCTCATGCCGTATCCCCAATATACGCTTATTCCTAAACTTATTACTGAATTCGGATTTTCCGGAGCCAAAGATACGCGCTACGGCTCATCATACGCTGCCGCCTATACTGCTTCTGTAGTGCGCCAGCTTATCTCCGGCAGCCCCACGCTCTTATTCTCATTCCAACTCAAAGACGGACCGGACCAAGAGTCCGGGGACGGATGGGGCATCATTACTCATGAAGCCAACGGCGCACAACCCAAACCGCGGTATCAGGTCTATGAATTTCTGGATGCCATGAAAGGAACCCGTCTGGCACTTACCGGCGAAGGCACATGGGTGACCGGATTTGCTTCCGTCAGGGACAACACCATACGCGTCCTTTTGGTAAACTTTGACCAAAACGGTAACCATGTCGAAACCGTTCCAATCACCTTCGAAAATCTCCCCTCCGGAACATACACGTACCACGAACGACTGTTACTCGGCCGCGACGTTACATCCCAAGAAACCGTTTCCGACACGACCCTGACAAAACAAGTCTATATGCCTGCTCAAAGCGTGGCGGTGTTGGAATTAACGAAGCAATAAAAGTGCATTATCAACTATGCTTCATGCCTTTCTCTATCATCTCTTCAACTTTTCGCTTTGCTTCCTCGAGAAGTTCTTTAGATTTTTTGCGCGCCTCGTAGGATTGTTGCACTAAATCAGCGATTTTTTGTTGAATATCGAGGGATAAATCTGGAACCCACGTATTTTCTATATCCTCATCCGTGATAGTTGGGTAAGAAGTCCCGGTCGTTGGTCTTTCGAGCTGTAACTTGCCAACAACTGACCTGAAAACTACTTGCAAGTATTCTCTCATTGGATAACCTACGTTAAAAACAGAAAAAGCACCGCTTGCTATGAAATTATCAGAGAATTCTTGTGGAATTATTGCTATTGCACCTCTCGTTGGTCGAACTTTTGAAATAATAAGCTCATTACCGCTCAAGCCAATCTTCGCATTAGCAGGAAGCTCTTTACCCAAAATTCTATTAAAAGTTACTTCGCCATTGCCTGCATTGACATTACTTATTTCAATGTAATTGTATTCTATATCAGGCGTGGGTTTTACTGTGTTTTTTATCCTTTTGGCTATCCCCAACATTCTTTTCTTTTTAATTATCTTATCAACTATCAATTGATATTTTGGCTGAAAGTAGTCAGCATCCATACGGTTAAAATTTTTCACATCCGAAAAATTCACCTCAAACGTCAAATCTTCAGAAAATTGAAAATCCGCAAGACCTAATTCATCTAAAAGTAACTTTTCCGCGCGAACATATACCCGTTTTGACTCACTTAGAGATTCTTGTGATTTCAAAAATAATCTCCCTATTTCCTCTTGTTTGCCCTTTGGAGGAATAAATATCAATAGATATTTGAGATCATCTATGTTTAACCCCACCTGAATATGTCCTCTCATACAGCGTAACAGAAGATTTTTACCGTATTTGGAATTGAGATATGATATTAAATAATGGGGATTGATACTATCAGTTCTAAATACGGTACTTTTACAACTAAATATTGCAGGAAGGGAATATTTGTCTACAATTGCGACATTTCCGAGAGTTCCAACAACTGATATCAAAATATCACCCTCGTCAAGAGAGTATTTTTTGAGTCTTTCAAAATCCTTCTCAGGAATATAAACATTATCATTGTCTGCAATAATGAATTCCTTAACATCTTTTCCACGAATATATCTATATTTTCCCTCAGTTACATAGTTTTCTACATTAAATTCGGATCCAAATGGCCCAGTTGTAAATTTACCTTTTATACCATTCCAAGATTTATAACTGTGCGTCCGTACCAAATCATTAACCAAATGAAGGTATTCTGGCTGGTAATATTCCGCATCCAGCCGGCGTGCGCCTTCGAGTTGGGATTTTTGAATGATTGAATAAACCATATTACGCTTTCTTTTTTAGTAGCAGTGCTATCGCGCTTACTCGCATATTAAACGGAGGAACAAATGGAATTAACATATTTACCTCCAAAAACGAAAACCTTCTTTTTTAGCAAAATCGATGAATTTATCTGCAATTGCATCTAAATCATGATCAAGAACTTTGCGGAAACGGGCGTCGTGAACGTAGTTACCAGCCGCGTCTTTTTTGTAGACGTAGTCGCCGGAGTTATCTTTCCCTGCTTTTTTGGATACTGCCATGAATATCGGATAATCCCTGAGCTGTTCGCCCTCTTTACCCGCCGAAGCTTCAGCGAAGGAAGGCCACTTCTGCAAAAAGAGGACCGATGTTTTGGTTCCGGTATGTGGCTTAAACGTATTACCATGGAGGCCAACAATTGCCAAAATGCGCGCTTTAGCAAATATCCACTGCCGGATATATTCCATGTTTGTATTATTGAGAACCCCTTGCGGCAAAACGATAGCAAGTCTCCCGCCCGGACGCACAGCATCAAGGGAACGCTCGATGAATAGAATGTGCCGCTCGACGTTATTTCGGAGTTTGCCGTCTTTTTTAGCTAATTTGTACTGACGCAAGAGTCCCTGCTCGGGGTTTTCACCAGCAAAGGGCGGATTTGTCATCAAAATATCAAAATTGAGATACCGATACGTAAGTTGATTCTCTTTTGTATCCTGTGGATTATCCGTCTGCACAAGACGCGGTTTGAGGGCTACACGCGCGTCTTCGCTTTCAGCTCCTTGCCATTCCCGAGCGTCTAGGGAATTGCGTTTAAAAATATTATGTTTACCATCCCCGGCGATAAGCATGAGCGCCTGCGAAATACGGCGCATATTATCGTCAAAATCGATACCAAATAAGTACCGGCCAGCATACGTTTTTTGTGCCGCTTCGGTTTTTAAGTATTGATCCCACACGTGATACATAGCGTGGAGAATAAACCCGCCGGACCCACAAGCTGGATCTATAATGTATTCGTCTGCTTTAGGATTCAGCATCTTAACACACATTTTTATCACATGGCGGGGTGTAAAATATTGTCCTTTTGTTCCTTTCGCAACTTCCGTAATCAGATACTCGAATGCACTATCGATAATTTCATACTCTCCTTGCCCGATTTCAAATAAACGAATATTCTCAAGAAGCGGAACGCAGATATTGAGGCGGTCGGGAGATAACCGAATCCGGTCTGACGACTCAAACGTGTCCGGCCACTCGCGAGCGGCATTTTTAAACAGCTGATTAATGGTCTCATACGTTTTTTCCGAATCTCGATATTTTCGGAAAAGAACTTCTTGACCTTCTCTTCGTTCTTGAGCAAGCTTTTCATCAAAAAGTTTGGCGTAAATGATCTTAAATATCTCCTCAAATACATTTGCACCGGATCCGGCAAGCGCAAGCTCTTCTATGCGCTTGACGATTTCTACAAAATCAAATTTCGGTGAAAGATCTGACCATTTCTTTTTTATCTCAAAGAGGTCATCAATCGTCTGGTCAACGCGTGGAATATCACTTAATGTATCTTGGTATTCTTTGGGATACGGACGATATAAAATGACGCGCTCCTTCCCGTTGGACCATACGCCGATTTCCGATCCTTCTGATGAAAGATAGCTTTTGAGTTGGTCAACGCCTTTTTTCTCAGTCGGGTTTTTAACTTCAACAATGATGAATGGTGTAATTTTGTCTTTTTTATAGACTACGATATCCGCGGCTTTTGTATGAATTTCCCGGCCGAAATGAATACTTTTTTCCGTATCAATCCGATCAAACGGATAGCCGTACTGTGCATGCAATTTATAAAGCCAGAGTTGACGAATAATTTCTTCGGGCCTCACTTTTTGTTTGGCCTCATCAAAAACCAATTTTCTATTGCCAGACTTTAAATCTTTTATAGTAAAAATACCGCGCTCTTCTTCTCGGATGTCCAGTACTTCGGAGAATTCTATGCCTTCAAATTCTTTCAGACCATAGGCTACCGTAACATCACCAAAAACCGTATCAATAATCTCTTTGGCACTATTTGGTTTTATCGTTGGCATATACCCTCCTTTATTTCGCCGATTTCCAATACCCGTCTTTTAAGACAGAAATCACGCGACCCACTAGCCGCATTTTATCTGTGGCGGGAATGACTGAATATTTTGGATTTTCGGGCTTCAGATAAACGTATGGAGGCTTATCGTCAGAAATGAACCGTTTAACAGTCTTTTCGCCATCGATGTCCGCAAGCACGATGTGACCGGATACAAATTCTTTTTCGCTTTTAACCAATACTACGTCGCCATCATCAATACCAGCATTAATCATGGAATCGCCACGAATTTTGAGCAAAAATACCTCCTCGCGCAGAAGCGCCGCGTCTTGTGATACCTGCTGCCATTCGCCCGATATTTCAATTGGTTCAATTGGTATACCTGCCGTAGTCACCCCGAGGAATGGCGCCAAAGGTGGTTTACCAAGCAATTCATATCCGAGAGGCAAAATTGCTACACTGCGAGCCGCTGATTCAGTTCGTTTGATAAAACTCTTTTCCTCAAGTTTAGAGAGTAGATCAACAACTGATTGGTTAGAAGAAACACCGAGACACTCCCGCATTTCTTCAAATGTTGGAGGATACCCTGTGTCTATGATATGTTTGTAGACTATAGAAAGCAGGTCTTTTTGCCGCTTTGTAATCCTCTTATCCACGGTAGTTTGATACTACCCGACTATTTGTTCTGGGTCAACTATATATTTTAGTATCAAAATAGCACTTTCTGTTTACTTACCTC
>Ga0180009_10005876_pt1 | contig 13032 bp, 11 predicted proteins | sample OS_PC_MetaG_FD_123537 | JGI IMG/M metagenome (GOLD analysis project Ga0180009, IMG submission 123537) | Groundwater microbial communities from the Aspo Hard Rock Laboratory (HRL) deep subsurface site, Sweden - OS_PC_MetaG | ecosystem: Environmental > Aquatic > Deep subsurface > Groundwater... | reverse complement strand
TGTTACGAGATGTTCATGGGTCCCCTCGAAGTGGTCAAGCCCTGGCAGACCCGGGACGTGGTGGGCATCCGGCGCTGGCTGGATCGTTCCTGGCGGCTGTTCATGGATGAAGAGGGCGCGCTGCGCGACACCGTGCAGGACGTCGAGCCTGACGAATCCCTCTCCCGGCTGATACACAAGACCATCAAGGCCGTAACCAACGACCTGGACGGCATGCGGTTCAACACGGGCATCGCCCGGCTCATGGAGTTGGTCAACGGTCTCACGGCCGAGAAGGTGCGGCCGCGCAGCGTGCTCCAGACCTATGTGCTGCTGCTGGCGCCGTTTGCGCCCCACGTGGCCGAGGAGCTATGGCACAAGCTCGGCCATGCCCAGAGCCTGGCCTACGAGCCCAGGCCGGCCTTCGACGAGGACCTCGCCGCGGCCCCGGAGATGGAGCTGGTGGTGCAGATCAACTCCAAGGTGCGCGCCCGGTTTCTGGTCCCGGCGTCCATCAGCAAGGAGGACGCCCTCGCCCTGGCCAAGGGCGACGAAAAAGTCGCGCCTGCGCTGCTAGGTAAGACCCTGGTGCGCGAAATTTTCGTGCCCGCACGGCCGGGGAAGTGCCCCCTGGTGAACTTTGTGGTGAAGGGTTAAGGGCGATGTTCAGTTACATCGATCCATCGATCGTGGAGCTGCTCCTGCGGGAGAACGTCTTGCGCCACGTGGATCGTCAAGGCCACGAAATCGACAACGGCACCGACCTGTCGCCCTACCTGTCCATGCTGGGCCCGGTGCCCCTGCCCATCACCCTCGAAAACGGTGACGAGGCCGCGTTCCAATGGCACGCCTTTGTGCGCCACAGCGAGTTCGGTCTGATCAAAGAGGTGGCCGAGCGCATCCGCAGCGATGAGACCCGCGACCTGGTCCCGCTTTTGTCGACGTACATGCAGGTCAGCTCCATCCTGACCCACGGCGACTTTGCCGCCGCCGAGGCCCCCGTGGTGCGCGTGCACTCCTGCTGCATGACCTCCGACGTCTTCGGCTCGAGGCGCTGTGAGTGTGGTCCCCAGCTGCACGCGGCGTTCCGTCGGGCCGTGGATGAAGGCGCGGGCGCGGTGATCTACATGTCCAGCCACGAAGGTCGCGGCATCGGCCTGTGGGCCAAGGCCGTCACCTATCTCCTGCAGGACCTGGGCCAGGACACCTACGAGGCCAACACCGCCCTGGGCCTGCCCGAAGACTCCCGCGACTTCGCCGACGCAGCCGTGGTCCTACACGCGCTGCGCCCGGACAAAAAGGCCATCCGCCTGCTCACCAACAACCCCCTCAAGGTGTCGGACCTGCAAAAAGGCGGCATCGAGATCCGCGAGACGGTCCCCCTCGTCGTGGGTTTCACCAGGCACAACCTCCGCTACATGAAGTCCAAAAAATCCAAGGGCCACGACATCCCCGACCAGGCCCTGAAAAAAGATTGACGCGTCGTTACCTGATCGCGGCGCAGAGTCTGTGAAACGCGAGGGCGGCGGCGTTTGATCCGGGATTTCCGGTGCACGAAAACATGTTGCCCCTGCGTGTGAATCCTTGGTGAAAGCGTAACTTCGGCTGGGGATCGTGCTTCCAGCTGGAGCTGTAAGTCAGCGCGAAGGTCCAGCCCGGCCCCGGGCCTTTTTTCATCAGGTAGCCGTGGATCTTCATGTTGGGGAGCCGGCTGAGCTGCGCCAGGACTTTGTCCAGGGTCAGTGGCACCAGCGCCCGGCGGACCACCAGGGCGCCGTGTTTCTTCAGGGAAATCTCGTCTCCGGACATTTCGGCCTGCTTCACTTGAGCCCCAGGGGGCAGCCTTAGCTGGAGTCGGGTGTTTGCCAGTCGCCGGTGGCCTGGGAGGAGGGCTGCTTTGCCGCCGGCCGGCGACCGTGAGCTGCCCTTGAATGTCACGGTGCGCTCACCTCTGCCCTGTCCCCCGCCCTTTTCATCAACCGCGTTGATTTGGAACGTATGGGTGCCGCTACGCAGCGGCCTGTCGGTGCACGCGGCAGCGATCCAACGCAGCTTGCTCGTCTTTAACGCGGGCCGGAATGGACTCGGTGGTTTCAGGGTGAGCCCCCAGTTTTTTTTCCCCAGGTTGTCCGTGAGTGACAGGTCCAACCGGACGCTGTCGTGCAGCTGCCCGCTGTCCTCCTCGGTGTACTTCGCGTGGGCAATCTCAAATCGATATCTGAAGTAGGTGCCCTTGCAGGGTTTGGCGAAATCGGGACTCCTGTCGGGGAAGGAGATCCGGAGGGACAGAATGATCAGCGGCTCTGCCTTGGGTTTGGTTTTTCTTTCTTTCCCACAACCGGACGCGGGGATCAGCACCCCGGCTCCAGCCATCAGCAGGGCGGTCACAAGGGTGCCTCTGGAACTCATTGCAGTCTCAGTCGTCGCCGCCAGGTCGGGATGCTACGACGAGCCGGCGCGGTTTTGGGCGTGGGCGTGCGGGTGAGCTTGTTGAGCAGCTCTTTGACGTAGCGGGCGAAGGACGTCTTGGGCCACAGGCGGATCACGCGCAGGTAGGCGGCGCGGGCGGCAGCCCGATTGCCGAGCTGCTCATGGCACTGGCCCAAACGACCGGTGGCCTGGGCGCGGATCCAGTCCCGCGTCGCGGCGCGCACGGCGCTTTTGTAAAGCGTGATGGCTTTTTTGCAGTCGATGTCCGGCGGCTGCACAAAGGTGTGACCGGAGTAGGTCTGGGCCAGGTAGAGGTACCCGTCGGCGCGGCGTTCGCTATTGGGGTAGCGGCGGATGAGCTCCCGAAAGGCCCGGCGCTCTTTTTTGAGTCGGGCGGTGGACTGCTCCTGCTTGGACAACCAGCCGTGGCAGAGCCCGATCAGCAACCACGCGCCGGGAGCCCGGCGGGAGTGCGGGTGCGCGACGACTAACTTTTGCGCCAGCGTCAGGGCGGGGAGGAACTGCCTTTTCTGGAAATGCCGCCAGGCCTTGCTGGATAGATTGTTCACAACTTCGAGACTGACGCAGTTCGGTTTGGCAAGGGGACAGAGGCGGACCAGCGCCCAGGTGGCCGCGTAGTGCGCCTCCCGTCCGCAACCCCGCGCGCTGACGGTGGCCTCGCCGTTGTGCCGCAGCGAGACCTGCGCGGCCTTGCACCTGAGATCCGCCTCGGCACGGTTCCAGAGCGCCGCCGGGATGGTTGGCTGCCCCGGACCGGCGCCGCTGCAGCCCCAGGGTGCCACCGCTACCAGCCACGTTATGAAGATTGTGCTGGTGCTCTTCATTATTGTGACGAGGGACGCTAGTTGTCGATGCGCTCGGACCAGCCGAAGGGATCATCGCCGGTGCCGTACTGGAGGGCGAGGATGGAATCGTAGAGGCGTTGGGCCAGGGGGCCGGTGGTGCCGTCGCCCACGCTGAGCTTGTTGTCTTTGTACGCGATCTCCTTGACCGGGGTGACGATGGCGGCGGTGCCTGATCCGAAGACCTCCTCCAGGGTGCCGTCCCTGCCGGCGGCGAGGACCTCGTCGATGCTGAGCCGACGCTGATCCACCGGGACCTGCCAATGGTCCAGGAGGCGCAGTACCGAGTCCCGGGTAATGCCCGGCAGAATGGAGCCGGTGAGGGGGCTGGTGATTACCGTGCCGTTGATCTTGAAGAAGATGTTCATGGTGCCCACCTCCTCGATGTACTTGCGCTCCAGGGCGTCGAGCCACAGGACCTGGCTGTAGCCCGCTTTCCGGGCGGCCATCTGGGCCTTTAGGCTGCCGGCGTAGTTGCCGCCGGTCTTGGCCTCACCCATGCCGCCGCGCACGGCGCGTACGTATTCGTCCGAAGCCCAGATGCCCACGGGGTTGAAGCCTTCGGGGTAGTAGGCGCCCACCGGGCCGATGATGATGTAGCACAGGTACGTCTGGGACGCGGCGACGCCCAGGAAGGGGTCGGTGGCGACGATCGTCGGTCGGATGTAAAGCGAGCAGCCGGGCGATCGGGGGATCCAGGCCTGGTCCAGCAGCACGAGCTGCCGGGTGGCCTCGCACATGACGTCCACATCGACCAGAGGGATCACCAGCCGATCACAGGAGCGGTTCAGCCGCTCGAAGTTGTCCCGTTGGCGAAAGAGCCGCACGCTGCCATCGGGACCATGGTAGGCCTTTAAACCCTCGAAGACCTCCTGGCCGTAGTGCAGCACCATGGACGCGGGGCTCAGGGTGAGCGGGCCGAAGGGCACGATGCGGGCGTCGTGCCAGCCCTGGTCGGGGTTGTAGTTCATCATGAACATGTGGTCGGAAAAGTGGCGCCCGAAACCGAGCTTGTCCTCGTCAGTGGGGATGACCTTTTTTTGGCTTTCATTACAGGGGGTGACCGTAACTTGCATGGGGTATCCGTCCGTGATGCAGTTTTCTAAAGTAAGCGTTAGTAAGAAAGAACGGCTCTGTCTAGCATTGCCGCAGTAATTTTTACCCCCTGGTTAGCCCGTACAATACGGAGCGGATTGGGCTATAATGGCAGCCCTGGTGATCAAGGAGCCTGAGATGCGTATGGATATCCTTTCGGGTAGGAGGCGGTTTCCGGGTGCGTTGGCCCTCGTCGCCGCGCTGATTTTTTCGGCTGCCTGCGGCGACGGCGGCAAAAGCGGCAACAACAACAATCCGCCGGATTGGACCGTGGGCACGGTGCTCAATTGGGTGGACGACGGCGTGCTCGCCGAGGTCCAGGCGCCCTATGGTCCGGTGAAGATCCTGCGGGTCCAGGGCTCGCACTACGACATGGGCTTCCAGTACGGCTACCTGCTGCACGCCGAGATCCAGTCCATCTGGGACGAGCTCTTCGGGCCCCTCATCGGTGATGAGCTGGGACTCGACCCGGACCTGGCCATCGATCTGTTCAAAACGCTCATGGACCAGGCCTGGGATCATGCGCTGCCCTTCACGCCTCAGAAGTTTTTGGATGAGCTGGACGGCGTGGCCGACGGCGCCCTGGCCGCGGGGCATGCCGACCCCGACGCCCTGGCCGACATCGTGCGTCGCATCATGATGCTGGTGGACACCTCTCAGGCCGAAGCCTTCGGCGACCTCGGCGCCATGTCCTCTTTTTTCAATTCAGGCCTCTCCGAGCGCGCCCAGGAATATTATGCGCAGGCCGCGGAGGACCTCGAAGGCTTTGAGCAGCGTCAGGCCAGCGACGGCATCTATGTGCCCACGCCCTTCCGCGAGGCCCTGGCGCGACTGTCGCCGAAGCCGGCCTGTTCCTTCTTCGCGGCCTGGGGGGATCGCACGGACGGCCGGCAGATCGCCACCCGCGTGTTGGACTGGAGCGCCGACATGGGGCTGAGCAACTACGCCATGCTCACCGTGTTTGTGCCCGACGGCGGCGTGGCCAACGTGACGGTGGGATTTGTGGGCATGCTCAGCTCTTTCGCCGGCATGAACGAGGCCGGTGTGGCCCTGTCCGCCATCGGCTCCTCGAGCGCCCTGGATCGGCTCACGACCCAATCCATCTCCATCCGCGGGAGGGATCTGCTCGAGACCGCCGAGGACCTGGACGGCGCCGTCGCCCTTTTCGCTGGGGATGTCTCCTCGAATGAGGTGATGGCCCCCTCGGTGGGCACTGTGGCCGGCATGTTCTACGGCGACCCGGCCGGTAACGGTGCCGCGGCCGAAGGCGCGGTCACGGAGTTCAACGGCGTCGTCGCTTCGTTGTTCCGGTACGGTACCTATCCCGGGTGCGCGGAGGCGGCTTGGCTCTACGAGTTCGCCCAGGACGGCACCACGGCGAACGAGTGGAACCACCTCGACCACCCCGACGTGGTGAACCTCGAGAGCGAGGCCTGCGAGGTGGACGCCACGGGCCTGGTGCGCACCTTCGAGGTGGACGGGAACCAGGAGTTTGTCTACGACGCCACCACGGGTCGGCTCATCGACGATCCGAGCGGAGAGCCTTTCCCGGTGGGCGCGGTGTATCCGTGTTCCGTGTATCGGGCGGATCCGGCCATGGCCTATGGAGTGCGGCGCTGGCAAACGGCGGCCAACGGCCCCCAGCGTGACAACGACAACAAGCTGATGCACCTGTCCGGGGTGTACATGTCTCGTCACAAGCCCCAGGGCGACATGATCAACGCCTACTACAATGGCACCCGCTATGAAGCATTGGGCGGCGAGGTGATCCCGGACAACGGTGGCCAGCGCAGGCTCATCGGCGTGGAGGAAGCCAAGGACATAGTCTACGTGGTGGCCATGACAAGCTCCAACGTCTTCGCGGTGGTCTACGACACCACGAACCTGGTGCTGCACGTGGCCTATGAGAGCGGCACCGGCGACACCTGGGCCCGCGCCGCGGACAACGAGTACTACGAGTTCCGCCTGGCGGACCTGATTCCCGAACGGTAGATTCGCGGAGGCCAACACCATGAGAAGATCGCTACTGAGCCTGGTTCTGCTGATCGGCCTGTCGACGCCGGTGGCGGCGGCGCCCGCCAAGCGGCTCGTGGGCACGATGAAAATGAGCGCCTGGGATGCGCGCAAGGACGTCTACTTCGAAAAGGTGCGGGTGTGGCGCCAGGGCTGCGACCTGGTGTACCGGCTCATGTACACCCGGTCCAAGAGCCACCCCATTAAGCTGCGGCTGCTGCTGACCCTGAACGCGGGGCCGGGCTCGGTGGCCACCGATTGGATCGCTTCTTCGACCCCGGGCAGACAGACCGCCGAGGGCAAGGTGAGCACGACGGGCTGCTGGAGCAAAAAGGCGCGCCGCCTCAAGAAGGTCAACACCGAGGTGGTGGGTGTGGCCCCCCGGCGGGTCGCCGCGGGTGGTCGCGAGTTCCTGGGCCGGGTCACCTTCAACCGCTGGGGCTCCTCGGGGGACGTCTACTACCGACACATCCGGATCTGGCGCCAGGGCTGCGCCCTCCACTACCAGTTCCTGTACAAGCGGTGGAACGCCTCGCGCCGCCGGCTCAAGCTCAACGTCGTGTTCGACGCCGGCACCTTGAAGACGGACTGGACGCGGTCCGAAAAAAAGGGCTGGCGGGAGATTGTGGGCTCCACCGAGACCCCGGGCTGCTGGGCCAAACAGGCCCATGCGCTCAAGACCTCCGGATTCGAATCGGAACGTTACTAACCCCGACTAACGAATACGTAGAGGCGGGCGGTAGCGGTGCTCCGGGTGTCTTTTTACCCAGTACTTGCGCCCGTCGGTGATGACGACGATGTCTCCGTGTTCGTCCGTGCGGTGGAGCTTGACATGGTGCTGTTTCAAACGCGCCACCAGGGCCGGCTCGACCTTCTGCAGGCGACCCAGGTAGTCGCCGCAGGTGGCGATGGCGTGCTTGGGGCGCACCCGTTTTAGCCAGGCCTCGGAGGTGGAGCCCCGACCGTGGTGACCCAGCTTGAGCACATGGGCGAACAGGGGCTGGCGCGTGGCGAGCAGCTGATCCTCGCCCTTGGTTGTCAGGTCAGCAGCGAGCAGAATTTTCACCGTTCCATAGCTCACCCGCAGCACCAGGGAGCGGTCGTTCTGGTCAGATATTCGACTGACCCGGGATGGCGGGATCGCGTTTTTGGGCGGATTTAACACGCGCAGACGCAGCCGGCCGAACTGCAGGCGATCGCCCTGGACGAGGGTCACCAGGCGCACGGGCCGCCCCGCGGCCTGGTGCAGCCCCGGCGCCAGGGTGCTAAAGAGCACCGCGCCGTCGAGGTTGGTGTGGATGGTGTTAAAGGCGACGTGCTTTCTCAGCATCACCGGGTCGCCGAGGTGATCGGGGTGCGGGTGGGTGATCAGCAGGGCGTCCAGCCGGCGGATGTGGTGTTTTTTGAACCAGGGCACCAGGCGCCGGCGGACCAGGTGATCCCCACCGATGAACCGCCCCGCGTCCACCAGCACCCGATGCCCGTCCGTGGTCGACAGCAGCATGGAGTCACCGTGCCCCGCCGCGAAGAACCGCACGCGCAACTCGTTGGGCGGGGCCGGGGCGCGGGGACGCGGCGCTTCGCGCTTTTCAACGGGCCTCGAACAGCCTGGCAGCACCGTCAGCCAGAGTGCGGCCAGGAAAATTTTCACGACGGTCAGCATCTGGTCCCCAGTGTAGAGCAACCCGCCCCGCGGGATCCTTTTTTTTGGAAGGCTACCCCTGCTCACTCTGTCGGCGGGCGCGGATCGCCACAACGCGATTCAGGATCGTGCGCACGATCCAGGCGGCGGCCACGATGACCGTGCCGACCACCACGATCATCGGGCCCGCGGACAGGTTCAGCAGTCCCGACAGGAAATAACCGCCGGCCGCCGAGACGGCGCCCACCAGGGCCGAGGTGACCAGCGCGGGGGTCATGCGCTCGTGGATCATCAGCGCGGCGGTGGGAGGCAGCACCGTGAGGGCAAAGACCGGCATGGCGCCCACCGCCCGGGTGCAGATGGCGATGGAGGCCGCGATGAGCAGAAAAAGCACTCCATTGGTCAAGCGCACGGGGAACCCGCTGGCCCGGGCCGAGGTGGGGTCAAAGGAGACAAATACGAAGTCCTTGAACAGCAGTGCGTACAGCGCCAAGGTCAACGAGCCCACGCCGTAGATCATCCGTTGCTGGTCCGGAGGGATAAAGATCACCGTGCCGAAGAGCAGCTCGGCGATCTCGTGGGCACCCTTTTCGGCCAGCTGCGACAAGATGATGGAGGAGGCTGAGGCCACGATGAAGACCAGGCCCACGATGGATTCCTGGGTGGAGCGGCGCTGACCGCGGCCGATCTCGGACAGCAACAGCGCCACCAGACCCGTGAGGATCAGCGAAAGAAAGATGGGGCGGATGGGCTGGTGGGTCCCGTGGTGGGACGCCTTGCCTACCTTGGGCGGGGGAGGCGACGGGGGCGCGGGGCCGGAGGTCATGGCGGCCCCCGCGCCGGGCTTAGGTCCGGCAGTCGTCGGCGAACCGGGGGCCGGAGCAACGGCGCCCATGGTGGGCCTGGCCTGCGGGCGTGAGCTCATGGGTGCCTGACGTTTGTCAGGCTTGATGGCTCCGTTGTTGTCGTCGTCGTCCAGGAAGCGCTGAATGTCTTTGTCCGCGGGGTCTTCGGGTTTGTGCTGGTCCAACACCTCGTCGGGGCGCGCCACGGGTCGTACGTGTTCGATGGGCTCGCCATGGGCCGCCAGGGCGCCGATGAAAAACGCGAGCGCGAGGCCGGCCCCGGAAACCTGCGACAGGGCCGCGGACAGAAACACGATGCGCCGTAGAATGACAAAGAGTCCCAGGGCTCCCAGCAGCACACCCACCATGATGTTGGCCAAAAAGGAATCCAGGTACAGCTCGTTGAACTTGTCCAGGAAGTCCCCGGCGTGGCTGATGTCGATGACCGCCGCCAGGTCCATGAGCCCGCCCAGTACGGGCGCCAATGACAGGCTGACCATCATGCGTCCTCCGGGTCGTCTGCCCGGGCCGTGCGCGGTGTCTCGCGCCTGGCCCCGGTCTCTGGTGGGGGTACCGGGTCCGGCTCCGGCTTCGGCTCCGAAACCGCCGGCTGCTCCAGCACGCTTGCCGTGCGGAAGGTCTGCTCGTCCACATCGCTGCCGATGATCTCCGCGGGCGTGCCGATGCGCACGCGTTGTCGCTCCCGATTGAGCAGAATCACCCGCTCGGCATGCTGTCGCACGGCGGCCAGGCTGTGACTCACCATGAGCACGGCGATGTGGTGCTCCTTGGCCAGGGCGTCGATGAGATCCAGGACCTCCCGCTCGCCATCCACGTCCATGGCCGCGGTGGGCTCATCGAGCAGCATCACCGCCGGATCACTTGCCGTGGCCCGGGCGATGAGCACGCGCTGCTGCTCGCCGCCGGAAAGCTGTCGGAAGGGCTTGCTGGCCAGCTTTTTTGTGCCGGTCCGATCCAGGGCGTCCAGGGCGATCTTCCGGTGCCGCCAGCCAAAAGGCCGCCCGAAGCCCAGCCGGGGCACCAGGCCCATCATGGCGACGTTCAGCGCGGTCACCGGGAAGACATCGTCCAGGGCATCCCGTTGGGGAACGTAGCTTACCCCCCCACGCTTCTCGGCCCCCCCTGAGAGGTGACACTGGCCGGAAATGAGCGGGAGCAGGCCCACCAGGCTGCGCAGCATGGTGGTCTTCCCGGCCCCGTTGGGACCCACGACTCCCCAGAAGGAGCCCCGTTCCACCTGGAGATCAATGGGGCCGAGCTGCCAGGCGCCGGGGTGGCCCACCGTGGCGTGCTCCATTTTGATCACCAGCATGGGTTCGCTCCCTTTGCAGGCTGCGGCCGCCAGGTCGGGCCGTGGCGATCCGGGGTCAAGGTTTCGCCTTCGCAAAGGCTGTCAGGACCCACGCCGTATTGTGCTCCAGCACTTTTAAGTAGCTGCTCGCCGCCGGCAGGCCCCCCGTCATGTGGGCCACGCGGATGTAGGGCAGCTTGAACCGACTCGCCACCCGCATGGCCGCCGTGGACGGGTAGTAGGTCTCGCTCACGATGATCTTGCGTCCGCTGGTGTTGGAGATGAGCCGGTGCAGACTGGCCAGGTGGGCCGCCGAAGGTTTGACCCCGGGTAGCCGCTCCACGGTGCCCAGGCGACGAAACCCGGCCCACCGGATGAAGTAGATCATTGATTGGTGGTACGGAATCACCCAGGAGCCGCGGTAGGGGTTGAGCTTTTTGCGCAGCCGCCTCGAGAGCCGGATGATTTGGAGAGCGTAGCGCTTGTAGTTTTTTTTGTACGTAGCGCGGTTGGACGGATCCAGCTTGGCCAGCCGCTTGTAGGTGCCAAAGGCCACGCGCACCCCGTTTCTCGGGTCCATCCAGTAGTGGGGGTTGCCCCCGGGGTGCAGGTCCCCCATGGAGCGGCTGATCTTGCTCTGTGGCACCTCCTGGAGCTTGGCCAGGGTGGAGCAGTCCAGGTGGCCGCTGGCGCCCTTGAGAATTTTGCTGTTCCGGGCACCTGTGAGCAGTCGCGGAAGCCAGCCTACCTCCAGGTCCAAGCCCACCAGCAGGAGTAGATCGGCTCGGCGCAGGGAGAGGGCGAAGCTGGGCTTGGGGTCCACGAAGTGCGGATCCTGATATCCCCTGCCCAGGGCCCTGGTGGAGACCAGGTTGCCGCCCACATTGGCGGCGATGTCACACAGGTCCGTGATGGTGCAGACAATGTTCACTTTTGCCTGGGCGGGTCGCGGCGTGAGCCACAACCCCAGGGCCAGTCCAATCGTGATGAGTTTCTTCATTTTATGGCTCCTGATGACCCACGGCCGTGTAGCTTCCGGCATGGGTGAGTTGATGCAGGATTTCATGTGCAGCGTCAGCGTTCCGGGCGTTGTCTCCGCCAATGGTGACCTCACCTGTGGCGTCGGCGGTCACGCTGGCGTAGTCCACGGCGTCCAAAACGAGCTCCAGCATCAGCCCGGATGCCAGGGCGGCGGGATTGTCCGAAGTGGCCGTAGCCAGCGGCGTCACGGCGATGGGCTCGGTGATGACTTCGTCGCGCAGGTCCACCGTCAAAGACCAGGTCTCGGCCGTGGTCAGATTTGTGAGCGTGCCCTGAATCCAGAGCGTGCGCCCTGCCATGGCGGAGCAGGCTTCGGGTGGGTCAGCGGCGCCGTGCTCTCCGCCGAGCACAAGGGACAGCGTCGTGTAGTCGCCGGGAGCGACGCCCCGGGTCACCAGCGGCGTGGAACCGGCCAGCAGGTCCAACACCGCGTCGGCTTCCACGACCAGGCCCGTTCCCGTAGCTTCGCCTCCGGCTGCCCCGGCGGAGCAATCCCCGTGGCATTCGGGGGGATCCCCGTGACAGAAGCAGTCTTCGCCCGCCTCAGCGGCCGCGGCTGCGGCCGCGGGTGTGATCACCGCCAGCTCCACGGCCAGGCAGGCGCGGTCCAGGGTGAGGCTCCATGCGCCGCCACTCAGGGTCAACGGTTCCCCCGGCGTCAAAGCTTCACCCTGCGCATCCACGCCCCCCATGGAGAGGTCGAGCTCGGCGCCCCACCGGCCGTTGCCGCAGGCCGTAAGAAGGAGCACCAGGACCACGATGTAGTTCGTTTTCATGATTTCTCCTTCCTTAATACGGGTGGGCCCCGTGGGAGCCGATGTTGCCCTGGAGCTGCAGGAAGACCTCGTGGGAGAGCTTGAACGCTCCCGGTCCCCCGGCATCGGCGCGACGGGTCCAGTTGTTGTTGTATTGGATTCGAAGCTGGGAAAAATGCGTGAGCGCGAGGGTCACGGCCACCGAGCCCCGGTGTTGGTCGTCCGTGGGTCGCGGGTACTCCGGATTCGAAGCAGCCTCGGTAAAAGCAAAGGTCAGGAGCTGCGCCGGGTCGCCGATCTCCACCATGTCGTAGCGCAGGGCCAACCACCACCGCTTGGACAGGCGAAAGGACACCATGGCGTAGAGTCCCCAGTCGAAGAGCTGATCCTCGGGCACCTGCATGAGACGGCCATATCCCTCCACGGTGAGCTGAATCTCTGAGTAGGGGCGCTGGAGGTTTCGGTACTTCACGAACAGGTCCGCGCCGAACAGTTGCGTCAGGTTCAGATCGTAACCGCCGCTGTTGTTCGGTCCCAGGGCATAGGACAGCCCCAGCGACAGGCCCCAGGCTCCGGAGAGCTCAAAAAACTGGGCCAGGTGGAACACGTATCCCAGGTGTCCCGGGTGGCGCAGGTGGAAGCCGTCCTTGCGGGAGCCGTCGCCCACAAAGCTGTGCAGGTCCGTGGGTCCGGTGATACCCACCGAGAGCAGCACATACCAGGGCAGGGGCATCATCCAGCTCACCTCGCCAGCCAGGCTTCCCAGACCCTCGGCGCCGAGTAGTCGCGTGGCGGGCACCATGGCGTCGACGAAGCTCCAGGTGTGCAGATGCTTTTGGTTGAAGCGCCCGAAGCGATGGAAAATCTGACCGAGCCGGACCTGGAGTCCGCCCGGCAGCCCCAGGGAGGTGAGATATCCCTCCTCAATGTGCACGCCGTGGGTGGAGATGGACAGAAAGACATCCATGCGAAAGTACGGATCCACGGCGGCCTGCAGGCTGAGCTCGATCTCCTGCAGGTGGAACCCCGTCTTGCCGGGGTCGTGTCCTCCGCCGGG
>Ga0180009_10005875_pt1 | contig 13033 bp, 13 predicted proteins | sample OS_PC_MetaG_FD_123537 | JGI IMG/M metagenome (GOLD analysis project Ga0180009, IMG submission 123537) | Groundwater microbial communities from the Aspo Hard Rock Laboratory (HRL) deep subsurface site, Sweden - OS_PC_MetaG | ecosystem: Environmental > Aquatic > Deep subsurface > Groundwater... | reverse complement strand
TTATTGCCAAAAGAATCGATGAAACCTTAGCTCATGGTGAAAAAGGCATTCTTTTTATTGGTGCTTTTCACAATATCAAGAAAAGATTACCCAAGAATATTCTCATTAGGGAAATAAAAGATACGGAAAAGGTTAAAGAATATCAGAAGTTACTTCCTTTCTACAATAAGCATAAACAGCGATTTGAAGAATTAGGCAGATACCTTATTTCTCCAATAAGTTAAAATGGAGGGGCAAATGAGAAAAATAAATTTAAATTCATTAGTTAGACCCAAGTTCCTTTGGATCAGCATTATTGTTCTTTTATTAGTTACGAGCACTATATTTTATATCCTTGAAGAAAAGCAAAAGGCACTAAGAGTATTGACACAAAAACAATTAGCCAAAACTGTTGAAGAAAAAGATATAATCCAGAGAGATCTTAGAGAGACAAGCAAAGCAAAAAGAAGAGTAGAAGAAGAGTTGAAAGAAAAAAAATACCAAATTAAACTTACTTTAGATAGACTGGAAAAAGAGATAAATGTTAGGCGTCAAGCAGAAGGTCAGTTGATTGTAGTTTTAAGAGAAAAATGGGCTTTACAGGATGAGTTGAGTAAATTTACTAGGAAGCCAAAGACTATTGGGTTAGAAAGAATTATTGTCAGTGCTGCACCTGTATTAGTTGGGAAAGTCTTAGCAGTGGAAAAAGAGCATAGATTTGTTGTAGTAAATTTAGGTAAAGAGAATAATATAAAGTTAGGTGATATTTTATCAGTTTATCGAAAAGGTGAATTCATTGGGAGGGTGCAGATAGAAAAGGTAAAAGAAGAAATTTCTACAGCGAGTATTTTACCCGAGTGGCAGGATCTAGAATTTAAAGAAAATGATGAGGTAAGAAAAATATGAGATGAAAGTTAAGGAGGAAGGCGATGAAGACAATTTTTAAATCACAAGCTGCCATTAGTCCTTTTTGGATAATCTTATTATTTGGCTTTGCACTTATTAATCAGGCTATAGCGCAGGAGCCGCCAGAAAAATCTCTACTCACAGCAACTAAAGAAGTTAAAGATAGTACAAGAATAGTAATTTCAACTTCTGGCCCTGTTAAATTTACTTCTTATTGGCTAGACAATCCGTATAGAGTGGTAATTAAATTTCAATCAAAGAATGTTATAAGTAAAATAGACAATGAAGTCCTTTTGAATTTAGGCATAATAAAGAAGATTAGCAGCAGTTATTTTGGTAGAGGACAAAATAGACCTCTTAAATCATTAACCTTTGAGCTCAATCAGAAGGTACCATATAGAATATGGCAAGAATATGATGCTATTCTATTAGTTATTCAAGCACCTTTAGAGACATCTAAATTTTTACCGGGCGAAAAAGAACTTTTTATAGGAAATGAAGTTAGTGATGTAATGATTAAAAGATTAGAGGCAATGGATATGGCACTTACGCAAGTAGTGGGAGGGCAAGGACTTTTAGAAGTTTCTGAGGCAGAGATTGCCAAAGATGCTAGAGGAGAGATTGATGAAGCTAAAATAGAGACCACATTGTCTAAGACTAAAGCTCTTTCAGTAGCAAATTATCTTGGGGTAAGAAAAAGTATGATGGGTATAGTAGCATGGTTTACAGGATTAGTTTTAGTTTCAGGCTTAGGATTTCTAGTCTGGCGTAGGTTTAAATCAAGTAAGGATAAAGAGCACAATAAACTTGAGTCAGAATTGCAAGAGAAAAATAAACGACTAGAGCAGGAAGAAATTATTCGTAAGGCAATGGCAAAAGCAGCGTTAGAAAAGGAAAAAGAAATTCAACAGCTTAAGAATTCCTTCGGATCAGTAAAAGATGAACTTATTAAAAAGAAACTGGTGAAGAGGGAAATGTCTCCTGAGGAAAAAGAAAGGCCCTGGGTTCGCGGGAAATCACAAGAAAGACGCGCCTCTGCTCATTTGTCTCTAACAAAAGATTTTAATAAGACTATAATTTTAAGAATCGAATCTCAAAATTTACCACAGAGCATAAAATCTTTTGCCAAAGATATTAGTTCGGGAGGGTTATGCTTCGAGACAACAAAAGAGTTCGAGGAAAAAGGGCCAATTAATTTTAGGTTATTTTTTTATGGAGATCAGATTCCTATGATAAAGATCCAAGCACACATTAGATGGAAAAAGAAAGAGGACTCAATTAATTATTACGGGGTCAACTTTGATTTGATAGAGGAGAAGGATAAGTTAGAGTTAGAACATTATATTGATAGCAAACTAGGTAAGGCTACGATCTCTGAACTATAAAGATTTACAAAAGCGTTTGATGCAAAGCGTAGAAAGTAGAATCCGTGCATTACTAGCCCAGCAACTCGATACCTCAATAGAGAAAATTACGCCTGAGGCATCATTTGTAGATGATTTAGGTATAGAGTCTTTAGAAACTATCCAAATCGTAATGGCACTTGAGGAAGAGTTTAATATTGAAATTCCTGATGAAGACTCTGAACAGATGAGCAAGGTTAGGGATTTAGTTGAATATCTAGTGCACAAATTAAATAATAGTAATAAGAAATAGTCTATGGAATCGACTATAGTTAAACAGATTAATGGAAGATATAGATAAAAGCATAAGGGAAATAGAAGTTGAGGCAAGTTCTCCGCAAGAGGCTATAGAGATAGCCCTTAAGAAATTAGGCGTTAAAAGAAATGAAGTAGAGATAAAGATATTGAATGAGGAAACCAAAGGGCTTTTTGGAATGGAAGGATCAAAACCAGCAAAAGTTAAAGTGAGAGTAAAGGAAAGAAAGTGACATATAAAATAACTGGAGATTGTCCTGAATGAGGCTATCCAAAGAAGTGAATCTTCGGGATCCCGAAGAAGTTCTTTAGAAGTAACATCATTCGGGACAAACAATGCGGCCTTTGCGTAGAAAAGTGTCCTTTAAAAGTAATAGTAAAGAATGGAGAAAGATACCAGATTACAGACAATTGCGAAGAATGCGGCATAGGTATAGAAAGCTGTCCAATGAGGGCGATTGTTGAAGTAGTAGAAGATTTTAAGAGATAGAAAACGATTGATAGACTATGCCTAGATGTGTGGCTAAAGAAATACAAGCTAAAGAGTTTACTCCCAGAGCAATAGGCAAAATTAGAGAAGGCAATTTCTATATCCCTGATTGCCCATATTATGAATCGCGAATTAATTTCCCTAAAAAAGTCAAAATAGACGAAATTCTTATTGGTTGGCATTGTTTCAATTGTAATAATTTTAAAGAAGATTAAAAAATGGAATTTGAAAATCAAGGTATTAAATGTAGCAAATTTTGGGAAACAGAATTGGTCATCAAGAAGACTGAAGCTAAAATAAGTGAGACAAGTAGCATTAAAGAGAGGCGATATTATGCTCAAGACATCTTACTTGAGGCAGAAGGTTTATTATCGTGTTTAAATTATAATTCTGGAAATCCAGATTGCTTGAATTGTCACTCTATCTGCCGCGGCCACATTTAAGAATATGAATATTTAGCTAAAGAGAAAAGAAAAAAAGTTATTAATAGATAGGAGTCTCTCATATGTTTAAGAAAGACCAAAGATTGAAGATGCAAGAGAAAATTATTGATATCGAAGCCGGGATGCAAGGAAATATTAAATTTAGCAGCCCAGTCAACTTAAGAATAAGCGGCAAATTTGAAGGAGAATTAGAAACCCAAGGAGTCTTAGCAATAGGAGAAAAGGCGGATGTAAAAGCTAAGAAGATCAAGGGAGAGTATATAACAATAGCCGGTAATGTAAAAGGTGATATTATAAGTAGTAAACGTCTGGAACTTTCTTCATCTGCAAAGGTGATTGGAAATATTAAGGCCCCAATTTTGGTCATTAATGAAGGTGCTATGTTGAAAGGAAACTGTGAGGTCCCTTTCGAAGCTGAAAAAAGCGAGCCTAAAAAACACTCTAAAAAGAAGAAATAAAGTTCCTTTCTATATTTTTTGATTTTATTTCTTTATACACCTTTTCAAAATTTCTCTCTATGCTTATCTTTACAATAAATCTTTGATGTCCACCTTTTAAAAGAGGACAGACATTAACTCTCTACCTTCCAAATAGTTACGTCTTTTTAAGCCCCAAAACATTGGACAAATAGGACTCCTTCGGCGCGCTCACTGCGTTCGCTTGCTCAGGATTTCGCTAAAGTGCTCAAAATTTAGCGAGGGGATAGCCTCTCTAAGTCCAGAATATTCTTGATATAACAAGGTATTGCGTATATAATTACTCTATTAAATTGAGAGAGGTTTCCCCTCATGATGTTTGAGAGGGACCCTTGATTTTTCTACAATAACAGAAAAATCAAGGGTGCTCCTAAGCCTATCGGGAAAATATTGTAAAGATTTTCCCGATGTTTAGGCAAGGAGCCCCCTCAAAGTGTTTAAGCGAGGGGGCAGAGTATATTCGGAAAATTAATGGTTGTTCCGATGTTTAGGCAAGGAGCAATTTTCTTACTGTATTGATTAGAATTGAAATATAATAGCCTCAAAAAGGAGGCTGTATGGGCAGGATGAATTTAGAGTAATTAGACTAATCTTAGGGCGCTAGTAAATTAGCGCCTTTTCTAATTAGGTACGTGTCCCCGGAATTTGGTGCAGTTTCTACAAAGTTAATATCCGATAAGAATGAGGAGATTATTGTCCTTAATTCAGAACTAGCCAAGAAGGTAATAAGAAAAATAACCAAAGGAGGCGGATAAAAATGAACTATTGGTATAAGTATTTGGGAGCGGTTATAGTTACATCTTTAATGGGCTGTGGTATGTTAACAGAGCCAGTAAAAGAGACTTCTAATGGTTATGAGCTACAGAAAAATACTTCTTTAAGGGTTATCTTGCAAACTCCTCTTAGCTCCAATACGAATGAGAGGGGCGATCAGTTTACTACGTATCTTGCTCAGGCCTTGGTTTTTAAAGAAAAGGCCATATTACCTAAAGATACACAGATACGCGGCTTAGTTAAAAGAGTCAAGAAATATGAAAAACTTGGAGACCGCGCCAGTTTATTTCTGCTTTTTGACCAGATTGTTTTTTCTGATGGTATACGAATACCGCTAGTGGCAAGTTTAAATACAGAAGAAGGAGATAGGGTAATAAAGATCAAGGGAAAGGCTCTAAAAGATACCACAATAATTGGAGGTAGTGCTCTTGTGGGAACTGTGGTAGGAAGAAAGACATTAGGAAAAGACGGAGCAAAGAAAGGCCTTATTGTTGGAGCAGGCCTTGGTACAGGTGCTGTGCTTTTGTCTAATATGAAAGAAATAAAACTTCCTGCAGGTACAGAACTTGTGATAAAACTTGATGAACTTCTTCTACTTCCCAAGGAATAGATGTCAGAGAACTTTGAGGTAGGGGAGTCTAAGGAGTCGGTAGGAGTGTACTGTTTGTCACCTTGATGCAATTGTCCGTCTTCTAATAGAGGACAAACAGCAATCCTTTACTTCCCAAATAGTTGCAGACTTCTCAGCCTAAAAATACCGGACAAATAGGACTCCTTCGGCGTACTCACTTCGTTCGCTTGCTCAGGATTTCGCTAAATACTTATATTAAAGTACTCAAAATTTGGTGAGGAAATCGCCTCTCCGAATCCAGAATTTTCTTGATATAGCAAGGTATTGCGTATATAATTGCTCTATTAAATTGAGAGAGGTTTCCCCTCATGACATTTGAGAGGGACCCCATTTTTTTCATCTCTGATGAAAAAAGTATAAGAGTAGGGGACGGTTCCTTAGAATGTAACTGATTAAGAGGCAATAGATTACAAATACTAATAAACAAGCTAAAAACAAGTTGATTATTTGCTATTATAATTAATTGAAATAAAATAACTTGCATCAAGAGGAACCGTCCCCTTAATTCTTAATTCCACTTACTGCGCAAGGAGAAAACAGGAGGAGTTTTGTATCAGATAGCCGATAAACTGTAATAAAGCAAATTCCGAAGAAGGGAGAAGAAGGGAGGATTAAAACATGGCAGACAAGAATAAACCATTGCAGTCAGGCGTTGGATCTCTAAAGCTATTTATCATTGCGGCGGTAGTCATCCTTATCGCATGGATAATCGGCAAAGGCGTCTTAACGCTTATTTCATCTGCAAAACAAATGTAATGGTTTTAGGTTTCATGTTCTGGAATAATGTCTGAAAAACGGAAATTATAAGAATGAAAATAGCGCTTATTGAACCTCGCGCTTGCGAAGCAAATGTCTAAAGAAAGAGTTCAAATAATATAATAATATTCTAGCGTTAAGTAGCCGGAATAGCAAAGTTAGCAAAGGAATAAGGAAAGGATTAAAATCATGAATGATTATGTGTTTTCTGGCATTTTAATAGTATCCGGCTTTACTGCCGGGTGGATACTTTATCTTTTTGTTTCATTTTTGCTTAAACGGAGTGATGGTCTTTTCAAAGAGCTCAAGGCCGATTTAAGGCGAATTAAAAGTCCCTTACGTTTTTTGGTGCCCGCTTTGTGTATTTCGATGGTTATTCCTTTCTTGCGGTTACCGGAAAAGGTGGGTGGCTTTATTAGCCATTTTATTCAAATCCTGTTTATTGCGTTGTTTGGTTGGGTTATCGTAAAGATTGTTTTTATTGTCCGCGATGCGCTTTTGAACCGTTATGATATTAATGCTCGGGACAATGTGCATGCCCGCAGCATGCATACACAAATACGTTTAATCGCAAACATCATTGGCGTGGTTCTAGTTTTGTTAAGTGTTTCTTTTATTTTGATGAGTTTTGCAGAAGTCAGGCAGATAGGGGTCAGCATATTGGCTTCGGCAGGAGTTATCGGTATAGTTATAGGTTTTGCTGCACAAAAAACGCTAGGGAATCTTATCGCCGGCATTCAGATAGCCATCGCTCAGCCAATTCGGCTGGATGATGTGGTCATTATTGAAGGCGAATGGGGATGGATTGAGGAAATTACCCTCACTTTTGTGGTAGTGCGTATTTGGGATCTAAGGCGATTGGTAATTCCGATATCGTATTTTCTTGAAAAGCCATTTCAGAATTGGACGCGGACTTCAGCAGATTTGCTGGGAACTGTTTTTATCTATACCGATTACACTGTACCCGTGAAAGAAGTACGTAATGAATTAACACGTATCCTGGAAAATAATTCAAAGTGGGATAAAAAGGTCAATGTGTTGCAGGTTACCAATGCTACTGAAAAAACAGTTGAACTGCGAGCGCTGATGAGCGCAGCAGATTCTCCTACTGCCTGGGGTTTACGCTGTGAGGTCAGGGAAAAGCTCCTGGAGTTTCTGCAACAACGCTTCCCGGAATGTTTACCGCGGATTCGCATTGAAATGAATAAGGGGGAATCAAGTTGATACGAACAGCGTTTTCTGGTAAAAACTCTGCTGTCCACCTAAAAGAGGTGGACATTTTATATCTATCTATACTTCAAATGGTTACGCAATTTCCAGCCCAAAATGACCGGACATTTTGGGCAATTCTAACGAGGAAACAGCCTCTCTAAAGTTGCAGTATTAGGCATATATTAAGGTGATTCCTATATATAAGCGTTATTTGGAAACAGAGAGGTTTCCCCTCATGGAATACGAGAGCGACCCCATTTTCTATTTCCGTGATTTTCGACGATGTAGCGCCAAGGATAACGGTATGCAATTACTGAAGTTGCGTTGTTTAAGGATATGTTTTAGCTGAGTTCTTCTTTTGTTATCTCAAAAATATTTATGAAAGGAGGATTGAGATGAAGAAAAACATTGTATTTGCTTTTGCGGCAATTGTTTTTATTGCGTTTTTTCTTCCTTGGGTTTCAGTTGGGACGGGATCTGCAGTCGGAAAACTGACTAAAATTATCCAGGGAGAGGGGAAGCAAGCGCAATTTATGTCCATAAGCGGTTTTCAGGTTCCGGTTATGGCAAACAGTAAAGAATCAAAATTGATGGTCACAGTTATTAAAATTTTCCAGCCGGGCATAACAAATGCGGATAAAAAAAGTTACTTAATCTGGGTTGTCCCTCTTATGGCAATAATTATGTCTTTGGCAGCTAGGTTCTTTAAGGATAATAAGTGGGTGCATTTGGCTATCGCAATAATCGGGGTGTTGATATTTGTGGTGGCGGTATTTAAAATTGCTACAACCGATTTAGATAAAGTAGTGATGAAGGTAAATATTGAGTCCGGACTATGGTTGGTATTTATCGGTTATCTTGGGATCGGCGTTTTAAGCGTAGTTGAATTTTTGCGTTTATTTAAGGCCAAGGTCGATTCCGATTGATTTATCCTGTGTATTAACCATTGATATAATGGTCGATTAGGAGTAATTTAAAGTTGTCTTATCAATTAAAAAATAGTTTTTATGAGTTATTTTAATTTATGGGAGGTGGGTATGAAAAAAAGAAGCGTGATGTTCGTTGTTGTGGGTTGCGTGTCTTTTCTCTTGCTTGTTACCTCAATCGCGAGAGCAGAGGAAGTAAAACCGTTGCAGCTAGCGCTAATTGATACAATTCAGCTTGTTCCAGCAACTGATTCGATCAAAGGGCTCCGGTTAGAAGTCTACGGGGTTAACAATGATGTGACTGGTTTAAGTTTAGGTTTTGTGCATAAAGCTACAGGTAATGTTAAAGGAGTAGAATTAGGTCTAGTGGGAGTTGTCGAAGGTGATTTTTATGGTTGGCAGAGCTCTTGGATTCTTAGCTCCGTATCGGGAAGGTTTGTAGGCGTGCAAGGAGGAATTGTTTCTCTTGCTAAAGACAAATTTACCGGTTGGCAGAGTGGTATTGTAGCTTCGACTGAGGGGATGTTTAAAGGCCTTCAGAGTGGCCTGGTGAATATTGCTAATACTGATGCCAAAGGAGTCCAGCTCGGTGCTGTTAACTGGACTGAAAATTCCTTTGAGGGAGTTCAGCTGGGCATTGTTAATCATGCCGGCGAAGTGCGCGGATTACAGCTTGGTATTGTCAATTATACCAAGTCTCTCAACGGCCTCCAGATCGGCCTTGCCAACTACAACGGCAATAAAGACCCTCTGGAATTCATGGTGCTTGTTAACTGGTCGTTCTAATTAATCTATAAACTATCCTTTAGCTCAAACAGGGATATCTCCTAATATGCGCTCAATTGATATAGGGGGATATCCCTATATTTTAGCCTTATCTTTCAAATAGTTTAGAAAGTTAGGTCAAAAATGACTGGACAAAACGGACATGGCTCGACGCATTCGTTTCGCCCTTCGAAGAAGCTCAGGGTTTGCTTCATTTGCTCACCATGAGTGAGGAATCACCTCTCTGAAGTCAAAATATTCTTGATATAACAAGGTATTGCGGATATAATTGCCATTGTGAATTAAGAGAGGTTTCCCCTCGGCTAATATGAGAGCGACCCCAATTCTTGAGAATATGTGATTAAATAGTAGTAATGAGTCAAGGTTGCAATAAGCACAGCACAAAAGGGGTATCAACATGAAAAACCTTTTCAGCCAGTTACGTGTAAACAAAAACATCTGTTTCTGTCTTATCCTTTTCTCTGTTGCTGCCGTGGTTTGTGCGCAGACACTCGAGAGACAGCGTCCCCCTATATCTGCGCAGGAAGCCATCCGCCTGGCCGAACGATACGTGACTAATAACAAGATTGACGTCTCGAAGCATTTCATCAGTTCGGTGCGCTATATTGTGTCGGGAAGTTGGACAGATAGCTCAATAGGCAAAGGTCCCTATTGGCAAGTAACCTACGAATTGGTTCAATTAGCGGATGGGGGTCAGCACTTCATATTGATTTATATGGACGGTAAGATCGGCAGAATCGGCGGATTATGAAAACAAGTTCGCCGAAGCATTCATTGGTCGTTAAGAGAGGTTTCCCCTCGGCTAATATGAGAGGGACCCCAGTAATATCATTCTCTTCAGCATTCGGGAGAGTTTCAAGGCTATTGATTGATACCGGTCAATAGCCTTTTTTATCTGTTGCTGTTTCAAAGAGTTAGGGCATTATATTTATTGGCACTATATCGAATTTTTCCACACCATAAGCTGTTTATAAAGCCTCTCTGAATATCGCCACTTAATCGCCAAAATAGGCCAATTCCTCTCTTAGTTTATGGCAGCTAGTTTATGCTATATTGGTCAAGATATTGGATATAGATCGGGTTGAATATGGGCATAAACTAGGAATTGAGAAGGCTCATTATGTGTTGCAAATATATCAAATTGGGATATAATTCCTTATATGGAGAATAATGGCTTAATCATAGCATTGACAGGGCGGTTTGGGGCTGGTTGTTCAACAACAGCTAATTTCTTTGCCAATAATAAGAAGCTGAATTGTAAAAGCTATAGCATCTCAGCATTTCTGAAAGACAAGGCAAAGAAAGAAATAGTCAATTTTGAACAAAAGAATCCCGAAGAAAGAAGAAAGATTCTGCAGGATTTGGGTGATAGTTTAAGAAAGGAAAAGCTAAGCGCTCTGGTAGATCCTATAATTAAAGACATTAAAGATAACAATGTAGAAAATGTGGTTATTGAATGCATCAGAAATCCAGGTGAGGTTACAGAATTAAGGCATGCATTTGGTAATCGTTTTTTTCTCTTAGCCATAGACTCAGAGACAGAAACTCGTTGGAAGAGAGTCGAAAAGATGTATAAAGGAAATAGAGCAAACTTCGATATTAATGACCGACGAGATGCTGGTGAGGAGCAGCCGCCATTGCCTAATGGGCAAAATGTGAAAAAGTGCATTGAGCTAGCGGATATATTGATTAATAGCGAAGATAATTTTTATAAAGAAGATGAAACAAAAGACGAAGTAGTTATTGATCGCTACGGACAAAAACTATCCGATTATACTGAATTAATGTTAAACCCGGGTGCCAGACCACCATATCCGGATGAATTATATATGCATCATTCTTGTAGCGTGGCTTTATGGTCTAAATGTTCCAGGAGACAGGTAGGGGCTACTATAATCCATGAGGTGTTGAATAAGAAACCTGATAAGCAAGATGTAAAAAATAAGAGCGATAGCGATAAAGAAATTATACTTGAAAGTTACGTCATTGCGACTGGTTGTAATAATGTACCATGGGGAGAGATTGATTGCAGAGTTTTGTACAAGAGTGAGTCGACTAAAAAAAGATGTCATAAAGAAAAGGTTAAGATTAAACATTTTAGCAAGTACAAATATTGCAGGGAATGTGGGGCGGCATTGAACGATCGTACTTTAGTTTGTACCTGTGGAGTTGAAAATTCAAAATTACCCGGAAAGTTGTTGGATGTTTGTAGAGCTGTTCATGCGGAAGAGTCAGCTATACTCCAGGCAGCCAAGTTAGGAACCACCCCATTAAATGGGGCTAAGCTTTATACTTCTACTTTTCCTTGCATGCTTTGTTGTAAAAAGATTATTAACGCAGGTATCAAGAATTTAATATATTTAGAGTCTTACCCGATGGAAGAGTCATTAGCTATTAGCATGTTTAGGAAGTGTAATGTCAAGATTTCTAAATACGAAGGTGTGAATTCAATTGTATTTAACAGGCTTTTTAAAAGAGAATAGCGATAAAGTTCTTGCATTGAGACAAAAAAGAATTATAATATAGTCAAAGAGATAAATATGAAAAGATGTCCTCAATGTAAAAGATTTGGCGTTGAGTATGATCCCCAGACAGGAAAAGAGAAATGTGTCTGGAGTGATTGCTTGTGGATTAATGAAACAGATATTGATTTAGATACTTATGATTACGGAGTAAATTTTGTAGAATTTAGGGATTCTATAAATATCAAGCGAGAAATGGCAGTTTAAAATTAAATATTCTGACAAAAGCGATAGCCAAAAGCTATCGCTTTTTTTGTTTTTTATAATGATAAAGCTATAAGTAAGTTTTTCCACATTTCGAGCTGTTTATTCCAATTTAACTCGAAGGCAATGTTGCGTAGCTTGTACTCGGGGATTAAGGAGATATTTTTGTTTTCTGAGCAGAGGATTTCTTCTTGTATAGTTGGCGCAAGCAGCAAAAGGTTCATCATTTGATTGAGCCGCTGGTGATTCAAGTTAAGCCATTTGGCAACTTGCTTTAAGCCTTCAGCTTTTCCTTCAGCAAGGATGCCTTGGACTTGATGTGCCAAGATAAGATTCTGCCTTAATTGTGGCTCGTTCTTGATATTTATTTGATTAGGAGGGACTGGCAGGTTTTTGAGTTCCTTGAGTCCTACCTTATATTGGCGTCTCCTATTATCTTTTAGCAGAACGATTTCAAGTATCCCTTTATTACCATCGAAACTTGCTTCTTTAAGGACTGTTTTAATGATTGCAATCTTTTCTTGAAGGCTAAAGGTATCCCATATTTTTTCGTCGAGTTTGGGTAGAGGAGTCAAGGTTCTGAGTAATTCGACGATTTTCTGTTCAATCTTCTGCGTGCTCAGTAAGCGGGTAGGACAGGTTTTGTAGCCACGCTTACTGGCGCTCATACAAAGGTAGTAGTGATACCTGTATTTATTGGCTTTGATGTTGTAGGAGAAGTACATCGCGCAGTTGCAGGCTTTACAGCGCAGGAGGCCGGTAAGCAGACCCACATGTTTAGTCTTCTTGGTCATTTTCCAGTCAGGCTTGTTTTTTGCAAGTATGCTTTGTGCTTTCTGGAAGGTTTTTTCCGAAATAATTGCTTCATGTTCTCCCGGATATAACTCGGCCTGGTATGAAACCTTGCCGGCGTAAAGCACATTTCTTAAGATTAGCTGAATACCGTTGATTGTAAACTGAATCCCACCGAATTTTCTGCCTTTTTCAGATGTATGCTGCTTAGTTGTACATCCCAGGTCATTCATAATCATGGTTACGGACAGAAGGGAGCGCTTTTCAATATACGAGGTGAAGATTTTACGCACGATCTTGGCTTCTTTCTGGTTAACCACGAGCTTATGCTTATCCTTATCGATGTTATAGCCTAAAGATGGCCTTCCTCCGATCCATTTGCCTTTTCTCTTAGCAGCGCCCATCTTGTCGCGGGTGCGTTCTGAGATAATCTCGCGCTCAAACTGCGCAAAAGAGAGGAGGATATTAAGCGTAAGCC
>Ga0180009_10005874_pt1 | contig 13033 bp, 10 predicted proteins | sample OS_PC_MetaG_FD_123537 | JGI IMG/M metagenome (GOLD analysis project Ga0180009, IMG submission 123537) | Groundwater microbial communities from the Aspo Hard Rock Laboratory (HRL) deep subsurface site, Sweden - OS_PC_MetaG | ecosystem: Environmental > Aquatic > Deep subsurface > Groundwater... | reverse complement strand
TGAGAATCAGCTGGTTGAGATTGAGTCGGAAGAGCATAAACTATTTCCCGATAATAAGTAATAGTTTCTGGATTAAGAAATGCTTTAAAATTTTTAAACCCGAAATAGCCATATCCTAAAAATTGGGGCGAAAATCCCAAAAGAACTAAAAGAATTATTCCATAGATAATTCTTTTTTTAAGATTAAAAGCTGATACTAAAAACCAAGAAATTATAAAACTAAACATAACGGCATAGCCAACATAAAAACGGAAATGGATTAATGCGGTTAATGTAATATAAAAAATTGAAAATATAATCCAAGAAAATCTTTTAATTATTTTTATCGTTAACAATAATCCGACAAGGCACAATAGAACTACTAAGGCATCTTTCAGAAGCAAGCTTCCATAAAAAGCGAGGCTTGGGTAAGCGCTTGTTATTAATCCTGTTAAAAAGCCTTGTTTCTCTGAACCGCCTATTTCGCGAACTATTAAGTAAACAAAAATAACTATAATAGCCACCAGCCACGCGTTAAGTATTTGACCAATAAGCATGCTTGAAACCGTAAAAGCATAAAGATAACCAATAATAACCGGATAATAATGGCCGATGCCAACTCCCTGTAAAGAAAGATTTCCTTGTTGGACCCTATCGACTATTTCTTGGGCTTGTCGCTCATAAACAACAAAATCACCGTATCCGCCGCTAAATGGCTGGAAATTAGCATAATATAGAAAAAGAACGCCTAAAATATGCAGTAGAAAAACAATGATAAATAAAGCGCTTAAAATCTTTCTCTGTTTTTCTTCTTTGTTTTTATTGATAAAGATGAAAGTAACCGAAGTTAAAAAAGCAATGAATATTGTTCCAACAGCTAATGTTTTGTCAATAAAAGAAAATACAGCCAATATCAAACAGCTAAAGAAAATAAATTTTTGATACTTTGAAATTGATTCTAAGACATTCATAATTTTACTTTAATTTATCGGGCTTGAAAAGCACATCTATAGTTCGCCTTTTTTTAACTTCATTTATATTTATTCTTTTTTTTGTATTAATAACATCAAACGGAAAATAGGAAAATTTAGCCATATATTCAAAGACATCTCCTAACCTCTGCCCGGAATTTATATATACCTCTGGCACGATTTCGCAAATAATTAAAGGGCATGAACGATTTTTAGAACATTCTAAAAAGAATTCTTCTAAACCCTTTAAAACGAAAAATTCAAAGCCTTCTACATCAATTTTGATTAATTTTATATTATTTATATTTTTTTCTTTGATATATTTATCAAGCCGGCGAATAGAAACCGAGGCATTTTTAATTTCTTTAATGCCGTTTAATAAATCTGGAAAAAATGTATTATTTCCGATATGCGAAGGACCGCCAATATAAATCTTTTCTATCTTTTCTTTATCGCCTAAAGCGAACTGATTTACCATTATTTCATACCGGGTGTTTGCCTCGGAAAGTTTTTTCAATTTTTGAAAATATTCGGGCACCGGTTCAAAACTATGAACCTGGCCGTTTTTGCCGACAAGGCCTGCGGCGATTAAACTGAAATAACCGATATTTGCCCCTACATCAATAAAAGTATCGCCATTCTTTAAATATTTCTTTAAAACCTCCTCAACTGATGGCTGGAAAGTGCCAAAATACATCTTTTTAATTTTGTCGCTATAAGCAAAATAAAAATTAAACATCACTCCGTTTATGTTCTTTAAAACAGGCTTTTTTGGAAGCGGTGAAACAAAAGCCCTTAATTCAGAAATAACTCTTTTTAAAAAAAACCTTGGATTAACTATTAGTATGTGAAGCAAATGTTTTATAGTGCTGAGATGAGCTTTGAACATAATATGTTTACTATTCTAAAATTTTGCCGATTAGCTCTACCCAGTTTTTTTTTGTTTTTTCTATAGAAAAATTTTTGGCGAAATCAAATCCTTTTTCTCCCATTTCTTTTCTGATTTCAGGATTATTTAATAAATATTCTGCTTTTTCTTTTAAACTGCGGAAATCACTGCAAATTATTTGCCCTCCGCCACTTAATAACTCCGCCATTCCCCCAGAACCAGAACCAACTACGGGCGTTTTTAAAAGCATTGCTTCATGGGCTGTCCTGCACCATCCTTCTTTAAATTTTGACATAGTTAGCACAATTGAAGAAGCTTTTAACAATTTCAAATACCCCCTATAATCTAAATTAAAATTTAAAGCAGGAATTTTAACCCGCTCTTCTCCCGAAGTCACCAAATATGCATCTAAATCTCTTAACGCGTTATAAGAATCAACCACTCCTTTGCCTTTTTGGCAGTTTCCTAAATATATTATTGGTTTTTTTTCAAGCCCTTTCTCTTTTTTAAAATCTGCAACTTCTTGATCTGAAATGTTATATTTGTCTAATTCAAATCCCCCATATATTTTATAAACATTTTTGCACCCCAGGTCAGAAAAATACTTTCTCCAATACTCCGACATTGTTACAACAAGATCAGCTTTCTTGACGTTGCGGAGGAAAAAAAATTTATTTAAAAAATTAAAAACCGGCTGGGAAATAAGCGGGTATCCTGAAAAATCAAGGTGATGAATCCAAACCAAATTTTTTCCCTTTGTTCTTTTGGAGCTAAAAGTAACTATAGAATAAAAATCTCTTACCCATAGATCTTTTTCCCCTTTCAGCGTTAAATAATAAAAAAGAGATTCTAAAATTTTGAAATATCTAAAACGCTTTAAATATTTGGCTTCTAAATTTATCAGCTCCACATCAAAATATTTAGATAAGGCGTCTCTAACGTATCCCCTATGAATAACTCCGCCATACCTTTTAAAAGATATTTCAGGCCAGCCTATTTTTTTTGTATCCAATTGATTCATAGTTTATATTTGCATCTTTTATTTTGTCGGCAAACAACTGCCATCCGTCAAATAAAAGCGCATCTTCTTTCATATTTTTTACTAAATTGCCTACGGAAATATCATTATATTTTTTATGATTATTCATAAATATTAACACATCAGCTACTTTGAATCCTTCTTCTATAGAGCGAAATTTTATTCCCAGTTTTTCAATATTTTCTGGCCTTACAACAAAATCATGTCCGTATATTTCTTTTACGCCGGATTTTTTAAAAAAACCTAAAAGCTGCACTGCAGGAGAACCTCTCATGTCATCTGTTTCCGGACGGCCCTTGAAAGCAAATCCTGAAATAAAAATTTTGGCATTTTCTATAGATATATTTTTTTCTTTCAAGTGCGATTCCGTCCTTTCAAATACATGTTTAACTAGCCCTTCATTCAAGTCCCTTGCTGCTTTTATTAAGCTTGCATCAACTTTTGAAGAATCAGCTAAGATATGAGGATCCTTTTCAAGGCAAACCCCGCCTACAAAACCTGCTTTTCCACTGGCAACAAATCCAGGGCGCATAACACTACTTCTATTATAGCCAAAGTTAGCTGCTTCTATTACTTCATTAGTGTCTAGCCCCAAGCTTTTACAAATTAATGCTGTTTGATTAGCAAAAGCAAAATTAAAATCTCTATAGCTATTGTTTATTAATTTTATTATTTCAGCTGCCTCTAAAGAGCTGGTTTTAACTATTGCTGGAGTTATTTGAGAAAATATTTTTGCAGAAATATCTCCAGACTCTTCATTCAATCCCCCTATAATTTGAGGAAGGGTTTTTAGTTCTTCTAATGCCCTGCCTTCTACTGTTCTTTCGGGGCAAAAACTTAAATAAACATTTTTACACTTTTCTTGAAGTAAAGGCAAAACAATATCTCTTGTAACACCAACTGGAACTGTGCTTCTTAACATAATAAGCTGACCCTCCTTCAAGTGTGGCAGTAAATCCTGTACTGCTGACTTCTCATAACTTAAATCTGGTTTTTTTGTTTCTTGATCTACTGGGGTGGCAACTGAGATTATAAAAGCATCTATGTTCCTGTTGTCGGGTATTTTATCAAAAACAAAAAGGTTTTTGTTAAGTTGATCAGACAAAACTTCTGGTAGCCCGTTTTCATAAAAATGGGGCTTTGCCTGTTTTAGTAATTCCAGCTTTTCCTTGTCTTTTTCTATTCCAAAAACGCAAAAACCAGCCTCTGCTAAAACAGCTGATAGAGTAGTTCCAATAAATCCCATCCCTATTACACAGATATTCTTTATTTCCATAATTACTTTCTAGATTCTTTCTAACCACAGGTCTCCTTGGTAATCAGACGATTTTTTATTTTTTTTAATTTTATATCCTTTTTGATCTAAAAATTCTACCAGGTACTCAATGTTATTTTTTTTGTCAGATATGTGATTATGATACTCCATGCGAATTTTTTTAATTCTTTTGAAATATTCATCTGGAAGATTATATAAAATTTCAAATTCAGCTCCCTCGCAATCCATTTTTAAAATATCGCACTTTTGTATATTATTCTTATCAAAAATATCTTTTAACGGAACGCAATCTATTTCAGTATATTTTTGGTTTTTTTCTTGATCGTGATTTCCGTGAAAAGCATTAAATGGCGAATCGCTTATTGAAAGGAACGAAGGAAAAGGAGAGTCGCCCAAAAAAAGCTTTCTTTTTTCTTTTTGACCTCCTATTGCCGAATTAAAAGGAAAAATATTATTTTCTAATTTATTTAAAGCAATATTTTCTTTTAGCAAATCATAATTTTCAGGCATTGGTTCATAGGCATAAACTTTTATGTTTTTTGATTGGCTGGCAAAAAGAGAAAAAACCCCTATATTGGCTCCGATATCAATTATTACAGAGTTATCTTCTATGTCGCCATAATCTTTTTTTATAAAAATTACAGCGATCGTTCCGGAACTTATACCATCTTTAGTTTTTATTTTCAGGCCGTTTCTAAACAAATAGGTGCAACCCGCGTTTTTGATTCCGGCGTAGTTAAGAATAAAATCGGGCCAATTCTTAATTTTAAAGATAATAGACGGCAAATATTTCAGATAAACAAAAACACCGATAAAAAAAGAAAGATTAATTTGCCTTCTCATAGAATTATGGTTTTTTAAAATATATTCCGGTATCGTCTATTTTTATTAAATCCGGGCTTATTTTTTTTAGTGCAAAAAACTCATCTATGGCGCGTCTCGCCCCTTCCCAGTGGCCCCAATCATCCAAAATAATATATCCTCCTATTATAACATTGTCGTACAAATTAGCAAGGCAACACTTTGTTGATTCATACCAGTCGCCGTCCAGCCTAAGAATAGAAATTTTGCCTATCCTTGCCTTTGTCAAAGGCAATGTATCCTGAAACCATCCTTTTTTAATTACAATATTTTGGGGATTAATCTTTAATATTTCAAAAAATATTTTTTTAACATCAACTAACGGGCCCACACATTTGTTTATAGTTTTTAAATTGCCTCCTGATTTATCACCTGCATAATCTAAGGCTATAGCGCCATCTTCTATTGTCGGTTCTGGCAGGCCTTCAAAAGAATCAAAAAGCCATGTTCTGCGTCCAGACCCGGCTTTTTCAGCAATAAAAGCCATAACCGCAGCGCAACCACCTTTCCAGACTCCGCACTCAACAAAAGCGCCCTCTATTTTATTTTTTTCCACCAGTTCTGCCAATTCGTATACGTTAGATAGTCTCTGATAGCTGGTCATCGTATAAGGATAAACTTTTATAACCAAAGCCAGCTTCTTAAAGTTAAAAAAATCTTTTAACGGAATATCTTTTATAAATCGCAATTTTCTGTAAATTTCAAATAATCTCTCATTCCCTCTGACTATTTTTTTTAGCTGTTTTATCATATTCATATTACAGAAATGACCATTCATTAATAATTTTTTTAATATCAAAATCTTTTGCTCTTTCTAAAGACTTTTTTGACAGCTTATCTGCTAAATTTTTATTAGTTAATATTTCTATCATCACTTGCTTTAAGCTTTCTTCGCTTTTTTCTTTATTTGGAGCTGGAGCCAAAATGCCAAATTCTGCATATTCAATTTCTTCTGCCTCTTTGTTTATATCAGTTTTTGGAGCTAAAATTTCTCTGGGGCCTGACTTGCAATCTACTGATATTACAGGAAGCCCGCAAGCCATTGCTTCTAAAATCGAGCAAGGCAGCCCTTCCCACAAAGAAGACAAGATAAATGCTTTTGATTTTGCTAAAAATTTAAATGAGTTTTCCTGCCAACCCAAAAGGTAAACTCTATCCTCAAGATTTAAGTCGTTTATCAACTGTTTTAATTTTGGCTCTAATTCTCCTTTTCCTAAAATTACAAGATTAGCTTCTTTAATCTCATCTTTTACTCTCTTGAAAGCTTTTATTAAATGCTGTTTGTTTTTTTGTTTTGTTAACCTGCCAGCTGTAATTATTGTCGGATTTTTAAAAATTTTTTCATATTTTTGCTCAAGGGGCTGTAAAGCTGAATTTTGGATCTCTTTGGTATTTAACGGATTATATATTATTTTGATCTTATTCTCTTTAATTCCAAAATTATCCACTAAATCTCTTGCTGCTGCTTTAGAAACGCAAACAATTTGGGGCGTTTTATTATAAAAAGCTCTAATCAAAATTTTATATAAACCGCTAGGTAAAGCCGACATAAAATTATCAACCCTTAATATGGTTTTTTTATTAGATAGAATATTTATAATATTTGCAGGAACCCCAAAGCTTATAGCATAATCAGGATTTTCATCTTTAATTATTTTTCTAAAACGCAAAATAGCTATTAAAAAATAATATGCCCTTAATAATATATTATTGAAAAGCGGGATATCTAAAGAAATCAATCTTCCTTTATATGGATAAGATGCTTGTTTTTTAAATAAAACAATAACTGTTTCAATATAATCTGGAAAATTCAAAGATAAATCAGAAACTACCCTTTCCCCTCCTCCTATGCTCAGAGTTGGTATAAAAAGAATTATTTTTTTGCAGTTTGAAAATTTATAATTTTTTTCTTGCAGTTCAATTAGCATAATGCCATTTTTATGATTAGTAAGCTTGCCTAAAATCCACAAAAAAATTGCCGGAAATTTTCCTAAAATTAAATCTTTGAAATAGCCTAAAAAATAAATAATTTTGGAGAAAAATAAAAAGGCTCCTTTATTGCTGCCAGTAAGCAATGACTTATTTACCAATCCTGTTTTAAATTTACCTGCAACCGATTCTGAAAGAATTTTAAGTTGTTCTACATAAACGATAGAAGATATGTAAAAGCCACATTTTTGAAATAAATTTGAAATCGCCTCTTTGTTCCACCTGGTAAAATGATGCGGAGGGAAATCCTAATTGTTTAAGTTCGGTAGCATTCTTTCTCTGCAAGGGGTACTTAAAACTATTTTTCCTCCTGGTTTTAGTATTTTTTTAACATTTTCAATAAATTCTAAGGGATTATCCAGGTGCTCTAAAACCTCAAAAAAAGTAATGATATCAAACTTTGGCAGATTCTTTTTTTGAAAAAACTCTGCAAATGACAGAGAATAAACGTTTTCTAAGCCATACCGTTGCTTGGCTATTTTGATGGCCTTGCTGTCAAAATCCAATCCCCAAACCTCACAGCCCCTATTTTTAAGCTCGGCCAAAAATTCACCAGTTCCGCATCCTAAATCTAAAATTTTTGTGTTTTTAGAAAAGCTTTTGTGATTTTTCAAGAAACTTTTGTGATATCCCCTATAAATTTTAGCGCCAAATAATTCTCTGGTTTGATAGGGGTTTTCTTCCTCATACCATTTGCGAGAAACTGATTTTAAGGGAAACCAAAATTGGACTTGACAACCAGGGCATTGATGTAAAGAATATTTATCTTTCTTTCTGTAAAAATCTCTGATAAACTTAAAATTTTGGCCCTTTTTGCAAGTTGGACAAACTATGGGAGTTTCATAAAATGTCATCATTTTCAATCAGAATATTTTACTTCAATACCCATATTTTTTGCTGTTTGGAGCGTGCGTCCCAGCCAAAACAGATCGGGCAAACAATAAAGACTATCAAAGTTATATAATTCTTTGAATTTATCCATAATCGGATTAAAGGAAATCATGTTTTTTACTGCTGCTTTTAGATCAGAACCGAAATTGGTTTCATTGATTATTGCTGACTGATATTGTCTAAAATTTAAATAAGGTTCAGATTTTTTCAAAAAATCTTTTCTGGGAGAAGAATACAGTCTTTCATAATTGTCTTTTCCTATAAGCTCTTCTAAATAACGGTATGTAAATCTTTTCGGCTTTAAGGCATCAATTAAACTGGTTTCCATGCCTCTGAAAAAGTGTATCATATTAGTTGCAGAATAAGGCAATATAGGTTTTAAATCACACTCTTTGGCGGCCTCGTGTATTGCCCTGCCATCCCTGCCAGCAATCATAAATTGAACCATTTTTTCAATCATGTGTTTTCTTGCTTCTGTAGAGTCTAAATCGGGTTGAAAAAACTTTCTTTTAAAGTTGCTATTTTTAAGTGGTAATGCTAAAAATGCCGGGGAATTTTCCCATGCAGATACAAGTTCCTGAAAATCCTTTGGTTGTCTTGTATTGTAGCCTAACTTTACCTTCAAAGCTAAATTTCCCGCCTCTCCAATCAATCTATAAATAAATCCCGCTGAGTTTTTATCTTTTATATCAGGAAGAGACTTAATATATTCCTTAGAAAAATAAAATCTTCTTATCTTGCCGCTCGGCGTTTTGGCGGTGGGTCCGAGATTATACAGATAATCTGAATTTTCTCCGGCCCATAATTTCTTTATATTCCTTTTTTGAATTTCCTGAGCCATCTGAAAGTATGGCCCTGCTAAATGCGCTCCGAGTGGCATGCGTTTGAAAAATATATCAAGATAAGAAATATTTTCCATATTGTAGTCCGAATCCAGCAACACATGCTCTATCTCCAGAAAATTAGCGATGTTTTTTGTCAAAGCAGAATCTATTTCGTTGACTCTGAGTGACGGAATTCTGTGAAATGTAACAGCTAAAGGATGTTTCCCGAATTTTTTAACAATCAAAGCTGTCACAAGCCCGGAATCACAACCGCTACTTAAAAAAATGGAGTCATTATCGCTAACTTGCTCGCAAGAAAAAACTGAAGACAAAGCTTTTTTAAAAGTTTCATATCCGTAATTTATATTAGGTTTAACAAGCTCCCAAATACTTTTCTCTGTTGGCCTGTTATCAATAATCTCTAGTTTGTTGCCTATCTTTATTCTTGGTATTTCCTCAAAAAAAGTTTTCCCGGGAGGGAAATAACCAAGCCTTAAAAAATATTCAATATTTTTCCTATCAATGGTAACAAAGGGAAGATGAGAAAGAACATCAAAAAAATTATTGCCCAATAACAGTTTTTTATCTGGCAATTTAACATAAAAAATATCACTGAATGCCGAGAAATCAGGTGAAGCCCAGGAAAATTGGACTTGCCCGTTAGTTGACACTATCCCGCCTCTTGCATATATCTGAGCAGGGGTTACTTTATCTCCCAAAGTTTCTACATTTTCTACCGGAGTAAGTTCCAAGGTTTCCGGATTTACAACGCCGTCAACTTGTCCCAAAAAATTAGTACCCTTTTTCAGCGGGATCGAAGAAAATTCTATTTTATTATCGTTTCCTATTATAATTTTCATAAATAAAATTATTAATTATATGAAGTTTTAATTGCGATCCAAGATTATTTTTTTTATATTTTTATAAATTAATTCATAATCATTCTTATCCTCTCCTATAGATGCCGACAGAATAATTCCTTCAATTGTATTCTTAAAATAAGAAATAATAAAACGACTATTAATATTCTCTAAGTCGTTTGTGTCTGGCCTTTTAGCTAAATCTTTTTCTATTTTCTCTTTTAATTCTTCAAAATTTTTTATGCTTTTACATAAAGGATGGTAAGAATAAAACACATCCCCTAAAACATATACTGGTTTTCCGGCTAAAGCTGCCTCTAATCCAATAGTGCTAGTTAGGATAATTACGCCTAATGAATTTTTAACAATATTCTCAACATTTTCATAAGGTGCTATTAAAACCACATTTGGGATTTCTTTTAATTTTTTATAAAAGCTTTTAGGTCTTGTTCCTACAGCCACAGGATGCTCTTTTACATAAAGTTTATAGGGAAAGGGCATACTAAAAGCGACATTTTTTATAGTATTTAATTGGTCTGAATAATAAGTTGCATAAACAGAAGTTGAAGATTCTGGCTGAAAATGCAAGGGGTAAAAGAAAAAATCTTCATTTTTATCTTTATCAAATTTATCGAAAATATGCCTTTGAAATAAAATCTTAAACTTGCGTCTCTCAATTTTCCAAGGTGACTTGATTGCATTGTTTAAAATGGCTTCAGATTCGTAATCAAAGTCCTTAAAACGTTTTCTTTCCTTAAAATATTTTAAAAGCAGTTTGCCATATTCTTTTATCCTTTTTACAAAATGGCGTATAATATCTATCTGGCTTAAATAAATTTTCGGCAAGTTCATGTAAGTGGGCACTTTTTTATGGGATGTAAATTGATCTACAATCTCTCTGGCAAAATGCTTATTAGATTCAGATAAATCGCTGCTATTTATTTTTTTAAAATTTTCTTCATATTTTAAGAAAGTAAACTTCTTATCAAGAACTTCTATCATCCCTGATATCCTAGAAACGGTAAAATCCAAATATAATATATTCTTCTTTTCACAAAAATGATAAGCGGTATTATGGAATAAACCAGCTGGCACTTCTGAAATAACTACGTCTGGTTTCTCTTTTTCAAAAATAAATTCAAAAAACTGGCATGTTTGCGATACTATCTTAAACGAATTGTTATAATTGAAATCTATTCCCTGAAACCTATCGAAAATAGGAAAGAATTCTTTCCAAGATAAATCGTTAAAATCTTTTTTATCTTTATTGTAATTTTTAATGCACCAATCAACTTTTGAAATAAATTTTGCTTCTTCGGGAAAAAATTTCTTTTTATTATATTCTGCAATTTTGCTATTAAAAACTACGAGGCAATTATCTCCCCGTTTTACTGTTTCATAAGCAAGCTTGCCAAAAAAATTCGGAAAAAATGAGGCGTTATTTATTAAAAAAAGTAATTTCATATCTATGAATTTTTAATAAGTGATTTTACTAAATCTTTAAAAAAATATATCTCTTTTTTGCTTATCCCTTTAAATAACAATATTAAAATTCCGTAAATAAGAACAGCTAAAACTATCGTTATCAAAACTTTCAATAATCCTATGGGATTAAACCAAATAATAAACAAAATCATTAAAACTGAAGCCATAATGCTTTTAATAATAAACTGCCAATCAATCTCAAATTGGAATTCTTTAAAAGCAAAATACCAAGTTAAGCCAAAAGCAAAAAAATAAGATAAAAGAGTAATAATGGAAGCAGCCAGAATTCCAAAGACAGGAATAAATATAATATTTAATACAAAATTTAATAAAGCGGCTGTTATCCAGATAATTCCGCTAATCTTTGTTTTTTTGGCCAAAACCAAATTTTGAAGGAAAAAACAGGAAACCCCATAGAACAAAATGCTTAATGCTATAAAAGGAGTAATAAAATAGGCATTATCGGCAATTTCTTTGGTAGAAAAAATTATAAGCAGCTGGTGAGACAGAACAGACAAACCAAAAACAGAAGGAATTGCCATTAATAGAAAATATTTTAAGGAAAATTTTAAATGAGTTTTAACCTCATCCATTCTTTTTTCGTCAAATAGCTTTGGCAAAACAGCGGTTAACACAAATGTTACAGGAAAAATAAAAAATGCCAGCAAACTCCCCATAGAATAAGCCGGGGCATAAAAACCTACGAAAATTGGTCCGAAAAAAAAGTTTATTATATATCTGTCAGAAGAAGCGACTACCCAATAAGAAAGGCTACTGCTTAATAACGGCATACTAAAATATAAATATTTTTTTATCGGGGAAAAAGTCGGAATTTTTATCCCAATCTTTTTAAAAATATAAATAAATAAAATAAAAAAGATTATTAATCGAATAAGCAGAAGGGCCAAAACTGCTCCGTATAATCCATAACCCAAAAAAATCAATCCAATAATCAACAGGACTTGCCCAATTATTTGTAAAATCGAGAAAAAAGAATACTTGCCTAATTCTTGAAATGCAATAAGGGCATCTAAAATTACCACGTTTAAACATTCTAAGATAATTATTACAGCCAAAATTTTAATTAAAATCGGACTGCATTGAAAAAAATCAGCAATAATTCCTGAAAAAAATATAAAGAATATCGCGACTATAAAAGCAATAATGGATATTAAGGTTAAAACAGAGTAAATCCCCTCTTGAATTTCCCTTTTGTTTTTTTCTGCAGGTAAAAATCTAACCAAGGCAGCAGGCAATCCTAGAAGAATAAAAGGAGACATTAAGGTGACTATTCCTCTTAATTGCGCCCAAATACCATAATCTGCCGCGCCAAGAATTTTTGTTATAACAGGCAAAATAACTATCCCTTCTAATGTTCCCATTATATGAATTGCGGCAATAAGAAAAGTATATTTTGTAAATTTTTGATAAGAAGACATATATTTAAAAATCAATCTTATTAAGCACTTTGCCTTCTGGCGCCCTGGGATATAATATAAAATGCATTGCTTTTAAGGACCCACTGCGATTTCCAATTTTTACCATATTTAACCATCAATAAACCCTTATATAATAAAATCAAAATTGCCGAAGGAATTAAAAAAAGAGTTGAAAAGACCAAAGAAAACAACAGAGAATCTATAAATGCAGAATATTGAAAGAATAATTTTAAACAGCCAAAATAAGAAGAATAATTAAAAACCCTAAATGCCCTCATTATCAATAAATCTATAACGAAAATTCGCCTCAATCTTTTATCCCTATCAATTATTAAAGGAGCATAATTATTATTCATATATTTGCTAGATAGCAATAAGCTATTTAATTTCTTTTGCACCTTATAGTGTATTGTGAATGTGTCCTCTATAAAATGCTTATATTGAGACAATTCCTGACAAACTATCTCTTTATTGAACGCAATCCCACTAATATTTGGATATTTCAAAAACATCAAAGCAAATATCAACAT
>Ga0180009_10005873_pt1 | contig 13033 bp, 10 predicted proteins | sample OS_PC_MetaG_FD_123537 | JGI IMG/M metagenome (GOLD analysis project Ga0180009, IMG submission 123537) | Groundwater microbial communities from the Aspo Hard Rock Laboratory (HRL) deep subsurface site, Sweden - OS_PC_MetaG | ecosystem: Environmental > Aquatic > Deep subsurface > Groundwater... | reverse complement strand
CGGGTCGATGGACGCGGCAATCGAAACGGTGATCCGCGAGACGCGTGGCCGGATGCGTCAAGGCGATGTGTACGTGCTGAATGCGCCCTATAACGGCGGCACGCACCTGCCCGACGTGACGGTTGTCACGCCGGTGTTCGACCAGGCCGGAAAAGACATTCTCTTCTATGTCGCCAGCAGGGGACATCATGAGGATATCGGCGGCTTGTCGCCGGGCTCGATGACGCCGCGGGCAACGCACATCGACCAGGAAGGCGTGCTGATCGACTGCTTCAGGATCGCCGAAGGCGGCCGCTTTCGCGAAGCGGAAATCCGCGAGGTTCTCACCGGGGCCAGCTATCCGGCGCGTCAGCCCGACAAGAACATCGCCGACCTCAAGGCGCAGGTTGCCGCCAACGCGCGCGGCGCCGACGAGATCGCCAAGATGATCGTGCATTTCGGGCGCGATGTCGTCGCCGCCTACATGGGACACGTGCAGGACAACGCGGAAGAATGCGTGCGGCGGTTGATCGCGCGGCTGGACGACGGCGAAGCGATCGTTGCGACCGATACCGGCGCCGAAGTCCACGTGCGGGTTGCGATCGACCGGGAGTCGCGCTCGGCGAAAATCGATTTCGCCGGAACGTCGGCGATGCGGGAGGATAATTTCAACGCGCCCGAACCGGTGACGCGGGCAGCCGTGCTCTACGTGTTCCGGGTCATGACGGGAGAAGCGATCCCGCTCAACGCGGGCTGCCTGAGGCCGCTTAAGATCGTGGTGCCAGAGGGGTCGTTCCTGAAGCCGCGCTATCCGGCCGCGGTGGTGGCCGGCAACGTCGAGACGAGCCAGGTCGTGACGAACGCGCTGTTCATGGCGCTGGGGGGTCTCGGGACGTCGCAGGGCACGATGAACAATCTGACCTTCGGGGACGCCACGCGGCAATACTACGAGACGATCTGTTCGGGGTCTCCGGCAGGGCCGGATTTCGATGGCGTCGCGGGCGTGCAGGTGCACATGACCAACACGCGGCTGACCGATCCGGAAATTCTCGAACTGCGCTATCCGGTGGTGCTCGATGCGTTCTCGATAGAGCGCGGTTCAGGTGGACGCGGGCGGCATTCGGCAGGAGACGGTACGCGGCGCGTGATCAGGTTCCTCGAGCCGATGCGCATGGCGATCCTGTCGGGATACCGAAAGCTCGCACCGGCCGGCGTCGAGGGGGGGGAGCCCGGGCGTTGCGGCAGCAACACGATCGAGCGCGCGGACGGCGGTCGCGAGCAACTTGCCGGATGCGATGAAACTGAGCTTGGCCCGGGCGACAGGATCGTCGTCACGACGCCGACAGGGGGCGGGTTCGGGCGTGCCCCGGGGGACGGTTGAGAACCGCTTTATCGCGCCTCGAAACCACCCGAGCTTCTTTCATATTGTCGCATCAACTCAGCAGGATAGCGCGTATTCTTAACATTATCTGGAATAGACTTGCCGGCTGTCTTGACGCTTGGTTTACCAAAGTCCGGGACAGTGAAGCGGTTCACGCGGGTTCCTCGCGGGTCACCCTAGTGTGGTGATCGCGAAGTTCGCATCCTCCTTGCAGCTCTGCTCGGAGCGAACCTCGCGATCTGAACCACACTAGCAAAGTCATGATTCTAGTGTCCCTTCTGATTGCGAAGTTTGCACGCGAGTTCGTGGCAGGGTGGTGGCAAACTTCGGAATCGGGACCCTAGCGTTGCCCGCATAATCGCAATCAGCCGACCAATCGAGGCCGCCTCCGTTGCTGCATCTGCGCCCGATCTTCACGGCCCTCGGCCTGCTCTTGTGCACCATTGCGTTCGCGATGCTGTTGCCGGCGCTCGTCGATTTTGCCGACGGCGATCCGGACTGGCTGATCTTCTTCGCGTCCTCGATTGCGACCTTCTTCATCGGCGGGCTCTTGATCGTGTCCAGTCAGGACGACGAGCCGACGCAGCTCAGCGTCAAGGACGGCTTTCTATTGACGACGGCGTGCTGGTCGGTGGTCGCAGCCTTTGCTGCTATCCCCTTCGTCGGGGTCGGCCTCAGCTATACGGATGCCTACTTCGAGGCGATGTCCGCGTTGACGACGACCGGGGCGACGGTTCTGACCAAACTCGACCAGTTGCCGCGCGGGATACTCTTGTGGCGGGCGATCCTGCAGGGGCTCGGCGGGCTCGGGATCATCGTGACCGCTATCATCATGCTGCCATTCCTGCGCGTCGGCGGCATGCAGCTGTTCCAAATGGAGCAGTCGGACCGCTCGGAGAAGGTCTTGCCGCGCGCATTGGAGCTGACAACCGCGATCGCAGGTTTCTACGTTGCATTGATCATCGCCTGCACCCTGACGTACGGCGCACTTGGCATGACGGCCTTCGACGCCGTGTGCCATGCACTGACGACAGTCTCGACGGGGGGACTTTCCACGCATGACGAAAGCTTCGGTTTCTTCAAATCGGCGCCGCTCGAATGGGCCTGCATCGTCTTCATGATTCTCGGGGCTCTGCCGTTCGTCGTCTACATCAAAGCGTGGCGCGGACATCCTTCGGCAATCCTTCAGGACAGCCAGGTGCGCGGGCTGCTCGGGTTCTTGATCGGGGTCTGCCTCATCGTCACGTTCTGGCTGATGACGGCGCGGGAAATATACTTTACCGAGGCGCTGCGGCTGGCGACATTCAACGTCACGTCGATCGTCACGACGACGGGGTATGCGAGCACCGATTATACCCAGTGGGGCACGTTCGCGGTCGGTCTGTTCTTCCTGTTGACGTTCGTTGGCGGTTGTGCCGGTTCAACGTCAGGCGGGATCAAGATCTACCGACTGCAGGTGACGGGGCTCCTGATCCGCAGCCACTTCGTTCACCTGATGAGCCCGAACCGGGTCGTCACACTTGTCTATAACGGCAAGCGGCTGCCAACCGATGTGCCGTTCTCGGTGGTGGCGTTCCTCGCCATCTACATGTCGACGGTCGGGCTATTCACCGTCGTGCTTGCAGCGATGGGACTCGATCTGGTGACGGCGCTTTCGGCTTCCGCGCAGGCGGTCGGCAACGTCGGTCCGGGGCTTGGCGATATCGTCGGGCCATCGGGGAACTACTCGGGGCTGCCGGTGCTGGCCAAATGGATCTTGTCGTTCGCGATGATGATGGGGCGGCTGGAACTGTTCACCGTTCTGGTGCTGCTGAGGATCGAGTTCTGGCGGAACTGAAGGTTTGTCGCCCTGATTTCAGTCGCCGGGTTTCCAGCCGTAGAGCCAATCATAGCCGGCCAGCAGTTTCTCTGGCGGAAGCATGCGCAGCGTCATGTTGCGTGCGGTCCGCATCGGGCCGGACAGATGATAGATTTCGCCGTTCCTTCGGGATGCGGCCTGAACGCGGGCGCTGCGCGGTCTGCGGGCCGTCTCGTAGGCGGCGAGGGCTGCGGCGGATGCGTCGTCGCCAAGGCTGCCGTTCGAAGCGAGTTGGGCGACCGAGAGGCAGCGCGCTAATGTTGCTGCGTCTTCCAGTGCCAATACGGCTCCCTGGGCCAGAAACGGCAAAACGGGATGGGCGGCATCGCCAAGCAGGACCGTGCGGTTGCGAACCCACGCCGGCAGCGGTGAAAGCTCCGCAAGCGACCACCTGCGCCATGTCTGCGAAGCGGCAACGAGGTTGCGGACGGGTGCCGCACATTCCGCGACGGCGTCCGCTACCCAGTCCGGTTCGATCTCCCTGGCCCAGTCGATATCGCCGTTCGCGTGGTTGCCGATCACGACGACGGCCAGTTCGGCGCCGCCGCGCACGGGGTAGTGGACGACATGGCCTTGCGGAGCGAGCCAAATGCCGACACTTCGCGTCACGATACCTTTTGGGGTGGCTGCAGCAGGGATGACGGAGCGCGCGGCACTCTTGCCGCAATAGCGAGGCGGGGGCGCGGCGAATATCGTTCGTCGTAGTGTCGAATGGAGGCCGTCGGCGGCGACGAGCAGGTCTCCGGCACCGACGGTCTCGCCGTTGCTCACGGCAAGGACCTCATCGGGATAGGTCTTGGCCGATTGGATATCGATGCCGGGGCGGATCGTTATCAGCGGATGGGCCTGCGCGGCATCCATCAGGCTGGCATGGAGGTCTGCGCGATGGGCGACCCAGTAGGGCGCGCCGTGGCGTTTTTCGAGCCAGCCGCCGAGCGGCAATTGCGTCAAGCGCTCGCCGGAGGGACCGTCGTGCACGCACAGCGATTGCGGGCTGGCGATATTCGGCTGGAGCCGTTCGGCGATGCCAAGCTGGCGGAGGATGCGCGTGCCGTTCGGGCCGATCTGTATGCCGGCACCTCCTTCGCGTGTGTCCGAGCGCTTCTCGAACACAGTGACTTCCGCACCGATGCGGGCAAGCGCGAGAGCTGCGGCCAGTCCGCCAATGCCACCGCCGCAGATCAGAATTCGCATGGGCTGCCTGCGAACACGTTCACGCGGCCGTTTCTTCTTCGAATTTTACGATCGCGCCGGGCGGATCGCTTGCCTCAGGCGACAACCGCTTGTCGTGGACGAAGAGCGTCGAACAATAGGGGCACAGAATCTGATCGTCCGCGCCCATGTCGAGGTAGACGTGGGGATGATCGAATGGGGAGCGTGCCCCCATGCATTGGAACTCCTTGACGCCGACGAAGATCTTCTCGACGCCCTCGTCGTTGGCCAGATTTGGAATCTTGCTTGCAGCCATTGCGCCCTCTTTGTTGGCGGTCGGATCGGCGCGAGGATAGCCGTCCCGCTTTCGAAATGGTAGACCCGCACATGACCGATGCGCGCGACAAATCCGTTACGCGCGGGAATTCAGCTTCAGTCAGGGCGTACAGAATGCAGACTTTCGACTCCGATGGCGTTGCGATCTCCTATCTCGACGTTGCGCCGAGCGCTGAACCCCGCGATACGGCTCCCGTCGTCCTCATTCACGGGTTTGCTTCCAATGTCGCGACCAACTGGGTCGCGACGGGGTGGGTCGGGACACTCAGCGAAGCCGGCTACCGCGTGCTGGCGATCGACAACCGTGGGCATGGGCAGAGCGAGAAGCTGCATGATCCTTCCTGTTACGGCGGGCCGGTGATGGCGGAAGACGCCCGGCGGCTGATCGAGCATCTGGGTCTGAAGCAGGCGCACGTCATGGGCTACTCAATGGGTGCACGCATCGCCGCGTTCCTGGCGCTGAAGCATCCAGGGCTGGTGCGCAGCGCGGTGTTTGCGGGGCTTGGCATCAACATGGTGCGCGGCATGGCCGGTACGGGGCCGATCGCCAAAGCGCTCGAAGCGCCAAGCATCGATGATGTCGTCAATCCGACGGCGCGGACCTTCCGGGCCTTTGCCGAGCAGACGAAGAGCGACCTCAAGGCGCTGGCGGCCTGCATCCGTTCCTCGCGCGATCCGATCAGCCGCGACGATGTCGGGCGGATTTCATGCCCGGTGCTTGTCGCGGTCGGCAGCGAAGACGTGATCGGCGGTTCGGCGGAGGATCTGGCCGAACTCATCCCGACGGGGGAAGCCTACGTCATCGCGAGCCGGGACCACATGAAAGCGGTCGGCGACACGGGCTATAAGGAGGCGGTGCTGGCGTTCCTCGCGCGGTATGCCTGAGCGGCTGAGCCACGCAGTCCGGGGGTTGCGCCAAACGAAAGCCCCGCCAAGGCATTTCGGAAGGACTGCGAAGGAGACAAACGCGGGGGTTGCCTGCAGCGATCCGTGTTGCAAAAAGCGGGGCTCTACGCACGTCGCATTCGTTACTCTACTCCGACGCTTCGACGCAAACCAACTCACGTAACTCCTGCATCCCAAACGCGGGATACAACTCCGTTTCGTAGGCGCCTGTTACGCAACGCCTGACTTTGCGAGGCCCGTTTCCGGGGTGACGGAATCGGGTGGGCAAGGGCAGACAAAGTCAGACTGCAAACCCGTCCAAGGCGACCGGTCAATACAAAACGCAACTCTAACTCAGCGCATACTCAAAACCGGACCGTGGATTACGCGAAACGTGATCTCAAGGCTGCAAAGTCTGCTGTATCGATGTGCTGCCCTAGCAAGATTGTTCTACCACGTCCTAATCGCAGAGTCCTGCGCTCGATCGATTCGCAACCCCTGCCCTGTGGAAAAGCAAGACTGCGCCGCAACAAAAACCAGGGCTGTCGAGAGTTGGCAACAGGGCACTTTCCTAGTGTGATAATTCAGAAGTTCGCTACCATCTGCGGCTCGGCCGAGTGCGAACTTCTGAATCTGAATCACACTAGCAACATCTATGGCTTAGTGAGGCGTTTATCGCGCCTTAGTTGACTCAAACCTCGCCGCACCATCGGTCAACTAAGGCGCGACGCCTCACTAGCCGCAAATCACCAATATTGCGCCTCATCGCGGCCCGCAGATCCTGCCTTGGTCCTGCAATATGCAGTGCATCGCAAAAAATTCATGACGGTGCCCTTACCGATTGTCCCAAATAGAGCCGCCTCGTGCATGCGGACATTTTTGTTTCGGAGGCGTTCACCTTGTTTTCAGATAGGCGGGCCTAAAGTCGCGCCATGTGGAGAGTTCAAGTCGTTCCAGTTCACGTACGTTGTGCAGTTCTGCTCGCGATTTCGCTGCTGGTTTCCAGCTGCGCCGGGGGCCCCAACTACGTTGCCGAAAAGGAACCGTGGCGCGATACCAGCGAGCGGGCCTGCCTGGAATCCGGCGCGCTCCAGCAATCGGCATTCCTCACTCCGGTGTCCCGACTTGGCGGTCCCGGGGTCTGCGGCGCGCTCAGCCCATTCGAAATGTCGGCAGCCGATTACGGACGTGTCGCGCTGCGGCCCGCGGCGATCCTGAGATGCCCGATGGTCGGTTCCGTCGACGACTGGGTGCGCAATTCCATCGCGCCCGCAGCCATCCAGCACCTTGGATCCCCGGTTGTTGAATTACAGGTCGCGGCTTCTTACGCCTGCCGTCCGCGCAACCACGTCGATGGGGCCAAACTTTCCGAACACGGGCTGGCGAATGCGATCGACATCTCGGCCTTTCTTCTTGCCGATGGCCGCAAGATTACGGTCAAGCGCGGCTGGCGGGGCAATTTCGACGAGCAGGCGTTCCTACGAGCGGTCCGGACGGGTGCCTGCCAGCGCTTTGCCACCGTGTTGACCCCGGATGCCGACCGCCACCACCATGATCATTTTCATGTCGATCTGGCGCGGCACAATTCATCTGGAACCTATCGCGTCTGCCGCTGAGGCTGGTTGGTGGATCGCCGCTTCAGCTTGCGTTCAGCCCGGACCGCCAAGTGAGAACTTCGGCAGGCTTTTCCAGGCTTTCGACAGCCACGATCCGGAGTCTTCGCGTGGAGCAAGGCCACCTGAAGCCAAGAGTGCGTATGCATCCTTGTACCATTGCGACTGCGGGAAGTTGTGGCCCAGGACTGCGGCGGCGGTCTGGGCTTCATTGACAATCCCCAAGGCCATGTAGGCCTCGGTCAGGCGCATCAATGCTTCTTCGACGTGTGCGGTCGTCTGGTATTCGGTGGCCACCGTCTTGAAGCGATTGATGGCTGCAACGTAGTTGTTGCGTTCCAGGTAGTAACGGCCAACCTCCATTTCGGAGGCAGCAAGCGTATCGTTGGCCAACCGGATGCGATTGGCGGCGATCGCTGCATACTCACTGTCGGGATAGCGAGTCTGAAGGACCTGGAGCTCCTGGAGGGCCTTCTTGGTCGTCGACTGGTCGCGGTTCGGCCCGTTCATTTCGTCGAAGTAGGCCGACGCGATGATATGATGGGCGAGGGCGGCTTCCTTGGTGCCGGGATGCATGGTCGTGTAGCGGCGGGCGGAGGCGATTGCCTCGGGGTTCTTGCCGGCTTTGTAGTAGGCGTAGGCGGCCATCACGATGGCGCGACGGGCTTCGGGTGCGTAGGGGTGGTCGCGATCGAGGTCCTCAAACTTCGAAGCGGCCCTGTTGAACTGGCCCTTGGTCATCGCCGCATCGGCGTCAGCAAACATTTTCGCGGGAGGATCGGGATTGAGGGCCTTCGAGAGATCGTTGGAGGATGCACAGGCGGAAAGTGCGGCAGCCGCAAAAGCTGCGACGACCCAGGACCGCAGCGGCGCACGGCCGGGCGCACGGCGAGCGCCGACCAGATCCGATTTTTCGCCTGGGTTCGTCAAGATTTTCAACCTCGGCTCCACTTGCTGTCGTTAGTCGTATACCGCGCAGCGCCGCGCAGGTATCGGAAAGAATCGACCCGCACCGAAGTTTAGCGCAGACCCTGCCATCTCAAAGCGGATCTGCGAATTGATCCCCTGCCAAAGCGGACAAACCGAGGCAGACCGATAACAGGATTTCCTTTCAGTCGCCCGGAAATCCATTATCCCGCTGCCATCGCAGCGAACGAGGTCAGTGCGATGTGCCCGCGTAGGCGGCGGGATAGGCGAAGCTTGCCGGTGTCGTTTCACGGACTTTCGGAGCCTGAACGACCGTCCAGGCGCTGGCATCGGACAAGAGCGCCTTGACCACGAGCGAGTTGAGGCGGTGGCCGCCGCGAACCGAGCGGAAGGCGCCAAGAATCGGCAGGCCTGCAAGAGCCAGGTCGCCGACGGCGTCGAGCATCTTGTGACGTACGAATTCTTCAGGGTATCGAAGGCCTTCGGCGTTCATGACGCGGTCGTCGCCGATGGCAACCGTGTTGTTGAGGTTGGCGCCCAGTGCCAGGCCGTTCTTCCACAAATGCTCCACATCGCGCATGAAGCCAAACGTGCGCGCGCGGCTCAATTCGTGGCGGAAGATGCCAGGCGCCATTTCATAGGCGAGGCGCTGGCGGCCGATAATCGGTGATTCGAAGTCGATCTCAATGTCGAGATGGAAGCCGCTGTGCGGTGCGATTTCACCGAAGCAGGCGCCGTCCTCGACGCGAATCGGCTTGAGTACCTTGAGGAATTTACGTGGCTCGGACAGCTCCATCAGGCCGGCGTCGTCGATAGCATCGACAAAATTCGCCGAACTGCCGTCCATGATCGGCACTTCCTGGCTGTCGATCTCAATGTAGCAGTTGTCGACGGCAAGCCCGCGGAGTGCTGCCAGAAGATGTTCGACGGTGCCAACGGTATTGCCGTCGTCATCGCCGATAACAGTGCATAACGTCAGGTTCTTGACGTTATGGACGTTCGCCTCGATATCCGAGACGACGCGACCGCGTTTGGTTACGAGAAAGCGGAGCCCAGCATCGGCTTCAGCCGGATGCAAGATTACCGATGCTGGCGCTCCACTGTGCACCCCCGTGCCGGTCAGTTCGATCTCGCGCGCAACCGTAGTCTGGCGCGAGCCGATAAAACGATTCGACATGAATGTCGTCCCTCGATGCCTGCCCAGGCAACTGCCGTATGTTCAAGAGCTACGGCGTGCCACCCCCTAAGAAGGGTCGAAACTTTGTCGTCATCCAAGTCCGGCTACCCCAGAATTTCGCCGAACCCATCTGAAAAAACGACTCGATTCGCCCGTTAACGATTTCGACGATACCCTCGCGCCACAGGCGGCACAAATCACGCTTTCTTACACTCTGTTACCCATATGCCGCGAAATTGACACATCTTCAAAAGGTGCCTGCAAAATCAGCGCCGCCCTTGATCCGTGCTGAAAAAGACTGGCAGAGCAACATCTTGGCTGCCATCGGCTGGGTCTTGGTTTGATGATTGTGCGGTGCGCTGGTGGCCTCCGCGGGCGAATGGATCTGCCTGTGGATTGCGCTGATCGACGGGTTGATTCCTGCCAGTTTCTTCGGTCGGCGGCGAATCAATTGGCTTGCGGCCGCGGCCGGTCAGCCGTTCGAAAAAGCCCTGCTTGCGAGATGGCTGCCGGCCTGCCTGTTCCTCATGGGCGCCCTGCGCTTGCGGATCCCTCTTGGCGTAGTAGTCGCGCTGGCCGACGGCAGGAAAATCTTCCACTTCGGGCATGCGGCGGGTGCGCCGATGAATCTCCTCGGTCTGTTGCGGGCGAAATGTATTTTCGCTCGTTCCGCGCGCAGCCGCGTTCGGCATCGAGGATGCCGGTGCCGGGTGCGGTTTCAACGCGTCGGAACCGGCTTCGATCGTGACGCCTTCCGCCGACCGCCAAATCGGGGAAGTGTTGTCGGGAATCGCATTTGGCGTGCGGGCGTCGTCAGACTGCGCACCGCGCTGCCCGGGTTGCGTCTGCGGGCGGGTTTGGTCGGTTTCGGGCCATGGGGCGTTGATCTTGCGGGCGCCGGCCGGTGTGGACGAGGGTATTTGTGCGGGTCCTGCCTGCGGTTCCAGCGATGTCCATGAGGCCTTCGGTGCGCCAGGTACGGGTGGCGGGGTCGGCAGATGAGGGGAAGGGGGCATCTGCCTCACACCGTGGCGGATCGCGTCGAGGCCCTGCAGGCGGCTCGGTCCTGAAGTCGCGGTGCCGAAGGTGTCTATGCCGGACATCCCTGACGCAACGATTGAGACGCGGACGCGGTCTTCCATGGTGTCGTCGAAGGTGGCGCCGACGATGATGTTGGCTTCCGGATCGACTTCCTTGCGGACGCGGGATGCGGCTTCGTCGACCTCGTAGAGGGTTAGATCCGGACCGCCGGTGATGGAGAGCAGCAACCCCTTTGCGCCCTGCAGGGAAACGTCGTCGAGCAGCGGGTTGGCAATGGCTTCTTCGGCGGCCGTGATGGCGCGGCGCTCGCCGGTGCCCTCGCCGGTTCCCATCATCGCGGTGCCCATGTTGCGCATCACGGCGCGGACGTCGGCGAAGTCGAGATTGATGAGGCCTTCGCGCACGATCAGGTCAACGATGCAGGCGACGCCGGAATAGAGGACCTGGTCGGCCAGTAGGAAGGCCTCTGCGAACGTCGTCTTCTCGTTGGCGACGCGAAACAGGTTCTGGTTGGGAATGACGATCAGCGTGTCGACGTTCTGGCGCAATTCAGCAATGCCGGCTTCGGCCATGCGCATGCGCCGGCTGCCCTCGAACTGGAACGGCTTGGTGACGACGCCGACCGTGAGGATGCCCATTTCGCGGGATGCTCGCGCGATGATCGAGATCGCGCCGGTGCCGGTGCCGCCGCCCATGCCGGCGGCCAGGAACAGCATGTGCGAACCGGAGATCTGCGACTTGATTTCGTCGATGGCTTCCTCGGCCGCGGCTGCGCCGATTTCCGGATTGGCGCCGGCGCCAAGGCCTTCGGTGAGGTTGATGCCGAGCTGGATGCGGTGTTCGGCGCTGGATACTTCGAGCGTCTGAGCGTCGGTATTGGCGACGACGAACTCGACGCCTGTCAATCCGGCGGCGATCATGTTGTTGACCGCGTTGCAGCCGGCGCCGCCGACTCCGATCACGGTCAGTCGCGGCTTCAGGTCGGTCAGCTGCGGCAGTTCCAGCTTGATGTTCATTGCGCCCCCGCATCGCTCCACCGGCTGTCAATGCCGGCGATTACCAGGTCTGCCGGTTTTGGCAGATCAGGACGCATTACAACCCCGTCATCAGCCATCGGCCGACCCGCCCAAGATAGCCTGTGGGCGGAGCTTCACCGTTTTCGATCCGCATCAGTCCGCCGGAATCAGAAAACCCTGCGGCGACCATGCCGACGACCGTCGAAAAGCCCGGCCCGGACAAGTTCTCAGGCAACGCGAACTGCGGCGAAGGCTTCGCTACGCGGACCGAACGTCCAAGATGGTTGGCCATGAACTCAGCCATGCCGACCAGTTCGGAGCCGCCTCCGGTCAGGACGATCTTGTCGCCAACAAGTTCAGCGACCCTGCTGGAATCGAGTCTCTCCGAGATCAGCGATGCAATCATCGCGGTCCGGTGAGAAATGATCTCGGACAGGCTCGCCTTGCTCGACTGGTGCATTCCGGCATCCTCCTCACCCGCCAGGGTATAAGAGAACGTCTCGTGCGAATCAGACTGCGCCGATACGAGTGTGCCATAAAGAGCCTTGATTCGCTCGGCTTCTGCAAATGGTGTCTGCAGTGTACGGGCTATGTCGCTGGTGATGTGATCGGCACCGACCGAGATCACCTCGGTCCTGACGAAGTGTCCTTCGGCAAACTGGGCGATCTTGACCGTACCCCCGCCGATGTCGATGACGGTGATGCCGAGCTGGCGCTCTTGCGCACTGGCAGCGGCGATGGCGCTTGCGTATGGGGCGACGACAAGGCCGCCGACTTTGAGGTAGCAGCGGCCGGCCAGCATCGCGAGATTGTGCAGGGGCTCGGGGTCGGCTGTCACTGCGTGCAGGTCGGCGGTAAGGCGACGTGCTGCCATATTGCGGGGTGAGCGGGCTCCGGACTGTCCGTCGAGGCGATAGTTGAGCTGGTTCATATGGACGAGGCGGCGTCCCTCGCGCACGGCGTAGGAGCGCCCGCCCCTGATGCAGCGGGCGATGTCGTCGTCGGCGACCACGCCGCTCGGTATCTCGGCGTTGGCTGCGAAGATTTCCGAGCCGAGGCGACCGCAGGAAAACGCGATCGTGACGGTGTCGAGGGTGTCACCGGCCATCAGTTCGGCTTGGCTGACGCAGGCCCGGACCGAGCGTTCCGCCTCATCGAAGTCGGTGACGACGCCGGATTTGATGCCTCGGGAACGCAGGCAGGAGGCGCCGATGATGCTGGCGCCAAGCCGGCTGCGCTTGCTTGGCTTGTCGGGAGCGACGATGAGGCAGGTGTTTTTCGAGGAGCCGAGGTCGAGGAAGCCGACGAGGCTGCCCGACGGACGGCTCTGTTTTTCGCTACCAAGCACGCGATACACCTCGTTCAGCATGACGTTCTACGATTCGTTCCGACAGCAAGCATGCTTGGCTGTGCCGCGGAGGCGGAGATCAGCCGGCCGGCTCAAGCAGCTCGGAGATGTCTTTGGGTCCCGTACTCGTCGGTCCGAGGACATCGCCGGGGCGAACAGCGATACGCCCTGGCGTGCGCAGGTCGACAATTGCCGCACCGCGCTCCTTGATGCCGGTGAAACCTGGCCAGTCGTTCAGTTCCGTGAGTGCGGCCGAGACGGCGCCGGCTGGAAATTCGATGCGCGTGTCGTTGGCAAGCGTCAGGGTCCAGCGCCTCCCG
>Ga0180009_10005872_pt1 | contig 13034 bp, 12 predicted proteins | sample OS_PC_MetaG_FD_123537 | JGI IMG/M metagenome (GOLD analysis project Ga0180009, IMG submission 123537) | Groundwater microbial communities from the Aspo Hard Rock Laboratory (HRL) deep subsurface site, Sweden - OS_PC_MetaG | ecosystem: Environmental > Aquatic > Deep subsurface > Groundwater... | reverse complement strand
TCTCCTGATAGGCGAGGGGGCAAGGTTAAATATATGGCATCCATGCTGTTTCTCTTCGTTTTGGTCATTGGAATTTGGAACTTGGAATTTATTTGGAATTTGGTGCTTGTGATTTGGAATTTTATTCTTCGCAGCTCAGGTCGACGCGACTGCCTTTTCCTATCTCTTGCCGCTCAGGAACTCGATGTCGATGCGGCCGATGCATGTTTTGGCGACGGCGGCGCCGGTCACCTTGGCGGCCATGACCTGGTCGGGCTCGCGCTCCAGCCGGCCGATCATCACGGCCAGCGCCCGGCGCTTCTCCTTAACGTCCTCGACAAAGGTCACCCGGTCGCTGAACTGGACGCTGGAGAACAAATGGTCGCAGCGTCCCTGCACGTAGCCGCGGTCGACGATCGCCTGGCCCCAGACGCGGTTGTTGGCCTTGAGGAAATCGATCTTTTTCCCCTCGAAGGCGCAATGGAAATAAATGGCGTTTTGTGTTTCGTCGTAGCCGTGACTGAGGGTGACGAGGTAAGGTTCGTCGCCGCGGCACATGGCCACGGTGACATATTGGGTTTTTGCCAGGATCGCCTTCAGCTCGGCACTGTCCCGGATCTCCTGTTCCTTCCTGCGCAAGCCGTGATATTTTTCCATGCGGTGAATCTCCTTTGGTTGTTCGAACGCTTTGAAAAAACTATTTTAGCGAAAAGGTGCTAAGGAAGCAATCGGTGCTATTAACCGTGGAGGAAAGGTCCGGCGAATTGTTATGAAGCCTGCATTGGGTCTTTCTTACAAAGTCACAAAGTCAAGCACCGTCCCCAATTCCTCTTAGAAAAGCGAACATGCCATGAGGGACTGGATCGTACAGAGCGGATTATCCGACATACTGGAGTGCGGCGAATCGGAAATAAATGACGACAAGCTTTACCGGAATCTGGACCGGCTGTATCCCTTGCGGGAGCAGATAGAGGGAGAACTTTCGCGGCGGGAAAGCGACCTGTTCAGTATGGATGAGAGCGTTTATCTGTACGATCTGACCTCGACCTATTTCGAGGGTAAGATGGAAAACAATCCGCAGGCGAAGCGAGGATACTCGCGGGATCACCGTCCGGACTGTAAGCAACTGGTGATCGGTATGGTGTTCAACCGGGAAGGGTTTCCGCGGGCACACGAGGTGTTCGATGGGAATCGGACCGATTGCACGACGGTGGAAGAGATGCTGGGAGCGCTGGAGAAGCGGGTGGGGTTGAAAAAAGGGGCGCTGGTAGTGGTGGATCGGGGGATGGCGTTTGACGACAATCTGAAGAGCATAAAAAAACGGGGATACCATTACCTGGTGGCCTGCCGGCAACCGGAGCGAAATCAGTGGCTTGCGGAGTATGAGGATTATGATGGCTGGGAAGATATCGAACGGGAAGTTTCGGCCACCAACCCCGAGCAGGTAAAAACAAGGGTACAGATCAAGCGGGTGATAAAAGAGGAAGAGACGATGGTATTGTGCATCAGTGATGGCCGGCGGGAAAAAGACCGGGCGATCCGGGAGAAGCAGGAGAAGAAACTTCTTTTGGATTTGCAAAAGCTCGAGAAGCGGATAAGGGCAGGGAAGCTGAAGACAGTGGGAGCGATCCACCAAGCGATTGGCAGGTTGCGAGAGCGGTATCCGCGGGTGATGAGATATTATGAGGTGGAATTTGACCTGTCTGCGTGCCCCGCACAGGCAGATCTGGAGAAAACTGAATTGCGGTGGCAAGAAAAAAAAGAGTTGAAAAAGAGGGCGGAAGAACTGGATGGAGCCTACCTTTTAAAGACGGACAAGCCGGGGATTACCGGGGAGGAGATTTGGCGGAACTACATCTTGCTGACCCGGGCGGAATCGGCATTCCGGGACATGAAGAGTCCGCTTTTGGAGAGGCCGATATATCACCAGTTGGAGCACCGGGCGCAGGCGCATATTTTTCTTTGTGTGCTGGCTTATCATTTGCTGGTGGCCATCGAGCATCAATTGCGCTGCCGCGGGGATTACCGTTCCTGGGAGACGATCCGGGAGATATTGAAAACACACCAGGTGACGACGGTGGTTTTACCCACCAGCAGCGGGGAAGAGTTGCACATCCGCCGGGGGACGGTCCCGGAACCACAGCACGTGGAAATATATGACAATCTCGGCATTCCCCACGAGCCGATGAAGCCGGTCAAAAAATGGCAAACCCATGCTGAAAATAGTGACTAAATGAATAGTCAAATGCAGCACCCACGCGGTTCTTCGTCATCACACTGCGGAAGTTGGGTTAGCGTAAAAGCGGAAAGTGTGGGCAGCTTGAAATCCGCGAGCATGAAATGCAATAATCAGGCAGATGAAAGCAAAAGTCACCAGACCGGGCGCCGTGGCCATGAAGCGCGAGCTGGTGGCCCCCTGCGGCATGAACTGCAACCTCTGCAGCTGGGTGGTCGATCCTTCCAAGCCGGGCTGCGCCGGCTGCCGGCCGCGGGGCCGGGGCTGTGTCCATAAAAAAGGCCTGTGCCGCAAGCTCGCCAAACAGGAGATCGATTTCTGCCATCAATGCGAGCAGTTTCCCTGCGCGAGCTTGCTGCTTGTCGAGAAGCGCTATGTCAAGACCCACAATTACAGCTTCGTGGAAAACCTGAATTATATTCGCCGGCGGGGCATGCCGGCGTTCCTGAGACGCGAGATAAAACGATATACATGCCCCTCATGCGCCAGGCTGCTCACCGTGCACAGCGACATCTGCCCCCATTGCGGGCAGCGGCACAATCGAAAAAACAGGCGCTAGCCGGGATTCCGGTCTCTGCGGCCGGACCTCCAGGTTCGAAAAGCACTCAATAATTCATTCGCCAGCGATCAGGAATTCGCATGATTTTTATAAAATCACACTAATTTCCTATATACAATTTCTGAAAATCGTCGTATCATTTACGAAACTGACAATGAAAAAGGAGGCCTTCATGGAATCGAAACAGAGCCGGCGCCTGACGGCGGAGGAAACCCCAATATTTGGGCAAAAGGAGTCAAAAATGTCTCAAGATTCAAAAAAAGAAATTCCCATATCAAAACGCTTCTTCCCCCCTTTGTTACCGATCATTGGTGAGGAAAAATACGAGCGGGTTTATGTGAGGTATTGTGACCTTTATGCTAACCGCGATCTTCCCCAAAATCCATTCAAATAAGGGAGGATACTAAAATGAAAGCAATTGTAATCACAAAATACGGATCACCCGATGTTCTTAAACTTGAAGAGGTCCCAAATCCGACCGTTAATGACCATGAAGTCCTGGTAAAAATCCATGCGGCATCCCTGACTTTCAGCAACCTGTTTCTCGTGAGCGGCAAGCCATTTCCGCTCCGTCTCATGTTCGGGCTTCTGAAACCGAAAATCAGGATACCCGGAAGCGACATAGCGGGCATGGTCGAAGCGGTTGGCAAAAACGTAAAGCGGTTCCGGCCGGGTGATGAGGTATTCGGGGACTTGTCCCGTTGCGGCCGGGGTGGTTTTGCCGAGTATGTATCTGTTCCTGAAAATGAATTGGGGCTGAAACCGGCCAATAGTTCGTTCGCGGAAGCGGCGGCCGTACCTGAAGCGGCACTTGTCGCCCTGCAGGCTCTTCGCGACAAAGGACGGATCCGCAAGGGGCAGAAAGTTTTGATTAATGGCGCTTCCGGCGGCATTGGCACGTTTGCGGTGCAGATTGCCAAATATTTCGGGGCCGAAGTGACCGGCGTGTGCGGCGCTAGGAACCTAGACCTGGTGCGTTCGCTCGGTGCCGACCATGTCATTGATTATGCAAAGGAAGACTTCACCAAAAATGGGCAGTGTTATGACTTGATCCTGGCCGTCAGGGGATATCATTCGATTTTTGCTTACAAGCGCGCCCTGAGCCCCGGGGGAATTTATGTCATGGCCGGAGGTTCCTGGGCCCAGATTTTCCAGGCTCTGCTCATAGGGCCATGGATCTCAATGACCGGGAGCAGGAAACTGGGCAGCCTGACGGTGAAACCGAACAAGGATCTGGCTTTTATGAAAGAGCTTATTGAAGCCGGCAAAGTAAAACCGGTCATCGACAGAAGCTACCCGTTAGGTGAGACTGCTGAAGCTTTCCGGTATTTTGCCGAGGGGCACGCCCGGGGAAAAGTAGTCATAACCGTTGAATAAATCAGCGAAATGCAAAAATGGAAACAAAAAGGGAGAATATGCAAATGAAAGCAATTGTATGCACAAAATACGGGCCGCCGGAAGTTTTACAGCTCAAAGAAGTGGAAAAACCAGTCCCAAAAGATAAAGAAATACTGATAAAAATCCATGCGACACCCGTCAATTTCGGGGATACGTTGGTGCGAAATTTAAAGGAGATCTCTCCTAAAAAATTCCATATGCCTTTCCTCTTCTGGCTCTTCGCGAAACTATATTTTGGATTCGGAAAACCAAAGATAACCATACTGGGGAGTGAGTTTGCCGGGGAAATTGAAGCCGTAGGCAAAGATGTAAAACGATTCAGGGAAGGTGACCAGGTTTTTGGATATCGCGGTTCACGCATGGGGGCTTATGCCGAGTATCTCTGCATGCCTGAAAATGGGGTGGTGGCACTAAAACCGGCCAGCATGAGCTATGAAGAAGCCGCCGCCGTTCCCTATGGGGCGATCATGGCGTTGAATCTGCTCAGAAAAGTCAATCTCCAGCCGGGACAAGGAGTCCTTATTAATGGAGCTTCCGGAGGGATAGGTCCAGTGGTGGTACAGCTTGCCAAGTCTCACTTTGGGGCAAAAGTGACCGGGGTATGCAGCACCCCGAGATTGGAGTATGTAAAATCTCTGGGGGCAGACAAGGTCATTGATTACACCAAAGAGGATTTTACCAGCAGTGGTGAAACCTATGATTTTATTTTTGACATCTTAGGCAAGAGTCCGTTTTCACGGAGTAAACGCTCGCTCAAGCCAAACGGACGCTGTCTTTTAGTCAGTTTTAAGATGAAACAGCTTTTCCAAATGCTATGGACCTCATTGATCGGCAACAAGAAAGTCATCTGTGCGTTGTCTACCGAAAAAGCTGAAGATCTGGTTTTCATCAAAGAACTCATTGAGGCGGGGAAGATAAAACCGGTGATTGATAGACGCTATCCGCTGGAGCAGATGGCCGAGGCTCACCGGTATGTCGAACAAGGGCACAAAAAGGGAAATGTAGTCATTACTTTGGAGGAATACTTATGAAAGCAATTGTTTACACAAAATATGGACCGCCGGAAGTTCTTCAACTCAAAGAGGTAGAAAAACCTACTCCCAAGGACAATGAAATATTGGTAAAAGTATTTGCCACGACAGCACATATAGGGGACTGTAGAATGCGAAGTTTCACAGTCCCTCGCTGGCAATGGCTTTTCGCGAGAATATATTTAGGTCTTAGAAAACCAAAAAGAACTATCCTGGGGATGGAGCTGGCAGGGGAGATTGAAGCGGTAGGCAAAGATGTAAAACTATTTAAAAAAGGTGACCAGGTTTTTGCATCTACCTTTGGGGTGAATTTTGGTGCATATGCCGAGTACAAATGTCTGCCTGAAGACGGGCAGGTGGCAATAAAACCGGCCAATTTGACCTATGAGGACGCCGCCGCCGTCCCTTGTGGGGGAAATACAGCATTGGGTATTCTTAGAAAGGCAAATATCCAGAGCGGACAAAAAGTTTTGATTTATGGCGCTTCAGGAAGTGTAGGTACCTATGCAGTACAGCTTGCCAGGTACTTTGGGGCAGAAGTTACCGGGGTCTGCAGTACCACGAATTTGGAATTGGTGAAGTCTCTGGGAGCCGATAAGGTAATTGATTACACAAAAGAGGATTTTAACGCTTCGGCGGACCGCAAAACCGGTGAGACCTATGACGTCATTTTTGATGCAGTAGCCAAGATTTTACCTTCACGAGTTAAAAAGTCTCTAAGGAAGACAGGAATCTATCTTAACGTTCATACTTCATCACACGGCGGCGAAAAGACTAAAGATCTAATTTTCCTCAAAGAGCTTATTGAGGCGGGGAAAATAAAACCGGTCATAGATAGAACGTATCCAATGGGACAAATTGTCGAAGCTCATAGATATGTGGATAAAGGACACAAAAAGGGAAATGTAGTCATAACTGTGGAACATAATGACAAAAATCGGGGAGAAGAAAAGTGAATGCCGTTAAAAATGACGCCAAGCGGCTGTTTTTAAAAAAAGGCACCTGCTCGCAAACCTTGTGCTACCTGCTGGACCGCGAATTCGGTCATCTGAAAGAAAACGAGGAGCGTGCCGCGGACCCGCTGGCGGGCGGACTGATGCAGGGAGGACATCAATGTGGAATGCTCTGGGGGGCGGCATTGGCGGTGGGAGCTGAATCTTTCCGCAGGCACGATGACCGCGATCAAGCCATTGGTGCAGCCATAATTGCAACCCAATACCTTGTAGATTCCTTTGAAAAAAGGACTAAAACCGCCAACTGCCGGGAAATAACGGGATGCGACTGGACAAACGCATTCAGCATAGCGAAATACTTTTTCACCGGTAAATTCTTCACCTGTTTCAATCTCGCGGCAAAATGGGCCCCGGAAGCGATCCAGGCGGCAAGCGAAGGGTTGTCCCGCGAAAAAACCGATTTACCCCAACTGCCAATAAGTTGCGCTTCCGAAGTCGCCAAAAAAATGAGCGCCAGTGATGAAGAAATGGTGTTGGTTGCCGGATTTGCCGGAGGCCTTGGTTTGAGCGGCAATGCTTGCGGCGCGCTGAGCGTAGCGATATGGATGAACACTCTCGCCTGGTGTAAAAAACACCCAGGGAAAACCCCTCCCTTTTTTACCAATCCAGACACGAAAAACACATTACAGGCATTCGCTGACGCGACCGGTTCTGAAATTCTATGTCATAAAATAGCAGGACAGCGTTTCAAGACAATAGGCGAACATACGGAATTCATAAAAAACGGCGGCTGTGATAAGCTGATGCAGGTACTCGTGCGATCGTAAGTCTTTTCAAATGGAGTCAAGCTGATGGAAATCCAAAAATTGGAATTTCTAAAACATCTCGTGCGTTTCAAACGGCATGTCTATCTGGATCACAATGCAACGACAAACGTAAGCCGCCATGTCCGGCGCACAATGAATCATGTCTTGAAGTATTGTTATGGCAATCCGTCGTCGCTATATGGCATTGCCAGAAAATCAGCCGGAATCATGGAACAAGCCCGGCAGCATGTCGCGGACGCCATTCATGCCGAGCCTGGTGAAATCTATTTTACCGGCTGCGCGACCGAATCCAATAACGCCGTGTTAAAGTCGCTCAGCAACCATTTCTATCCCAAAAAGAAAAAAATCATTGCCACGCCGATCGAACATCCCTCAGTGATTAACACGCTGGAGTTTTTGCAAACACAGGGGATCGTTGTTGAATATTGTCCTGTGGATCGTCAAGGTCGTGTGCTTCCGGCTGAATTGGAGAAGATGATTGATGCGGAGACTTTTTTGGTCTGCTGCATGCTGGCCAATAATGAAATCGGTACCATTCAAGATATCCCGGTGATTACCAAGATCGCCGGACAACATGACGTGCTGGTGCTGTCGGATTGCGTCCAGGCGTTGGGGAAGATCCCGATCAACGTACGCGGCTGGGGAATCGATTACGCCTCGTTTTCGGCACACAAGCTTTACGGGCCGAAAGGTGTAGGCGCTTTATATATCAAACAGGGCAGCCCATTTGCGCCGTTCATGCATGGCGGTCATCAGGAACACGGCATGCGGGCCGGCACCGAAGGTCTCCACAACATCGCCGGCTTTGGCGCAGCCTGTCAGGATGTCGACAAACTCCTGGCCCATACGGAACAGATCCGGGTCTTGAAACGTCAATTGATTCAGCGGCTGGAGGAAATCAAACCGGATTGCGTGATCAATTCGCCGGAAGCATATTGCCTGCCGAACACGGTCAGTATTACGTTTCCGAATGTGAGTAATGCCGGGTTGATGGCGGTGTTTGATGACCATGACATTGCAGTCTCAGCCGCTTCGGCGTGCAGCACAAAGGAAGATAAGCCTTCGCATGCCTTAAAAGCGATCGGTTTGTCCGATCTAGCCGCGCAAGAGACCATCCGCTTCAGTCTGGGCAGCAGTACCTCTGCACGAGATATCCGCTACACGGCGCAGGTTTTTCAGGATCATATCGAAGGCCGAACCAAGTTTGTCAACATGATCACGCCCGCGCAACTTGATGAAACCATCCTGTTCGATGAACAGATCTACATCCTGGATGTCCGTCCTCAATCCCTGCGCAAAAAATACAAAGGTCTGCCGAATGCCCATGAAGTGTCGTTTGTCGCGCTCGAAAAGTATCTGCCTCTGCTTCCTAAGGACAAACATATCCTGGTGGCGTGTCAGGGTGGGGGCTTTCGTACATTTCGGCCTATTATTTAAAATCCAAAGGCTTTGAACGCGTCAGCAATCTGCGGGCTGGCATCGCCGGTTGGAAAGAGCGGCGCAATGATTTGTATCAAAAATATGCGGGGCAAAATGTTACTGTACTTCAACCGGCAAGATAAAACAGATTTATTCTTTATTTTAATATGTTTTACTATTCGCAGCCGAACAATCCCGAATCGTGCGTCTGTCCAGGTTGCGATACATATAGACCAACGGATGCGCAAGAATTCAAAGCCTTTCATTATCCCAATGTGGCAGTCTGTGATTATTTTATTGATAACTGTTTGTTGTGATACTAACCCGCACTTCTCACAAATATTTACTGCAATTGCGGATATGGGCATGTTTACGGCGTCAGGCTCGGTCGGATACCTCCATCGTACTAACAGTACGTCTCCGGTTTCCTTGGTCGCCTTCCTTGTATCCATACCCATCTGCGCAATTTCGCGACAATATCTGTGAGAAATGCGGGCTAACCAAAATAATTAAAACGATTATTTGCATCAGGCATTAAGAACGATATTTGATTTGTTTTTACTATTCTTATCGGTTAGGAGGATCAAGGCTGGGGACGCCGGTTCCGCTTGATTCATGATTCCTTCAGCGCAGTGATGCCTGCATCCTGGAAGACAGCGATTCACTTATGTTTAGCGTTAATACAAAAACACAAAAACCGTCCCCTGAACTTTTTTGTTTACACACATCCTTCCCCAGATCCCTACCCGCTGCAGGGAAAAAGATCAGACTTTAAAGATAATATTCAAATGGCAGAGAGTTATCTCGTCCTCGGCGTGCAGTTCATGCTTGACCCCGGTTTGCAGTTTGTTGCCGTTCAGGAAAGTGCCGTTAATGGCGCCAGGTTCCTCGGAAAGATAAAATTTGCCGTCCTTGAACTGGATCTTCGAATGCTTGCGTGAAATGTATTTCTCTTCGTCCTCATCGGTCAGGTCGATGTCGGGAACGAATCCGGTGGTGTAATCCTGCCGGCCCAAAAAAGTCTGGGTCTTGGTCAGCTGCACCAGTCGGTTCGAACGTTGAATGATCAAATAGGCTTTAACGTCGGTACTGATCTTTTCAGAAGTCTGGTCTTCCTTCTTCACTTCCTTGGCATCCGGCTTTTCCTTTGCAACCGGGGCGGGAATCGGCAAGTTCATCAGAACAGTTTGAATTTTTATATGTTTTTCGCTCAGTTTCTTCAATACTTTCAAGGCAATATCGGGTGTCTGCTTGAGCATTTCAGTCAAAGAAATGTAGGGGATCTTGATCATGTCCGCGTCTTCGATGACTGCCACCGTATAGATCGCCTTCTGCTCGTTGTTCAATGATTCCTCGCCGAAAAAATCCCCCTTGGTCAGCGTAATCAGGATCTGGCCGCTGTTGTCATTCTTCAGTTGGACCTTGCCTTTGTTGAGAATATAAAAATCGGTCTGGATTTCACCTATTTTATAGATGATGTCGCCGGCCTTGTAGTGGGTGATGAATTTTTTCAATGCTTCCATATTTTTTGTTTGCGTTAAAAAATATTTTATTAAAGATATTATACTTTGTCAATTTTTCCCCCTTTTATAATTTTCTTTTTTTTAAAACGGCTGTCAGGCGGCGCTTGCCAAGTCATGGTTTTTGTCTTAAAATCACGTTGTCAGCCTCAAGCGGCCGGCTTTTTACGGAAAAGGATATGAAAAACGAATTAGCTTTCCTGTTCCCGAACCCCAAGAAGGTTCTGGTCCGCGATGATTTTTTCGATATCCGGGATCTGTGTTTTCCTCTGGAAATTTATAAGAAATACGATTTTCTGTTCGATTTTTTTAATGTCAGGAACAAAAACCGCGGCCTGGAAATCATCTTTCAGGAGCGCCAAGGTCTGGTCGGTGAGGAATACATGCTGGAAAGCGGCCAGAAGCAAATTCTAGCCTTGGCCAATTCAACCCGCGGACAATTTTACTCCCTGGCTACTCTGCTGCAAATCCTCTCCTTTTATAGTGACTCCGGGCGCATGCCGGTTTTTTCGATTAGCGATGCGCCGGAAATCGCCATGCGGGGATTTGTTCTTGCTGCGGCAGGCGGAGCCGTTCCCGTCGTGGCCGAGCTGCTGCGCTTGCTGCTGAAACTGGCCCTGCTGCGATTCAACCATTTCGCCATGCCGGCAGCCTGCGTGGCCGGGCTCGAAAAATTCGCTTCAGGCCATTCTCATAAAGGAGCCTTCAGCAGGGCGGAAATGGATCTCGTTGCCGTCCGGGCCCGGAAAATGGGCATGGAGATTTTCCTATTGCCCGCGGACGCTGCGCCAGCCCCCGGCCAGGTTGTCGACCGGGCCGGAGCTGAATTTTATCCGGCCAAACTGGTATTTATCAGTTCAGAAGCAAGCGAAAAAAAAACGCAGCCCGACGCCTGGTTCGAAGATTTTTTGAAGCGCTGCAACCTTGGCAAAGCCCGGGGGAAAAAAATACTGGTCTGGGCCGACCGCTTTGCGGATCATCCCGAATGGATCCGAAAAATTCCCCGGGATGTCCTGGTTTTCCAGAGGAGCCCGCAAATAGGCAACCCCGATAATTTTAAAAGCAAGGCAATGCCTTTCAAAAAACACCATATCCCGCAGGTTCTCTGCCAGACCATCTGGAGCCGGGACCGGTTCATTCCGGCCATACGCAGCAGCATGGCCGGCATCAGCGCCGCTTTCCGTGCCGCCAAAGTGGAAAAATTGGCCGGGGTTATGCTGATCGGCTGTGAGAGCGGCGGAAACGGCTGCCTGCCTGAAGGGAGTGCCTTGCTGCAGTTTGAAGCCGGGTGCCTGTTATGGAGCGGACGGCCGCCCGTTCCCGGGGCCTTCAGCCGCTGGGCCTTGGGCCGGGATGAACCAGATTTGTTCCGCGTCTACTCTTTCCTGGCCCAGGTGGACCACCAGCTGCCTCATACCCATGGGCAATATTTATTCGAAGATCCCGTTTTCGCCGCTTTTTCCAGGCCGGGCGACCCCAGGGAAATCGAAGCCCACTACCGCAAAGCCGCTTTATACTTGAAAAAAAGAAAGATCGCCCGCAACGAACTGACCGACTTTTTGAACTTCACCCGGCAATTGTGCGAATTCATCGCTACCAAGGTGGAATTTTCCAGCCGTCTCGGTTTCCTTCTGGAAGAACGAGGCGGGCCCGAGGAAATTCGCCGCCAGGCGGCATGGCTTGGACAGGGTGCCGAGAAACTAAAAAATCTATACCTGGAATTGTGGCGGAAACGGTTCCAGCCCGAAAACCTTCCTGATCCCATTAGCGGCTTCACTTTTTTGCAGGAGCGTTTCCAGTATCTTCTTCAGGTCGGTTCCCGGCCCGCAGCCAGGGAAAACCTTTTGCTGGAATTAAAAAACTATCCTCAGGCCGCGGGGCTGAATGGCCACCCCATTCGTGAACGGTAAGAATCGTATTTCGTCCTGGAAGCTCTATACTTCAAACGTCAGTGCATCTGATCCAGTTGCATAACCGCAAGCGGCAGGGGGGCGGGGACAACGTCGCTTTTGCCCGGACTGCGGCCATGATTTTTTCGTGGCCTTCAGTTGCAAGACCCGCTTTTTCTGCCCCTCCTGCAGCGAGAAGCGGACGCTGATCTGGGGCGCATGGGTAAACGAAAATGTTCTGAAAAACGTTGCGCACCGGCAGTGGGTCTTTACCATCCCCAAGGTTTTGCGCAAGCTATTTTACAAGGATCGCCTGCTGCTGGCGGAACTGGCCCGCTGCGCGGCCGCAACCATCCTGGAGCTGTACCGGGCCATATTCCCGGATAACCATTTCCGTCCGGGCGTTATCGCATCAACCCAAACCTTCGGTGATCTGCTGATCTGGCATCCCCACATTCACTGTTTGGTAACAGACGGAGTATTTGATCCTGCCGGCAATTTTCATCCGCTCCCGGGAATCAACAGTGACTAGGCAACCATCATATTTCGTGAAAAGGTGTTCGCCATGATGCCTGTCTGCGTGCCGCACAGGCAGAAAGGAAAACAATCGCATCAGCGACGGCCTGGTGGAAAAGATGAGAAACCGGCACCATTCCGGTTTCTCGGTTCATAATGAAGTGGTCATTCAAAAAGAAGATCGGGAAGCCCTGGTTCGGCTGGCACAGTATGTGGTACACGCTTCCTTTTCGTCAGAGAAAATCAGGTACGTAGAAAAGACGAATTGCGTGATGTACAAGTCTAAGCTGCACCAGGGGAAAAAGCGGAATTTAGAGGTCCTGGGCGCAGCTCATTTATCAGGTCTATGAGATCGACCCCTTGAAGTGTCCCAAATGTGGAGCGCAGATGAAGATCATTGCCTTTATCTTAGCGCGGGAGGAAGTCATCCGTATTTTAAAACACCTTGAAATGTGGCCGATAGAGTATCCTAAACCCTGCCCGATCGAGGCCTGGGCCTCACCATTCGATTTCAAACTATTGCGGAAATTATCTGATTGAAAATGACGTAATATTGCCGGTGGCGGAGCATTTCTGTTTTGAGCAAATCACACATTTCACGGCCATTTTTCATCCAGGTTTCAAAAACTGAACCTTCAATTCTAAGAAAATTTCTTTTTTCTATATTTTCACAAATAATCACCAATAATTCACAATCACCTATTGAT
>Ga0180009_10005871_pt1 | contig 13036 bp, 1 predicted proteins | sample OS_PC_MetaG_FD_123537 | JGI IMG/M metagenome (GOLD analysis project Ga0180009, IMG submission 123537) | Groundwater microbial communities from the Aspo Hard Rock Laboratory (HRL) deep subsurface site, Sweden - OS_PC_MetaG | ecosystem: Environmental > Aquatic > Deep subsurface > Groundwater... | reverse complement strand
GAGCTGGTGCTCGCCATGGCCCGCGCCGGGATGATCGGGTTCTTCGGCGCCGGGGGCCTGGATCTGGCGCAGGTCGAGCGTGGTCTGGCACAGATCCGCGCGGGTCTCGGGACCGACCTCGATCGGTTGCCCTGGGGATCGAACCTGATCTTCTCGCCCGGCGAGCCGGAGCTCGAGCGGGCCGTTGCGGGCTGCTACCTCCGCCTGGGCGTTCAGCGGGTCTCGGCGTCGGCGTACATGCGACTCACCCCCTCGGTGGTGCGCTATGCCGCGAGCGGGCTGACCATCGACGCGCAGGGCAGGATCCACCGACGAAACCACCTGTTCGCCAAGGTCTCGCGGGAGGAGGTCGCGCGGCTGTTTCTGTCTCCGCCTCCGCAGGAGCTGCTGCAGGCGCTGGTCGAGCAGGGGGAGCTGAGCCGCGAGGAGGCCAGCCTGGCGGCCCGGCTGCCGCTCAGCGAGGACGTGACGGTGGAGGCCGACTCTGGCGGACACACTGACAACCGTCCGCTGTCGGTGGTGCTGCCCGCGATCATGCTCCTTCGCGACCAGCTGGCTGCCCGTCACGGCTACACCCAACCGGTCCGCGTCGGGGCTGCCGGCGGGCTTGGGACACCGAGCGGCGCGGCCGCGGCCTTCGCGATGGGTGCGGCCTATGTGCTGACCGGGACGATAAACCAGGCCGCCGTGGAGTCGGGGCTCTCGGCCGAGGGCAAGACCCTGCTGGCCCAGGCCGGCGTCGCGGATGTCGCCATGGCACCCTCGCCGGACATGTTCGAGCTGGGGGTCAAGGTGCAGGTGCTCAAGCGGGGCACCCTGTTCGCCTCGCGGGCAGCGCGGCTGTACGAGCTGTACAGCCAGCATGCCGGCCTCGAGCAGCTGCCGGCGCAGGAGCTGGAGCGGCTGGAGCGCGAGCTGTTCCGGGCACCGGTCGAGGCGATCTGGCAGCAGGCGCGCGAGTTTTTCGCCCGACGCAGCCCTGCCGAGATCGATCGTGCCGAACGGGACCCCAGACACCGCATGGCGCTTGTTTTCCGCTGGTATCTGGGGAAGTCGAGCCGTTGGGCCATCGAAGGCGAGACAGGCCGACAGCTGGACTACCAGATCTGGTGCGGGCCGGCCATCGGTGCGTTCAACGCCTGGACCGCGGGCAGCTTCCTCGCCCGGCCCGAGGGCCGGACGGTTGAACAGATCGGGAAAAACCTGTTGGAGGGGGCGGCGGTCGTGTCCCGGGCCCAGCAACTTCGGAGCTACGGAGTGCCGGTACCGCCAGCGGCCTTCGACTACCGCCCCCGTCCCCTGCGCTGAGGCACAGGGCTGCGTTGTTGAGAACGTGGGTGCAGTGATGTCGATGCAGCGGAGCAAAGAACTGTCGTTCAGCGAGTCGCGACCGCCCCTGGCCATCGTGGGTATCGGTGCCATCTTCCCTGGCTCCACCGAGGCGGGCGGTTTCTGGCGGGACGTGGTGACGGGCCGGGACCTGATCACCGAGGTTCCACCCCACTACTGGCTGGTGGATGATTTCTACGACCCCAACCCCCGGGCGCCGGACAAGACCTACTGCAAGCGTGGTGCGTTCCTGTCCAAGGTGTCGTTCGACCCGATCGCCTTCGGCATTCCTCCGGCCAACCTCCCCTCCACCGACACCTGCCAGCTCCTGGCGCTGGTGGCGGCGAAGCAGGTGATGGACGACGCGGCCGCGACCTTCGAGAGGGTCGACCGGGAGCGGACAAGCGTGATCCTGGGGGTGGCGGCGGGGCTCGAGCTGGTGGGCGAGATGGCCGGCCGACTCCAGCGGCCGATCTGGGTCAAGTCCCTGCGGGAGCACGGCCTGCCGGAGGACGAGGTCCAGACGATCTGTGATCGCATCGCCGACCACTCCGTGCCCTGGAACGAGAGCACCTTCCCCGGGCTGCTGGGCAACGTGGTGACGGGACGCATCGCCAACCGCTTTGACCTGGGTGGCACCAACTGCACCTGCGACGCGGCCTGCGCCAGCTCGTTCTCCGCCCTGTCCATGGCGGCCAACGAGCTCTATCTCGGGGACTCCGACCTGGTGATCACCGGCGGGGTCGACACCACGAACGACCCCTTCCTCTTCCTCTGTTTCAGCAAGACCCCCGCCCTTTCGCTGAAGAACGACTGCCGGCCCTTCTCCTCGGAGGCCGACGGCACGATGCTGGGCGAGGGCGTGGGCATGCTCGCCCTGCGAAGGCTCGAGGATGCGGAGCGGGACGGCGATCGGATCTACGCGGTGATCCGGGGCATCGGCACCTCCTCCGACGGTCGCGCGAAGAGCGTGTATGCGCCTCGCCCGGAGGGCCAGGCGCGGGCGCTGCGGCGGGCCTACCAGGCTGCCGGCTACGGTCCAGAGACGGTCGAGCTGGTGGAGGCTCATGGCACGGGCACAGTCGCCGGTGACGCGGCGGAGTTCGAGGCGCTGACCTCGGTGTTTGGTGTCACCGGACGAACGGATCGTCACTGGTGCGCGCTGGGCACGATCAAGAGCCAGATGGGTCACACCAAGGCGGCAGCTGGCGCGGCTGGTCTGCTCAAGGTCGCCCTGGCGCTGAGACACGGCGTGTTGCCGCCCACGATCAAGGTCGATGCGCCGGACCCCCGCCTGGACTACGATGCCAGCCCGTTCTACCTCAACGCGCGCACGCGGCCCTGGATCAGGAGCAGCGACCACCCCCGCCGCGCCTCCGTCAGCTCGTTCGGTTTCGGGGGCACCAACTTCCACATCACGCTGGAAGAGTACGTCGGACCCCTCAAGCGGCAGGTGCCCCGGCGGCGTGTGATGCCCACCGAGCTGGTGTTGGTGGGGGCGCCCTCCCCCGCGGAGCTGTCTTCACGTTGCAGGGAGCTGGTCCAGCAGATCGAGGAGGGCGGATCGGGCATGCTGGTCCACCTGGCCCACGAGAGCCAGCGTGCCCCCTTTGCGCAGGGAGATGGCGGACGCCTGGCCATCGTGGCAGGGAGCGAGGCCGATCTGGCCCGCAAGCTGGGGCAGGCCGCCGACATGCTCGACAGCCGCGGTGGCGAGGCGGCCTTCTCCCTGCCCAGCGGTCTGCACTACTCCCCGGCGACGGCCCCCGGGTCGGTCGCGCTGCTCTTTCCCGGGCAGGGCAGCCAGTACCTCGAGATGGGGACCGATTTGGCCCAGACCTTCGAGCTCGCCAGGCAGGTCTGGGACCGGACGGCAGACCTTGAGCCCGTCGCGGGCATTCGACTGCACGAGGTGGTGTTCCCGCATCCCGTATTCTCCGAGGAGGAGCGGCGGGCCCAGGAGCAGCGGCTGACGGCCACCGAGTGGGCACAGCCCGCCATCGGCGCCGCCAGCCTGGCCACCCTGGCGCTGCTGCGGGCGGTTGGGCTCGAGAGTCCAGTGGCGGTGGGGGGCCACAGCTTCGGCGAGGTAACCGCGCTGTACGCGGCGGGGGTGCTGGAGAGCGAGGCCGACCTTCTGCGTGTGGCTCGTCGTCGGGGAGAGCTGATGGCCGAGGCCGGACGCGACGTGCCGGCCTCGATGACAGCGGTGGTCCACGGAGCAGAGGAGCTCGCCGCCCTGTTGAGGCAGGAGGGCCTCGACGGCGAGGTGACGATCGCCAACATCAACAGCCCGCGTCAGACCGTGCTCTCCGGCCCGACCGCGGCGATCGAGGCTGCAGAGCGCATGCTCGGGGCACACAAGCTCCAGGTGCGCCGGCTCCCCGTCTCGACCGCATTCCACTCCAAGGTGGTGGAGCACGCGGCGCGGCCCTTCGTCGAGTTTCTCGACGGAGTTGACTTTGGCACGCCGGCGCTGCCGGTCTACGCCAACAGCGAGGCAGCGCCCTATCCGCACGACGGCGCGGCCATGCGCCAGTTGCTCGCCCGGCAGATCGCGCGGCCGGTGCGCTTCGCTCAGATGATCGAGGCGATGTGGGAGGCCGGGGCCCGTATCTTCGTCGAGGTGGGCCCCGGCTCGGTGCTGACCAGCCTGGTGGGGCAGTGTCTGGCGCAGCGCGATCACCTCGCGCTCGCCACCGACCGAAAGGGTCAGCACGGTGTCACCTCGCTCTGGGGCGCCCTGGGCCAGCTGCTGGTGGCAGGCCTGAAGCTCGACCTGGCCCCGCTGTGGCAGGACCACGTCGTCGTGGACCCGCGTCTTCGCGAGCGACCCAAGCTGGAGGTCGCGATCGACGGCGTGAACCACGGCAAGATCTACCCGCCGCCGGGAGGAGCCGAGGCGCTGCCGCGGCCCAACCCGCCGCGGTCAACCCCCGAGACCCCGGACCGACCCACGGCGCCGGGGATCGAGTCACCCCCGAAGAGCATCACCGCCATGTCAGAGAAACGAAGTCCCTTCCCGACACAGACTCCCTCGTTGACGCAGGGGGCGTCGACCTCGTCGCGGCCTGTTTGGCCGATCGCGGCCGCCCCCGATGGGTGGTTGCAGGCGTTCCAGGAGATCCAGCGCCAGACGGCCGAGGCTCACGCGGCCTACCAGCGCGCCATGGCCGACAGCCACATGGCCTTCCTCCGCACGGCGGAGTCCGCCTCGCTGCATCTGCACGCTGCGATCACCGGTCAGCCGGTCACCGCGCCAATGGACCTGGCGGCGGGGCAGCTGTCTGCTCCAATGCAGCTCGCTCCGCCGGACCGCCTGATCGGCCCACCCGCGGCGGCTCCTTCGCCGGTCGAGCCGATGCCGCGGCCGGTCGAGCCGCTGCCCCCCACGGTGCAGCCGCCCGTGGGTGTGATGCAGCCCCCTGCCGGGGCGCCCGCGGTGGACCAGCGCAGTCCGCTGGAGCGGGCGGGCGGAGCAGACAGCGGGCTCGAGGTCGTGGACTTCCAGGAGCTGCTGCTCGAGGTAGTGGCCGAGAAGACCGGCTACCCGCGGGAGATCCTCTCGATGGAGATGAGCCTCGAGGCGGACCTGGGCATCGATTCCATCAAGCGGGTCGAGATCCTCAGCGCGCTACAGGAGCGCATGCCGGGGCTGCCCGAGGTGGATGCGAGCGAGATCCCCAGCCTGCAGACCCTGGGACAGGTGCTGCAGTTCATCGAGGAGAAGACAGCGGGTGGAGGAAACGGGGACGGCGACGGCAATGGCAGCGGGGGGGGAAACGGCAATCGCTGCCAGGAGCTCGAGGAGGGGTCCACTCCTGGCCGGGGGCCGCGAGCCGCAACGGGGTGTGAGATACAGCGCGCCGTCGTTCGCGAGGTGGCCACAGCCGGGGGCGGTGGCTCGCTGATCGAGGAGATCGAGCGCGCGCGGGTCGCGCTGGTGGACGGAGGGAGCGGCCTGGGCCAGGAGCTGGCCGCGGTTCTGGGGCGCCGGGGGATCAAGGCCGCCGTTGCGACGGCGAGCAGCATCCCCGAGGACGCCACGGGCGTCCTGTTCCTCGGCGGACTGTGCGACCTGTCGAACATCGATCATGCCCTCACGATCAACCGCCAGGCCTTCGAGGTGGCGCGCAGGATCGCACCCCGTATGATGCAGGGCGGGTTCTTCGTCACCGTGCAGGACACCGGCGGCGACTTTGGCCTGTCCGGTGGCGCCGGGGATCGGGCCTGGCTCGCCGGCATGGGCGCCCTGGTCAAGACGGCCGCGCTCGAGTGGCCCGGGGCCAGGGTTCGCGCGATCGACCTCGAGCGTGGCGGGCGTTCGACCGGGACGCTGGCCGAGGCGATCGCCGAGGAGCTGGGGCGCGGGGCAACGGAGGTCGAGGTCGGGCTGCACGCCGACGGCTCCCGCACGACGCTGAAGACCGAGCCGGCGGCCTCCCTGCCGGCGGGAGACGAAGCCGTCGACTCGCAGTCGGTGTTGCTGGTCTCCGGCGGGGCGCGCGGTGTCACCGCAGCCACGGTGGTGGAGCTCGCGCGGCGCCATCAGCCCCGGCTGGTCCTCGTCGGACGAACCGTCCTCGAGGAGGAGCCTGACCGGTACCGCCAGGCCGCGGACGACGCGGCGCTCAAGCGGGTGCTGCTGGAGCAGGCTCGCGCCGAGGGTCGCGAGGTTTCCCCGGCCGAGATCGGAGCCCGGGCAGCGCACCTCCTCGCCGCCAGAGAGGTGCGCTCGACCCTGGAGCAACTGCGACGGGCGGGCGCGTCGGTGCGCTACCTGAACGTGGACGTGCGAGACGAGGCTGCGCTGCGGCAGGCGCTGGCCGACGTTCGCCAACAGTGGGGACCGGTCACCGGGCTGATCCATGGTGCAGGGGTGCTGGCGGACCGGGCCATTGCCGACAAGACCTCGGAACAGTTCGACCGGGTCTTCGGTACCAAGGTGGAGGGCCTGCGGGCGCTGCTTGCCGTCACAGCCGACGACCCGCTGCGCGTGATCTGTCTGTTCTCGTCGGTAGCAGCCCGTCTTGGCAATGTGGGCCAGTGTGACTACGCGATGGCCAACGAGGTGCTGGGACGGGTGGCTGCGGCCGAGGCCCGGCGTCGCCAGGGGTGCGTGGTCCGCGTCATCGACTGGGGGCCGTGGGAGGGGGGGATGGTGACCCCCGCGCTCAGCAGCTTCTTCAGGGGACGGGGAGTGCCGTTGATACCGCTGGAGACCGGCGCCAGGATGTTGGTCGAGGAGCTGCGCCTGCAGGGCGAATCCGGTGATGCGGCGGTGGAGGTGATCATCGGGGGCGCGCCGCCAGCCGAGCTCCTTGGCTCTGCAGGTCTGGGCCGGAGTCAGCCCGCTGCCGGCGCCGCGGCTCTGGGCTGACAGCCAGACCATGGCCGCTTTCGAGCCGATCGCCGTCGTCGGGCAGGCCTGCGTGCTTCCCGGGGCGCTGACGCCACAGGCGCTGTGGCAGGCGGTGCGCCAGGGGCGCGACCTGCTGACGCAGCCGCCGCCCGGCCACTGGCGGGTGGACCCGGCGCTCGTGCTGACCGACGATCCCGACTCGGCGGACGACAAGACCTGGACCGACCGAGGCGGGTACGTGCAGGGCTTCGAGGCGGTGTTCGACCCTCAAGGGTTCGCGCTGGCCTCCGAGGAGATCCTGGCGCTCGACCCGTTGGTGCACTGGCTGCTGCACTGCGGTCGCCAGGCGCTGCAGGGCGTCAGGGTCGCGTCCGGCGGGCGGGCGGGTGCCATCGTGGGCAACCTGTCCTATCCATCGCCGTCGCTCTCGGAGCTGGCCGAAGCGGTCTGGTTCGACCGGGTGCTCGGCTCCTCATTTCTCGAGGGCAGGGCCCGGGAGCTGGCCGGCATCGGGTGCCCGGCGCCGATCAACCGGTTCATGTCCGGGCTGCCAGCGCAGCAGCTGGCCCTGGCTCTCGGGCTTGGGGCGGGGGCATTTGCCCTGGACGCGGCCTGCTCCTCCTCGCTCTACGCCGTGAAGCTCGCCTGCGACTGGCTCCACGACCGCCGGGCGGACGTGATGCTGGCCGGAGGCATCAATCGCGCCGACGATCTGTTCATTCACATCGGGTTCTGCGCGCTGCAGGCCATGAGCCGCAGCGGGCGCAGTCGCCCGTTTCACCGCGAGGCGGACGGCCTGGTCCCTGCCGAGGGAGCTGCGCTGCTGGCGCTCAGGCGACTGGAGGACGCGGAGGCCGACGGTGACCCGATCCTCGGCGTGATCCGGAGCATCGGGCTGTCCAACGACGGCCGGGGCCGCGGGCTGCTGGCGCCCTGTCCCCTGGGGCAGGAGCGGGCCATGCGCCTGGCGTACGAGCGCTCGGGGATCGATCCCGAGTCAATCGATCTGCTCGAGTGTCACGCCACCGGAACGCCCGTGGGAGACGTGGTGGAGCTCAAGAGCGTCGCCCGACTGTTTGCGCGCTCGCCCGACGTGCCGCTGGGGTCGCTCAAGTCGAACCTCGGTCACCTGATCACCGCCTCCGGTGCGGCGGCGATGATCAAGGTGCTGGCGGCCATGCGGGAGGAGACGCTCCCGCCGTCGATCAACGCCGAGGAGCCGCTGGAGCAGATGAGAGGCACGCCGCTGCGGGTGGTCCATGAGGCGGAGCCATGGGCCAGCCGGGGCGGACCGCGCCGGGCCGGCATCAACAACTTCGGCTTTGGCGGCAACAACGCTCACGTGATCGTGGAGCAGTGGCAGCCCCGTGCCGCTGCAGCCTCGGGCGGTCCGCGTCCCGACACAGTGGGACAGGATCTGGCCATCGTCGCGTTGCAGGTCGTGGCGGCCGGCGGCGCGGAGCGGGCGGACTTCACCCGAAGCCTGTTCAGCGGCGAGAGCTGCATCTGCGGTCCGGAGGGGAGGGCGGGCGGAGCAGACACCCCACGGGACCTCCCGGTGGCCTTCGATGGGGGATGGGCCGAGCAGGTGGAGTTGCCGCTGACCGGGCTGCGCTTTCCCCCAAAGGACCTGGACGAGACGCTGGCCCAGCAGCTGATGGTGCTGCGGGCGGCGCTGCTGGCGCTGGATCAGACCGGGCCCCTGCCGCGCGAGCGTACCGGCGTGCTGATCGGGATGCAGTGCGACGCCGAGGTCGCGCGTTATGGGGCGCGGCTGCGGATGGCCGGGTGGGCGCGGGACTGGAGCGCAGCGCTGGGGTTCGAGGTCGACGACGAGTGGGTGGCGCGCGCCCGGCGCGGAGTCGGCTTCCTGCGCAGGGCCGCCGGGGTGGTCGGGGCCATGCCCAACATCCCGGCCAACCGGCTCAACAGCCAGTTCGACCTGGCAGGCATGGGCCTGACCGTCTCCGCCGAGGAGCTGTCGGGCCTGGTCTGTCTCGACATCGCGGCGAGGGCGCTGCGGGAGGGCGAGCTGGATGCGGCGGTGGTGGGCGCCGTCGACCTGTGCTGCGAGCCGGTGCATGCGTGGGCGGCGCGGGAGGTGCTGGCCAGGGAGTTCCCGGGGCAGGGCCGAGAGGTGCCGGGAGACGCCGCCGTGGTGCTGGTGCTCAAGCGCCTGGAGGATGCGCGACGGGACGGCGACGAGATCCACGCCGTGCTGCCGGCCAGCGACGCCTCGACCGAGGTCGTCCTGCGGGTCGGCCTGGGCGATGACGACGAGCTGCTGTCGCTCACGCCGCAGTTCGGCCATGCCCACGCGGCCAGCGGCCTGCTGCACGTGGCAGCGGCAGCCCTGGCCTGTCGCCACCGCGCCTCGCCGGCAGGGCTCGGGCAACCGGCGATTCCCTGGTGGCCCGACGCCACGGAGACCAGGCGTGGCGTCCTGGTGCAGGTCACGGCGCTGGGCGGGGCAGCCACCGAGCTGAAGCTCGAGCAGCCTCGGCGACAGTCTCCGTTGCTGCTGGAGCCGGCACCACGGCTGCACCTGTTTTCCGGTCGCGATCGCGCCGAGGTTGTCCAGCGGCTGCAGCGGGGCGAGGAGACGGCCGACGGAGCGGCGCGGCTGGTTCTTGTGGCGCGCGACGAGGAGCAGCTCGGCCGACGCAGGGAGCGGGCGCTCGGGCTGCTGACCGGTAGCGAGGGCGCGTCGCCACCCGGACCGCCGGATGAGGGCGTCTACTTCCACGATCGCCCCGTGCAGGGCGAGCTGGCCCTCGTCTTCACCGGACCTGCCGGGGTCTACCCCGGCATGGGGCGCGAGCTGGTGCTGGCCCTGCCCGAGCTGCTGCAGCAACTGCACGCCCGCTGCCGCTGCGTGGAGCAGACCGGCTCGTGGGTCTACGCCCCCGGGGTGGAGGAGTCCGCGCTGGGACCGCACGAGAAGCTGTGGGGCAGCTCCTACCTCTCGCAGCTGCACGCCGAGCTCACCCGCGACCTGCTGGGCCTGGAGCCCCAGGCGACGATCGGTTTCTGCTCGGGTGAGACCAACGCCCTGTTCGCGATGGGGGCCTGGAACGATCTCGATGATTTTTTTCCCGCGCTGCTCGAGGCGGGTGTGTTCAGTCGACATATCGGCGGCGAATTCGAGGTGGTGCGGCGTGCCTGGGACCTGGGACAGGACGAGGCCGCTCGCTGGGTCAACTGGCGCATCCTGGTCCCCGAGCAGCAGGTGCAGCAGGCGCTGGAGGGGGAGCCCCGCTGCCACCTGACCATCATCAGCGCGCCGGGCGACGTGGTGATCGGCGGCGAGCCCGAGGCCTGCCGGCGGGTCGTGGAGCGAGTGGGGCGCTCGTGGGCCTACCCGCTGGGCTACGACGTGGTGATCCACTGTCCTGAGATGGAGGTCTATGCCCCGACCTGGCGCGAGCTGCATCACCGCCGGACGAACGCGGTGCCCGGGGTCCGCTTCTACACCTCGGCCACCCTCGGCCACTACCACGCGACCGACGAGTCGGCGGCCGACGCGCTCACCGGCATGGCGCTGCGCAGGGTGGACTTCCCCGCCCTGGTGCGCCGGGCGTACGCCGACGGTGTGCGCATCTTCATCGAGCATGGTCCGCGGGACGGCTGCACCAAGTGGATCAGCCGGATCCTGGGCCAGCGCGACCACCTGGCGCTGGCGCTGGACCGCGGAGGGCGGTCGTCCTTGACCCAGGCAGTGCATGTCGTGGCGCAGCTGGTGGCGGCGGGCGTACCGGTGCAGACCGAGCGGCTGTTCCGGGCGCTGGGCGAGCCGCACGCCTTGATGAGGGGACGGACCCGGAGCTACCCCGCGCACCCTGCTCCCCTCGCCCTGCCGCCCCTGCCCTGCGCATCGACGGCGGAGCAGGAGATGGAGCCGGCGCCATGGCTGCCCCCGGTGCTGTCCGGTTCGCTGGATCAGACCCGCCAGGATGTCGAGCCGTCCGTCTCGACTCCGCTCGCGCGCGGCCAGGCCGACCTGGCGCGGGCGCATCGCGACTTTCTTCAGCGCCAGGCGGCGGTCCACGAGCAGTTTCTCGACCTCCGCCGGCGCTCACTGGCTCGGCTGTCCGAGGCATGCCGGTTTCTGCCGCCGCCCGAGCTGTTACGGAGCGTGCAACCTCCGCAGCGTGGGCCGATCGCGCAGACCGCGGGCCGTGTGCTCTCACCCGGATCGAACACTGCGCAGCCACCCGCCAGGCCGCCGGGCTGGGACCCCCGCGGGCCGCGCTTCGAACGCGAGCAGCTCGAGGTGCTTGCCTCGGGCTGCATCTCCAGCGTGTTTGGCCCGCTGTTTCGGCAGCAGGATCGTTACGAGCGCCAGGTGCGCCTGCCCGAGCCACCCCTGCTGCTGGTGGACCGCGTGGTTGGTATCGACGGCGAGCCGGGTGCGATGGGGAAGTGCACGATCTGGACCGAGACCGACGTGGCACGCGACGCCTGGTACTTGCACGACGGATACATGCCCTCGGGCATCGTCGTGGAGTCAGGGCAGGCCGACCTGCTGGCCATCTCCTGGGTCGGCATCGACTTCCTCAACAGGGGGGAGCGCGCGTACCGGCTGCTGGGGTGCGAGCTGACCAACCACGGCACGTTGCCGCGTGCCGGCGACACCCTGCGCTACGAGATCCACGTGGACGGCCATGCCCGGGCCGGCGAGGTGCGGCTGTTCTTCTTCCACTACGACTGCTACGTCGGCGCCGAGCTTCGGCTGAAGGTGCGAAACGCCCAGGCCGGCTTCTTCACCGACGAGGAGCTGGCCCAATCCGGGGGAGTGCTGTGGGAAGCCGAGAGCGCCGAGCACCGCTCCGACGGGCGCTGCGACCCGCCCCCCGTGAGCTGCAACCGCCGCAGCTTCTCCGCGGCCGAGGTCCGGGCCTTCTCCGAGGGGCGGGCCCACGACTGCTTCGGCGAGGGCTTCGAGCGGACGCTGACGCACACGCGCACGCCCCGGATCCAGTCGGGCAAGATGCTGCTGCTCGACGAGGTCGCCGAGTTCGATCCGGCCGGCGGCCCGTGGGGCCGGGGCTACCTGCGGGTGGAGAACAGGATCCACCCCGACGACTGGTACATGCAGGGACACTTCAAGAACGACCCCTGCATGCCGGGAACTCTGATGTGCGAGGGTTGCCTGCAGGCCATGGCTTTCTACCTGGCCGCCATGGGCTGCACCATCAACCGCGATGGCTGGCGTTTCGAGCCGGCTGTGGACGAGACCTACAAGCTGCAGTGCCGCGGGCAGGTGACCCCTCGGTCGCGACGGCTGACCTACGAGGTCTTCGTCGAGGAGTTCATCGACGGACCGCAACCCATCATCTTCGCCGACATCCTCGGCACCAGTGACGGGCGGAAGATCTTCCACGGCCGCCGCATGGGGCTGCGTCTGGTGCCCGACTGGCCGATGACCAGCATGGACCTGGGCCGGCTGATCGCGGCCAGCGACCGGGATCGCGAGGTGGCGACGCTGCCGGACGGCTTCCGCTTCGGCTATCACTCGCTGCTCTCCTGCGCCTGGGGCCGCCCCTCGGATGCCTTCGGCGCCATGGCGCGGATCTTCGACGGGACGCGGCACATCGCGCGGCTCCCGGGCCCTCCCTACCACTTCATGTCGCGCGTGACCCGGGTCGAGGGCGAGATGGGATCGCTCAGGACCGGTGCCAGCATCGAGCTGGAGTACGACATCCCGCCCGACGCCTGGTACTTCGACGACAACGGCGCCCCGCTGATGCCCTACTGCGTGCTGCTCGAGGCGGTGCTGCAGCCCTGCGGCTGGCTCGCCGTCTACATCGGCTGCCCGGGCAGCTCCGAAAAGGACATCTACTTCCGCAACCTGGACGGCACGGGCACCGTCCATGCCGAGCTGCCGCGCGACGCGGGCACCCTGCGCACCCGCACCACGCTCAAGAGCATCTCGCGGATGGGCGACATCATCCTGGTCTCCTTCGACGTGCAGTGCCACGTGGGCCAGACGCTGGTCTACACCCTGGACACCGGCTTCGGCTTCTTCCCCGCCGAGGCGCTGGCCTCGCAGGTCGGGCTCCCCGTCAGCGAGGAGCAGCGACGACAGCTGACCCGGCCGGCCGAGATCCAGATCGATCTCGCCCGCCGGCCGGCGCGCTACTTCGACGGCGAGCCGCGGCTGCCGGGGCCGATGCTGCTGATGCTGGACCGGGTCAGCGGCTACTGGCCCGGGGAGGGCAGGGCGGGGCTCGGCCGGCTACGGGGAGAGAAGGACGTCGACCCCTCGCAGTGGTTCTTCAAGGCGCATTTCTTCCAGGACCCGGTGCAGCCCGGCTCGCTCGGCCTGGAGGCGATGCTGCAGCT
>Ga0180009_10005870_pt1 | contig 13037 bp, 9 predicted proteins | sample OS_PC_MetaG_FD_123537 | JGI IMG/M metagenome (GOLD analysis project Ga0180009, IMG submission 123537) | Groundwater microbial communities from the Aspo Hard Rock Laboratory (HRL) deep subsurface site, Sweden - OS_PC_MetaG | ecosystem: Environmental > Aquatic > Deep subsurface > Groundwater... | reverse complement strand
GGCCGTGAGCTCTGGACGACGACCGTTCCCGCTGCCGGCGCGACGGGGATGGAGGAGCGCCGCAGGGCGGCCCTGGCGGGCGAGCTGGTCATCGATCTGGATCGTCTGGAAGTCCTGGCCGTCCTGCCGCCCATCGCCGATCCGACAATCCTCGAGGAGACCGACAGGGTGCGGTTGACGCTCGAACATGAAGAGGGTGGGGAGACGGTTTTCGAGCTGGGCTACCTGCGGACCGCCCGGCTGGACGCCGACGCCGCGGGATGGCTGGAACCTGTGTCGGGCAGGCCGGCTGCGATCTGGAGGCCGGACACCGGCCGGCTGCTCCAGGTCTCCGATTCCCTGATCGTCACGGCCCGGAACCTGGGCAGCAGGTAGGGCGGACCTTCCGGGAGAGCGGACCGTCTCAGGGGGCGGCCCGCACCCACTGGGGAAGCTGGCGGGACGCCAGGAGTTCTCCGGGCCCGGTGCTTCCGCCGACGGGCGCGGCCAGGGCCAGATCCGCGGTGGATCCGAGGTCGAGCTCCGCCAGCAGCCGGGAATAGCGCCCGGTCAGTTCGTGGAAGTCGGCCATCATGTCGCCGCTCACCGGATGGGCTGCGGGCAGCTTCAACAGACGGGGATTGACGAACTCCCCGTTCCGCTTGACGCGATAATCGAGGTGGGGTCCGGTGGCGTATCCGGTCGCGCCCACGTAACCGATGACCTCGCCCTGCCTCACCTTCGCGCCGGCCTTGATGCCCTTGGCGAAGTTCGCCAGGTGAAGGTAGTAGGTCTCGTATTCGCTGTTGTTGTGCCGGATGTGGACGTACCGTCCGTTCCCCTTCTTCACCGTGGCCGCGACCACGACCCCGTCGCCGCCGGCGCGGATGGGCGTACCCAGGGGGGCGGCGTAATCGACGCCCAGGTGGGGCATCCACTTCTTCAGCACCGGGTGGAAGCGCCGGTAGGAGAAGTCGCTGCTGATGCGGCTGTACTCCAGGGGCGCGCGCATCAGCTGCTTCTGCAGGTTCTTGCCTTCGTCGTCGAAGTAGCCCGGACGCCCGTCGGCCGTGCTGAACCGGTAGGCCCGCCGGGTCCGGCCGCGGTTGACGATCTCCAGGGCCTCGACCGCGCCCGTGCGGACCAGTTCGCCGTCCTTCCAGACCTCTTCGTAGATGATCCTGAAGGTGTCGCCCTTGCGCAGGTCGCGCTTGAAGTCGATGTCCCAGCCCATGATGTCGTTCATCTTGGCGGCCAGGGCCAGGGGCGCATCGAGTTCCAGCAAGCTGGCGTAGAGGGAGAGCTGGATGGTTCCGGCCACGCCCCGGGTGCGGCGCTCGACGGGGTAGGTGCCGTCCACCCGATCGTAGGAGTCTCCCGAGCGGACCCAGGTCACGTGGCTTTCCAGGTCGAGGTCGAAACCCAGGGCCCGCAGGCCGCCGTCCGAATCCAGCTGGATGCGGAAAACGTCGCCGGACTTCACCTTGGTCAGGTTGCGGAAGGGCTTGCAGGCCTTCACCAGGGCCATGATGTCCCCGTGGGGTACCCCGCGGGCCGACAGGGCATCGTAGAAGGTCTCCCGCTTGCCGATCACCATTTCGACCCGACCGGGCTCATCCCGGTTCAGGGGGCCGAGCTGGGCGGTGGGAAGCCCGCGGGCCAGAAGGCCGTCCTCCTGGAAATCGGCCAGCCAGGCCTGGGCGCTGCCGGGAGCCCCGGGCTCGCGCGACAGATCGACGTCACCCGCGGGCGACGGGGGGAGCGAACCCACCAGCATCTCGCTGGGTCCTCCCTGGCCGTTCTCGGGTGGCGGTTCCGGGGGCGTGGAGTTGAGCAGCCCGATGCCGATCACGACCAGGCCGGTCCCCACAGCGACCGACGCCAGCATCAGCAACCGGGGCGTTCTATGTTTACTTTTCCGTGTGTCCAGGATCCGTCCTCCAGGTGGGGCCATCCTTGGCGGATGGCGGGTCCGTGTATGAAAATTGCACCAGTCCGCCCATGGTTCGCAAGGCTTTTTTCCCCAATCAGGGTTCCGTTCGTCCATTGTGACGGATCGCGGGCCATGCTAGCATGATTGCGACCATTGCAGGATGCCCCTGCTAACCCCGCGCAGCGGGGGATTTTGCCGGAATCCGGGGCCCGGGGGGCCCTTACCGGAGGTCTGGACCTTGCGTCATTCGATTGGCAATCCCCGTGCCGCATTCGCGGTTTTCGCCCTGTTTTCGCTCGTGGGCGGGGCGGCAGATTATACCCTGGCGGAGGTGCATTTGACCGCCACCGAAGGGGACAACGGCGACGATTTCGCCGCCTCGATCACCGAACTGGGGGACCTCGACGGGGACGGGCGCTGGGAACTGCTCGTCGGCGCGCCGGCTGACCAGACCGCCGGCCTCGACGCCGGCGCGGTTTTCCTGTGGTTCGGCGCTCCCGAACTGACCGTCGCCGCGGACCGGACCTGGCAGGGATCCTCCCCCGAGCGGTTCGGCCACGCCGTCGCCCGGATCGGCGACGTCAACGGGGACGGGAAGGAGGACTGGGCCGTCGGCGCCCCCGGCAGCAACGCCGCCGGTCTGGGTGCGGGCCGGGTCTACGTGTTCTTCGGTCGGGCCGTTCCGGCGGCCGCCGCCGACGTGGTGATCGACGGGGCGGTAGGCGGCGACCAGTTCGGCTACGCCGTGAGCGCGGCCGGCGATTTCGACGGGGACGGCTACGACGACTTCATCGTGGGCGCGCCTTTCAGCAACCTGCGCGCCCAGGACGCGGGCGCCGCCTACGTCATCTACGGAGGCTCGGGCGGGCCCAGCGCGAACCTGACCCAGGCCACCGTCCTCACCGGGCAGGTGGCCGACGACCGCTTCGGCTGGTCGGTCACCGACGCCGGGAACTTCCTCGGGGGCAACGAGGACTGCGTCGCGGTGGGCGCTCCCCTGAGCAACCTCTACGGCGGCCTGGACGCGGGCGCGTTCTACGTCTACGAGGGCCGTCTGGCCGGCGCCGCGCCGGACACGATGATCGACTTCGCCGCCGGCATCGGGGCGGCCGCCAAGGCCGGCAGCCGGTTCGGCTTCGCGGTGCGGGGCATCGACAGCTGGGACGGGGACGGCTTCACCGACATCGCGGTCGGGGCACCTTACTGCAACGAATCGGCCCTGGACGCCGGCCGCGTCGAGATCTTCCGGGGCGGCAGCAGCCCCTCCACGACAGCCTACCGCTACGTCAACGGGGCCGCCAGCACCGACCTGTTCGGATTCGCCCTGGCCCGGGTCCGCCAGGTTTCCGGCAGCTCCCTGCCCGACCTGTTGATCGGCGCGCCCTACCACGACTCCACCGCCACCGACGGGGGCCGCGCCTACATCTACGAGGGGGGACGCTCCTCCTACAGCAGCGCCGCGAGTCTCATCGCCATCCCCGCCGTTCCCCTGCAGCCCGGAACGGTCGCCGGCGACGCCTTCGGCTACGCCGTCTCCAGCGCGGGCGACTTCGACGGGGACGGATCCTGGGATCACGCCGTCGGCGCTCCCGGCGGCAACAATCTCAACGGCGCCACTGCGGGGTACTGCCTCCTGGTCGACACGACCGGCGGCGTGGTGGCCAACCTGCTGTCCCTCTGGGAATGCGGACCGTCGCCCGACGGGGGGGCCCGGCTCCGGTTCCGTCTGGGGCTGCCCGCTGACGAGGTGGCCGCCCTGCTCCTGACCCGCCGCTCGGGTGCGGATCGCACGGTCCTGTGGGACGGTCCGGCGGCTCCTTATTGCCCGGGGGACGGGTGCCTGGAATTCACGGGGGACGGCTACCGGTACGACGATGCGGAGGACTTCCCGGCGGGCGAGACGGTGGCCTACGACCTGACCCTGACTCTCGCCGGAGGGGGCCGGGTCGCCCTGGAGGACCTGGCCGGGGTCTCGGCCGGCGATCCTGCGGACCTGCCCTCGCGCCTCACCCTGGGGGGCGTCTGGCCCAATCCGGCCAATCCCATGGTGTCGGTGCGGTACCGCGCGCCCGCGGGCAGGACGGTGGCCGTGCGCATCTTCGACATGCGGGGACGGCAGATCGGCGAGCTGGCCGGACCGGCCGCCACCGGGGACTGGCAGACCGCGACGTGGGACGGGCGGACCGCCGACGGCAATCAGGCCGCCTCGGGGACCTACTTCATCATGGTCACCAGCGGGGACGACATCCAGGCCCGCCGGGTGGTCCTGGCCCGATGACGGACGTCCGGGGACGGAGCGACCGCGAGGATGCCGAACTGCACGGGCAGGGGGAATCCGGGGAGTCCCGGGTTCCCCTGGTCGAGCTTCACACCCATCTCGAGGGCAGCCTCACGCCCGCCAGGTTCAGAGCCCTGGCCGACCGCCACGGGCGCAGTGATCTGGTGCCCGGCTGTCTGGACCCCGCGGGCGAAGCCTTTTCCTTCAGCGGATTCCACGGTTTCCTGGATCTCTACCGCCGCATCACCAGCGTGATGAGGACTCCGGCCGATTTTCACGGGGTCGCCCTGGATCTCGGCGAACAGCTGGATGCCGACGGCGTCGTGTACGCCGAGGTCTCCGTCTCCTACGGCGTGCTGCTGAAGCGCGGGATCGATCCGGTCGGCGTGCAGGAGGCGCTGGCGGAGGCGGCGGCCCAGGTCCGACAGGAGCGGGGGGTGGCCATGGCCTGGCTGCCGGACGCCGTCCGCCAGTGGGGTCCCGAGGAGGGAATGAAGGCCTGGGAGGCCGCCGGCCGCTGCGGCCGTCGCCTGGGCGTGGTCGGGTTCGGCCTGGGCGGCGACGAGACCGCCGGTCCCGCCGCGGGATTCGCCTCCCTGTTCGCCGAGGTGCGCCGGGAGGGCCTGGGCGTCAGCATCCACGCCGGGGAGATCCCGGCCATGGGTCCGGGGGGCATCGATTCGGTCCGCCAGGCGGTGGAGGTCTGCGGCGCCCACCGCATCGGCCACGGCCTGGCCGCGGGCGCCGACCCGCCGACCCTGGCCCTGCTGGCGGAGCGCGGGATCTGCGTGGAGATGTGCCCGGGCTCCAACGTCAAGACCGGCGGCATCGCCGCACTCGAGGAACACCCGCTGAGAAGGTTCCTGGAGGCGGGCGTGCCCTGTTGCCTGAACACCGACGACCGCACCCTCTTCGGGCTGGACCTGCGGAGCGAATACGCTGCGGCCGAATCACGGCTGGGCCTGACTCCCGCCGAACGGTCGGTCATGATGGACCAGGCGCGCCGGACCGCCTTCGGCGTAGTTCCCGGCGGCGCCTGAGACCCGGTTCCCCTGTCTCAGAACCCCTCCGGCCTCTTCCCGTTGGTCTCGATCTCCTCGAAGAAGAAGGTGCTCGATCCGCCCTTGCGGCTGGTGATGATGGTGTGGGCGAAGTTGACGTCGCCTTCGGGCCGGTAGTCCAGCAGATCCCAGTAATAGCCGATGTGGTTCAGCAATCCGGTCCCGACGTCGAAGGCCAGCGACCAGGAGGTCCCGTCCAGGCCGGGGGATTCCAGGACGTTCACCCAGCGGCCGTTGCGGTGCGCCTGCTCCTTGACCACCAGGTCGGGGAAGTAGGCCCCGACCAGCAGGGGTCCATGGGGATGGAGCAGCCAGCCCAGCTTGTCCACGCTGCCGGCCAGGTCGCGGACGACCGGCTCCTCTCCCGCGGCCGTTTCCTTGACCAGGATCTCGCCGCCCGCCGTCGCCCAGATCTCCAGGACGGTTTCGGTGACCGGCGGATCCTTGTACCCGAGGTCATCCACGCGCCGACCACGGTAATGGCGGGTTTCGACGGCCAGGATCGCGTCGCGGCCGCCCATGGCCTCGATGTAGGTCTGGAGGATGGTTTCCGGGTCGGCGACCAGGCCGTCTCCGGCCCGGGCTGCGGGGGCCAGGCAGAAGACGGCAACAACCAGGAAGGACAGGGATGGTCTCATGTCATGACCTCCGACGGGGCCCATCTCGATTCTACGCCCCCGTTGCCGGTTCTGTTCCCGGAGGGACGGTCCGCGGATCCCCGGAAAGCGACGGATTGCCCGGTGGCCGTGTCCGCCCGGCCACGGTCGTTCGTGGGCCAGGGTACACCCCCGTTTTCCGAATTTTCGATTTTTTTTGAAATTCCTGCTATAAAACCCGCCCCGATCGGGTAGCCTGACCCGGAAAGTCCAAGGATTCGTCCAACATCGTCCGTCGCGGGGAGGAATGCGCATGTTCCGGAAATCAGCTGTCGCCTGGGCCCTCGGGGCCCTCCTGGTCATCGGGGTGGGGGTAACGGCCTCGGCCCAGCCCCAGCGGGATCCGATCGTCAGGATGGACGGTTCCAGCACCATCGAGCTGGACCTCGGCATCATGGTCGAGGACCTGTTGCCCCTGCTCATGGAGGCGCTTGCGGCCGAGGATCCCGAGACCGTCCCCCTGGTCGAGATGCTGGTCGACCAGCTGGGACTGGAGGCCCTGCAGACCCTGCGCCTGGAGTCCAGGCAGACCAGGGACCACAGCAGCTTCGAGGTGCTGCTGAAGGTCGACTCCGGCGATCGGACCGGCCTGTTGCCGCGTCTCCTCACCCTGCCCAACGCATCCTGCCGGTTCGGGAAGTACGTGCCGCAGGACCGGGTGGTGATGTTCTCGGCCTATCATGACGTCGCGGGAATGATCGGGATCCTGCTGGACTTCCTGAAAAGTCCCGAACTCGCCCCGCTGCTGGGCGAGGTGCTCACGATCGACGAGGCGGGCAACCTGGTCATCGACGGGTTCACCCTGCCGGCCGTGTCCTCGGAGCTGTTGACCGGCGAGATGGATCTCTTCCTGCTCGAGGGATCGGGCGAGGATACCGGAATGTTCCCCATGAACCTGCCGTTCTTCCTGGTCCTCGGCAGCACCGACGGGATGGCCCTGCGGGACGAGGTGATCGGGCTGCTGGCGACCATGGCCGGTGAATCGGCCGGCGGCATGCTGGCGATGATCCAGTCCCTGGAGCCCGAAGCCGTCGGCGACTTCGAGGTCGTCGACCTGCCGTTCGGCGGCGCCCTCGCCGCCGGGCCGGACTTCCTGGTCCTTGGTCTGAATCCCCAGGCGCTGCGCGAACTGATCGCCGAGCCGCGGGGCGACCTGGAAATCCCCGACGGGGTGGAGTGGATCTACCTGGACGGGCCGAGGTACGGCGCCTTCATGGAATCGATGATGGGGATGGCCTCCATGATGACCCCTCCCGAGGCCCAGGAAACCCAGTGGATGATGGACATCTACTCGGTCATGTTCGCCCACATGGAATCCGAGGAGATCCTCTACCGGACCCGGGACGACGGCCTGGAGATCCGGGGCGAAATCAAGGGGCCCCTGACGTCCGGACTGTACCGGATGGCGGTCGACTTCGCGGACCGGCTACCCGAGATCATCGAGGAGCAGAAGATGAAGGCCGCCGCGGAACAGGCCCTCGACGGCTACCGCGAAGCGGTGGGCCTGCTGGATGAGGCCATGATGGCCTGGGCGGTCGACCACGGGGGCTCCTACCCCGAGGACCCGCTGGACCTGTTGACGGACGGCTACCTCGAGGAATGGCCGCTGGGCGCGTCGGTGCCGGCCGGGAATTACGAGGACTGGGGTTACACCTACCATCCCCTCCTGGACGAGTCCGGGACGGTGGCGGGCTACTTCCTGTTCGTCTACGGCGGGGACCCGGAGTCGGGGCACGACGTCTACACGCCGGGCAACCTCGGGACGGAGGGGAACTTCATCATCGCCAAGGACGGGGTTCCCGACGGCGTGATCTCGTTCTGCTACGACGGCCTGGCTTTCGAGCAGATGGACGCCTACTACGCCGAATGACGGCCGGCCAACCGGAACCCCGGATCAGTCCCGCCCTGGGGAGGATCCGGGGTTTTCTTTTCCCTCTCGGATCTGGTACAATCAGGATCCCCCTGATCATCCACACATCGACACGAGCATCTCAACCAGACCTTGGAGGTTCATCATGCCTTCCAGATCCTCTGTCTTGCTGTTCGCGGTGATCGGAACCCTCCTGATGGCCCCGGCGGCCCAGGCCATTTGCGTGGGGGAGGCCGTGGTCACCGCCGATCCCTCCACCGACCCGCTCGCCCCCGGCTGGGTCTACACCGTGACCATCACCTGGAGTTACCTCTACGGCGTTCATCACTGGGTCATCCCCCTGGACTCCCCGGATGGAACCTGCAGCTGCTCCGATTTCCAGATCGCCCTGGACGTCCCCTCGCCGGCCGGTCAATCCGTCGGCGTTCCCGGCGGTTGCCTCATTCCCTATGCGGGGAGCCTGGAGTGCGACGGGGATCCTGCCGGCATCCTCACTGGAAAGCTGCTGACCTTCACGCCGGAGGAATCGGGGGACTGCGGTCTGGACAGCGCCGGGGAGGCGGTTCTGCAGTTCCGGTCGGCCCTGCCGCCCGCCGCCATCGCCCCGGAAGCCTCGTTCGCCGCGGTCAGTGCGACCGGCGGCGCCTGCGGCATGCCGCTCGCGGGGGTGTTCCCTGCCATGGCCTGCGATCCGGTGGACGACGAGGACACGGCCTGGGGCGCGCTCAAGTGCCTCTACCGTTAACCTTCGAGCAGCTTCTTCAACCGCTCGACCTCGGGCTGGATCACCTCGTCGTCCAGGCGGGGGAACAGGATCTCGGGGGTTCCGAGCTTGCGCCCGGGGGGGATGGGCCGGCAACCCTCGTTCCATCCTCCCCGCCATAGCGCGGTCTCCATGCCCAGCCAGTTCCACAGCTTCTCCATGGCGAAGGGCACCACGGGGGCCAGCATGACCGCCAGCATCCGGATGATCTGGAGCGAGACGCCCAGGCTGTGGCCGCAGCGCTCGAGGTCGGTCTTGCGCGTCTTGAACGGCGCCGACTCGTCGAAATAGCGGTTGCCCACCTGGCCGGCGTGGAAGGCGGCCTCGACGGCGGCCTTGACGTCGAAGGTTCCGAGCCGCCGCGCCCACTCCTGCAGGTCGGCCTCGACCTCGGCCAGGGCCTGGCGGTCGAGGTCGGTCATCATCGCCTCGGACCACTCCGGGACCACCCCGTCGAAGTACTTGTGGACGAACGTGAAGATGCGGTTGATCAGGTTGCCGAAGTTGTTGCCCAGTTCGTTGTTGTTGCGGGCCTGGAAACCCTCCCAGGTGAAGTTCATGTCGCGCGTCTCGGGCAGGTTGCGCGCCAGGGTGTACCGCAGGGGATCGGCCTGGAACTTCTCGAGGTACTCGGGCAGCCAGACGGCGAAGCCGCGGCTGGTGGACAGCTTCTGACCCTCGAGGTTCAGGAACTCGTTGGCGGGGACGTTGTCCGCCAGCACGTAGTTTTCGCTGTGGGCCATGAGCATGGCCGGGAACATCACGGCGTGGAAGAAGACGTTGTCCTTGCCGATGAAGTGGACCAGGCGGGTCTCCGGGTCCTGCCACCACTTGCGCCACTGCTCGGGGTCGCCCTGGGCCGCGGCCCACTCGCGGGTCGAGGAGATGTAGCCGATGGGGGCCTCGAACCAGACGTAGAACACCTTGCCGTCGTGGTCGGGCAGGGGCACCTGCACTCCCCAGCCGAGGTCGCGGGTGACGGCGCGGTCCTCGAGACCGTCCTTGAACCAGCCGCGGCAGTACTGCTTGACGTTGTCCTTCCACTCGGGATGGGCGTCGATCATCGCGATCAGCCGGTCCTGGAAGTCCCCCAGGGGCAGGAACCAGTGGGTCGTCTCGCGCAGTTCCAGCGGGCTGCCGTCCTGGGCGTTGCGGGGCTCGATGAGCTCGGTGGGATCGAGGGAGGACCCGCACTTCTCGCACTGGTCCCCGCGGGCGCCCTCGGCGTTGCACCTGGGACAGGTGCCCTCGATGTAGCGGTCGGCCAGGAAGCGCTGCTGGCTGGGGCTGTAGAACTGCTCGGTGGTCTTCTGCCGGAACACGCCCTGGCTGTGCAGGTCCGTGAAGAAGGCCTGGCTGGTCTCGGTGTGGATCGGCCGGCTGGTCTGGCTGAAGTTGTCGAAGCTCATCCCGAAATCGGCGAAGGACTTCCTGATGGACGCGTGGTTGCGGTCCACCAGCTCCTTGGGGGAGATCCCCTGCCTCTCGGCGGTCAGGGTGATGGGCACTCCGTACTCGTCGGTGCCGCAGATGTACAGGACGTCCTCGCCCCGCAGGCGCAGGTATCGCACGTAGATGTCGGCGGGCAGATAGGCGCCGGCCAGATGACCCAGGTGGATCTCGCCGTTGGCGTAGGGCAGGGCGCTGGTCACCAGGGTGCGCGAGAACTTGCGCTCGGACGTGGGGGACGGGTTCAAGGGGATGCCTCCGGGCTGGTCTGCGACAACGCCCCCCTGGGGGGCGACAAGGTCAGCCCAATCTAAACGGTCCGGGCCGTCAGATCAATCGGTCCAGGGGAGCGAGGGGGGAATGGCCGTAGACGTGGGCGTCGAGCCAGCCGGCGCAATCCACCCCCGTGACGGTCAGGATGGCCGCCTGGAGGGCGTGCCGGTCGAAGGGAGCGCCGGCCCTTTCGGTGTACAGGTAGCGCAGGACCTCGTCCAGGGGCCGCATCATGCCGGTCGCCGCGGCAAGGTGCTGGTCCAGGGCCATGCACGCGGCGACCCCGCCGGCGTAGGCGAACCGGACCTGGCCCGCCGAGGCCATGACCTCCGAGGCGGCCGTCGCGATGGGCATCCTGCCCATCAGGGGGTTGCCGGCGTAATCCCGGGCCAGCCGGCCCTGCAGGACCTCACGGGCGTACTCGGGGGTCCAGACCCCGGCGGCCGTCAGCATGCGCGCGGCGTACCAGGTGGTGGCGCCCTCGGTGAACCACAGGGTCTGGGGGTCGGTCTGCGGGATCGCCTCGCCGAGCCAGCCGTGGAACATCTCGTGGGCGATGACGCTGGCCACGTTCCCGGTGAACTGCTCCCAGGTGGTTTCCGGGTGCAGCATGACGAGGACCGAGCTGCCGGTGTGCAGGCCGTAGCAGTCGAATCCCCCTTCGGCGGTCACGGTGTTGGCCGCCAGCATGACCGTGATCTGTCGGGTGGGGGCGTCGCCGAAGAAGCCGATCTCGGTGCGCGCGATGCGCCGCACCAGATCCACGGCCAGGTCCACGGGGAAGTACCACTGCCGGTCGGTGGCGAATCGGATCACCGTGTCGCGGGCCTGGCTGGCGGCGGTCCGGATGTCCCCGCAGACCAGCAGGGCGTTGTTCAGGTCGGCCAGGTCCCGCGGGTGGTACAGCAGGCTGGCCGCCACCGGATGGGTGTCGGGGAGGCGGGGGCCCTGTCCGCCGCGCCCGTCCGCAGTCGAGGTCTCCGGCCGGAATCCCGGCAGCCCCGGGGCGATGCTCGCGGGCCCCACCGGATCCCGCGCGGAATCCGCCACCGCGGCGGCGGCGAGGTTCCGGTCCACCAGGGCGGGCCAGGGCACCAGGAAAGGCAGGTTGCCGGGGTTGTGGACGGCCACGGTCAGGGTTCCCGTCGGACGGCCCACCGGCTCCAGGAAGATCTCGTAACCGGCGGCCCTCAGCCCCCCGTTCACCGGTGCGGTGATGTGCATGCGGACGTCCTGCTCCATCCCGGGGGCCAGGGTGAGATCGATCCGGTAGCTGACGCCCACCCGGGAGGCTCCGGAGGCGTGGAGCCGCCAGCCGTCCGGCGTGGGGGACAGCGGGAGGGCCCGGCCCCGGGAACCATCCTCCAACAGGAGGAAGGCCTCGGGGGTGTGGACTTCCACCCCGTCGCGGGTCTCCGCGTAGACCCCGGGGGCGAATTCCAGGTCCAGCTCGTCCGGCAGCTTGCCCTCGGCGATCATGGTGATGGTCAGGATTCCCCGGGGGGCGGCCCCGAGGTCCACCTCGTAGGTCAGGTCCAGGGGATGGGAGGTGCGGGGGTACAGGCCCCACACCGTCAGACCGAGCAGGAGGGCGGGAATCAGGACGGCCAGGAGTGACCAGGGGCGGTTCCGGCCGGAGGAGGGAGCCTGGGAACCGCCCGGGTCACCGGAATGAGGGCGCAGCCGGTCGGGGTCCCCGCCGCGCCGGGAGACGTACCTTTCGAGTGCGGATTGCGATGCCCTGGACATGCCCGATCTTTCTTTGCACGGCTGCGGGGGGTGGAGGATTCCCCGTCGTTCCCTGTCGTTCCCCATCCCTCCCCGGAACGGCCCCTGCCGGGGCATCCTTTCCCGTTGATGCAACGAGCGTGCCGGGGTGGTATCCTGGTATGGTTGATACGGCAACCATTCCCGGAAACCGGAGAGGTGGAGCATGGACCTGGAAATCCGCGGCAAAACGGCCCTGATCTGCGCGGCCTCCCGCGGCTTCGGCAAGGCCACCGCCCTGCGCCTGGCGGCCGAGGGCGTCAAGGTCGCCATGTGCGCCAGGGGGCGCGAAACCCTGGATGAGGCCGCCGGCGAGGCGGCCGTCCTCGCGGCCGGAGGCGCCCGGGACGTCCTGGCCCGCGCCGTCGACGTCACCGATGCGGGCGCGATGAGGAACTTCGTGAACGAGACCGAACAGGTCCTGGGGCCCATCGACCTGCTGCTGGTCAACGCGGGGGGACCGCCCGCGGGCCGCTTCGCCGACCTCGACAGCGACCAGTGGGACGCCGCTTATCGCCTGAATCTGGCCAGCGCGGTGGATCTCTGCCGCCTGGTCATGCCCGGCATGATGGAGCGGGGCTGGGGCCGCATCGTGCAGGTCACCTCGGTGAGCGTCAAGCAACCGGTGGAGAACCTGATGCTCAGCAGCGTCATCCGGCCTGCCGCCCATGCCCTGGCGCGGTGGCTGGCGGTCGAGGCGGCCCCCCGGGGGGTGACCGTCAACTCGGTGGCCCCCGGCTTCCATACCACCAGCGCGGTGGAGCGTCTCATCGCCCGCAAGATGGAGGACACCGGCTGCACTCGCGAGGACGTCATCGCCGGCTGGACCCGGGACATTCCCCTGGGCCGACTGGGAGATCCCGACGAGCTGGCCGCCCTGATCGTCTTTCTGATGTCCGGGCCGGCGGGTTACATCACCGGCCAGTGCATCGCCTCGGACGGGGGCTGGGTCAAGGGGACGTTCTGAGACCCGGGCCTCTTGACAAGGCGGGATTCGGGCATACATTG
>Ga0180009_10005869_pt1 | contig 13037 bp, 10 predicted proteins | sample OS_PC_MetaG_FD_123537 | JGI IMG/M metagenome (GOLD analysis project Ga0180009, IMG submission 123537) | Groundwater microbial communities from the Aspo Hard Rock Laboratory (HRL) deep subsurface site, Sweden - OS_PC_MetaG | ecosystem: Environmental > Aquatic > Deep subsurface > Groundwater... | reverse complement strand
TTTTTATATCAACACCATCCATGCAGATATTTCCTTTGGCTGGATCATAAAATCTGGGGATAAGGCTGATAAGGGTTGATTTGCCTGATCCGGTCTGGCCAACTACGGCTACTTTTGAACCTGCCGGGATATTTAAATTTATTTTGTCTAATGACAGCTGGTCTGAGGTATTGTATCTAAAACTGACATTTGAAAAGCTTAGTTCGCCTTTTATTTTTTTGGGTGTTAAAGGCGTTGCAGGTGTTTTGATTTCAGGTTGAATATCATATATTTCATAGAAGCGTTTTGTATAGACGATAACTTCCTGGATCGGCACCAGAAGACCCACCATATCGGTCAGCGGAGTGTAAAGATACCCGATAAAAGTTGTAAAGGCTATTAATTCGCCCACGGTCATTTCCCCTTTTATGACAAGGCTTGCGCCATACCAGGTATACAGCATTGTTCCGGCCGCAGTTGCAATGGCGCCAAGCAATCCCTGGATGTTCCCGATCACCCTCATTTCCATGTCTTTTTTCCGAAAACCTAAAAGTAGCAGTTTTATCCGGTTTAAAATTCGATTTTCAATATTCAAGGCCTGGATTTCCCTGATGCCTGTAAAGGATTCATAATTTTTAGCAGAAAGCTCTGCCCTTTTTTCCGCCACAATCCTGGCATATTTCCGCACAATTTTAGACAGTACAAAAAACGAAAAAGCCAGCCAGGGCAGGGTGATACCGGCCATTAAGGCAAGCTGCCAGTTCATGAGAAACACGATCATGGGCACAATGCTTAAATACAGCAGGTTTGTTACGCTTCTGTTCAAAATATCAATGAGTATCCGCCGGGACTGGGCCGCATCCTGGAATCGTGATAAAACCTCGGCGATTTCCCTGGAATCAAAAAAAGAAAAGGACAATTTCTGCAGGTGCCTGAAAAATTTAAGCTCAATGTCATAGGCCATGGCATGCTGGATATAGGATATATAATAGTTTCTGATGGACACAAAACAAGAGCGGAATATGGTTAAAATAAGGGTGGTGCCAAGGATGACATAGAGCAGGGAATTGTCCTGTCTTAACATGACATCGTCAATCATTAATTTAGTCAGCCAGGGATAGGGCAGTGCAAGAATTGTCAGGACAAGGCCGGTAATAATAAAGACAATGATATTTTTCCAATAGGGTTTGAGCAGAACTGCAAATTTAAGAATGTTCTGATATGCATTACTGCTTGTCTGATTTGTCATTGGTTCTGCCATGGATTTTCTATCCACCTTGGGGTTATCCGGTGTCAGGCCTTGATTGTTTGCTTATTGAGAGCAATAACCAAATAATCAGGGTATGTACGGTATTCTTAAAGGTTGAAGTTGTTGCCAGGGCCTTCATTTATTTGTTGATCCCATCTATTGTTGAATGATAAATAAAATAATCCCTGTGAATATTGAAGGGATACCACAAATAAACATTACGAAAGTGAAATAATACCCTTTGTTTTCATATTTAAAATCAGGAGTGAAATCAACCTTTCTGGAACTTTTATACCTGGTATTTCCTAACAGTCCAGCGCCCCCGACTATCCAAAAGGAAATGCCAATAAAAGATATAAAATCCACTAAATTTACCTTGGCAAAATAATCAAAATTCATGCGAATTATAACAGCGATTACACAGGCTATTAGATTCAAAACAAGAACCGTTTTAAATATCTTTTTCATTTTTTCCCCATCAAAAAGGCTTTCTTTTTTTAATAAATATTTTTTTTGTTAACGAACAATTTGTTCGCAATTTGTTCGGTTATTATTATCGTTCTGTTTCCCTGTGTCTGTCTGTTTTGTCGACTCGGTCCGGTGAACCAGTTTTAAATAAAACGCTTTTTCAAGCTCAGGATAATATGTCTCAACCACCTGCTCCAGGGTCAAACATGGGCAATGCCCTGCCAGGTGAAACAGTTCAAGGCCCTGTTCCACGGTTTGGGGGCAGGCAAAGATATCATATAATTTTATTAAGTTTTCATTGCATTCAAAATGGACATGGGATTTCCAATCATATACCCGGTAAAAGTGCTGGTCAGAGATGTCTTTTTTGTGGAGTTTGCTGTAAACAAGCTGGCTTGATTTAATGATTCTCGTATCCTTTGACAGGGGCTTGCAAGCTTCTTTTTTTTGTTTTGAACCCATTTTTGTTTTCCAGAGCAGGGTCATTTTAAATGCTTCATACTGGGCATAAAAGTTGAAAGGCGGAGTCATCGGGCTTGAAGGCATCCATGGGTACAATTGCTGCCGCATAAAATTATTTCTGATATCATCAATTTGATTTTTATGAAAATGCCTGTTTTCCGAATCCCATGAAATCATATTGCCTAAAAAATATTTTGAAGGGCAGGGCCATTGAATCCTGGTAATATCAAAGGTTTCATATTGTGCGAAAATTTTGCTGGTTATATCCAGCATAAACCGGTTCAGGTTAAAGGTAAGGCTTGGATATTGTTTTTTCAGGTGAACCAGGAAATCAAATGTTGCCATGCGGTCGGCGTGGGTTTCGCCTGGGAAATCAAGGATCAGACACAGGTGAACGGAGATTCCTCTTTCATGGAATCTTTCCACGATTTGCTCAACCAGGGACAGGTTAAAATCTTTGGGAAATTTATTCATTAAATTTAAAATACGATAACTTGCTGACTCAAGGCCAAACCGGATTTCTTTAAGGCCTGCCCTAGCCAGAGAATCACAGACCTGTGACGTAAAGCCTTTATCTATTCTGGATCTGGCCTGCCAGTATGCCTTTATTTTTTTGGCTATTAACCTGTCGGCAAAACATTTGAGAACATCTGGTGGCACAGCTTCATCCGTCATCCAGAAATATCCATACCCGGCTTTTTTTAACTGGGCAATAAACTCAACTTTTTCATCTATATTTTCAAAACTGCCTGAGATTGAATCGCCATGGTATTTTTGATTTATACCGCAAAAAGTGCACTTGTTCCAGTAACAGGCATTATCTGGCCACAATTTTAACGCCATTACTTCTGAATTATATCTTTCTTTTTTTAATATTTTGTTTGAAGATAAGGATTCAAAATAAGGCAAATTTAAAGAAACATTGTCTTTGGCAGACAATTTAGTGGCAGTATTTTTTATTTTATTTTTATTTTGATCTTTATAGATCAGGTTTGGAACCCTGGTTAAGGGATCGCCGTTTTCAAGAGCATGCAGGATTTGTTTTCGGGTTTTGGCCTCATCATATAAAAGGATGCTGTCAATGATGGAAAAAAGTAATTCATTGGTTTTAAGGCAAGGCTTGATTTTGTTTAAGGAATAATATTCTGACGGGACATCAACCAGGCAGATATGTACATCAGGAAATATTTTTCTTGCTATCAGAGCCATGGCAAAAGTTGAAAAGGTGGGCTGGCCAAAGGCCCAGATCATATCCGGCTGCATGGTTTCAATGATTGGCCGGCAATATTTGTTTATAAAATTATAGTAGGGGTTGGTTACAGGGTTCAGGCAGTCTTTTACCAAACCCCTGGTATCTGTTTCATTGTGCAGAAAGCCTTGATCAATGGTAAGCCTGAACGGCTTATAGATAAAATCCGAGTATAAATTACACAGAATGGTCAGGCATTCCATGGATGAAAAAAACTTTTCCTCTGACACAATGGGTTGGTTAAGACTTTGGACAGATTTTTCAACCCGGTTTAAAAACAGGTCCGGGTTATCCAGGACAGCTTGAAATTGAGGTATATAACAGGGCGAGTATCTGAATCTGTCTTTGATAAGATCTATTAGGGATGCAAGTTTTTGCGTGGCAAGATGGTTTGCCCAGAACAGGCTGTTCGCGTTTTTTAAAGATTCTTTTCCATCCAAAATCAGGGGACTTTCCATAATTATCCCATGAAAGTCTGCCTTTTGCAGCTCCATGAACAGCCCGGTCAAAGGGTATAGATTCAGTTCTTTCATTATTGGATCACCTTTTGTATTTAAAGGCATATAAAAAATTGGAAATATATAGGGGAATAAATAATATCAGCCCTATCCAGCACGCAAGCGTATCCTTGTCTGGTTCTGGGGGCATTAAAAACGCACTTGCATAAATTTCCCAAAATAACCAAACGCTGAAAAAGATTTTCCAGAAAAAAGAGCTGAAGATATTTTTTCTATAGGTATACCCAAATAATCCTATGGTGGCGGCAATATAAAACCCAGTTGCAATTGATTTGAAATATGTTGTCCATGTTTCAGGCCATAGTTTTTTATCTGTTATCGCGGCCTCAATAATAATTACCCAAAATATAATTGTTATCCAAAAATAAATTCTCCAAAATCTATCCACTGCTTTTTTTCTTTCTGCTATCATTATAAAGGCCTCCTCACCTTTAAATATTGCTATTTAAACACGTAGAATAAAAAATTATTCAGCCCATGTAAAAAAATAGGTGACCATAAGTTCTGGGATAAATAATAAACCAATCCATAAACGAATCCATGTATGAATAGAATAGAAAAAGATCCTCCAATAAAAGGGTAGTGGAAAAGTGCAAATAAAATGGACGTAATAAGGATGGCGATCATACTGCCGTCTTTTATGCGATTTAATTTTGTACAAAAATAGGTTTGTATGATTCCCCGAAATAGGGTTTCTTCTATAAATGGTGCACTAATTGAAAAATAGAGTGAGGATATTAAATTCCAGGCAAATTTTTGTGTCATTGCCTGTTGACAGTTGAAGCCAATTTTTAAGGTGTGAGGCAATATGATGTAACATGCAAAAGCTATTGTATAAATTATGGTTTTTTTATCCCATTTTTTATTGAGCCCGATACGGTGAAAAGAGATAGCAGACAGACCTATTAGCAAAATGGCTAAATATAGCCACCAAAACTGATATAAATTAAATGTACCGAGTTGAGAAATAAAATATACTTTTATTAAGGAGATATTATAGATATGGTATTTGGCCAAATTGAAATATTTAAATATCAGGATTGAGGAAACCTTAAAAAAAATACATATTCCCATAATGAATATAATTACTTGAATGGTCGGCTCCGAATCTTTGCTTCTTTCTAAGAGCAAATAACCAGGGATGAGTAAAAGTAAGGGGGCCCAGACATGAAATGCCGTCAGCAAAAACAGAATTGTTAAATAAGAGCCTCTGGCAAAGTAAATGTGTTCCTCTGTTATGAAAATGCTGTAGAAACAACTGGCAAATATTATATATAGGCATAATTTTAAATATTTATATTTGCCACCAAAAAAAATTTTCAATAAGGTGCGAAGGTTTGAGGAGACAAGGAAAAATAAAGGCAGATTTATAACCAGACCCAAAGCCAGTTTTCCGATATTATATAAACTGATTGCACAATTAACACCACGCAGCCAGAAAAGTACAAATGACAGCATGAAAATCAAAAAGAATTTTTCCTGGAGTATGAAATTTTTTAATTTTAAAATCATAATATTTATTGTTCCTATCTGGCCTTTTTTCAAGATTTCATTTTATAATACCTTTCAGATACAGCTTTAATAATTCCATCAAATTCTTTGTTGGTCAGCTTGCCAAATTCATCATTTATCTCAAGCACGACTTGGTTCTCTGCTAAAAGGACAAAGGCAATTCTCTGGGGTTTTCCCCTTTTATTCTTTACAGTGACAATTGTTTTAGATGGTATTGTTTCATTTTTATCAATAGTTTTTTTGGGGAATTTTTGTATGGCAAAATCCTGGGTACGATTTAGTTTCTGCAAATTATTTCCTACATTTTTTTCTAAAAACAATTTTAATTGGTCTCCACAGGTTTTATCAGTAATTTCAAAGAAGGAGACTGTCCCGTAAAGAGTGCTTTTTTTAAAGATTCTGAGTAGTTGGAAATGAGTGATCTTGTTTATGAACTCCTTGTTTTTGGAATTTAAAACTGATAAAATGGAAGAAAATTTCAAAACAGGAATATCAGTATTTTCAGTTGTATAGGACCCAGGGCCAAAGAAATGTTCAAGGCCTTTTAAAAGGCTGATGTAGTCCAGTTCTTTCATCCTTTTTTGCGTATAGGTTTCAGGGTTTAAAATTATAGATGTCCTAGTTGGTGGATTTAACAGCACTTCCCAGATTTTTTGGTTCCCACCCTTGTTAAACCAGTATTCGATAAATTTTTTCCCATTTGTATAAATATCTAAAACATGAATTTCTTCAATGCTTTTATGAGAATCAGTGACAGGATTCTCGTTTCCTGTTCCTTTATTTAGTAGTTGCCTCTGAGAATTAAATAAATGGTTTTCAATCTGGTCCTGGATAAATATTGCGTGTCCCTCAAATGTGGCCTCCAAGGCATCCAATTGTTCAAAACTGGATATGGTTTTAAATCTATTGGCAATGTTGGCATGTTGGTCTTGAAGTGCATGTGCCATCTCATGTGCAATTAATAATGTTACCGCGGTTTTAATTATTATTTTTTCAAATTGTTTTTTCTTTGCAAAAGCATTGATGTTTTCATGCGATAGGTAGATCGTTTTATCTATAAACCCATATTTCGCCAAAATGAGTTCAATCACTTTTTTTGCTTTTGACTGTGCCTTTTTTAAAATTATTTGTTTCTTTTCGTATTCCATTAAATTTTTAAATTGAAGCATTAACTCATAGGCTAAGGCATTTTCAATTTTATTTCTTGTGGCGAACTCTAATTTCGGAAGAGTATTAAATTTTTTTCCAGCAAGTTCTTCAATTATTGGAATTAGTTCATGAACGATATTACAAATTTCATCAGAGGTTAAACCAAAATCATTCCCATCCTGTTCTATTATTTGGGCATTATCAATATTCTTACAAAAGGCAATGGTTTCTTTTGGATTGTAATTCACTGTAAAAACTCCAGAAGCCAGCAAATAGACTAAGAATAACACCATTGGTTTCTTCCTGGATGTCCTATGCAGGGTAGCCTTTTGCAGCTCCATAAACAGCCCTGCCAGGGGGTATAAATTCAGCTCTTTCATCATACGATCACCTTTTGTATTTAAAGGCATATAAAAATATTGCGATATAAAGAGGGGCATGGATTAATAAATCTATCATTATCCATTCAAGAACAGTTGTATTTCCCGGCATGGTAACTGGCATAACAAAAACATTTAAGTAAACATGCCAAATCAATAAAACAGGAAAGAATATTTTCCAGAAAACAGGTTTGAAAATATTTTTTTTATAGGTATAGGCAAATAATCCTGTAGCATTTATTATGCAGAATATGACATCGATTATTTTGATCTGTATACTGGCCGACCAAGTGCTTTTGCCAAACAAACCTGGAAACACTGTTATTATCAAAATAATAACATATGCAAAAAAATAAATTCTCCAGAATAAATCTACTGCTTTTTTCCATTTTGCTGTCATGATAAAGTCCTTTTTATGCATAAAAAATCGTTAATTACTTTTATTCTTCGACTGTATTCTTCTTATATTATTTGTTTTAAAATTCCACATGAGACCTAATTATTAATGAAAATGCTATAATATAATAGCGCTAATAATAAGGTTATGAATGCCATGAACCAAGATGGGTGGCCATATATTCTGAGTTTTATTATAAAGCCAGCCGATAATAAGCCCCAAATAGAATGCATAGGAGAAACCAATGGTGTCTTCAGAAAAAGGAAAATGAACTAATGAAAATAATACTGAAGTGATAATAATAGCAACGATATTGCCATCTTTTATTGGGGCTAATTTTTTACTGACATGATTTTGTATAATCCCCCTAAAAATAATTTCTTCAGAAAATGAAACGATAAGTGAATGATAAAAAAACGTAAGCATATTCCATAAAACATACTGTTTATTGCTGATGTTAACATTTCTGAATACTTCAAAATTCAGTATCGCTATAATGCTCAGAATAAATAAGGTAGCAACTATAGCCTTTCTGTTCCATTCTCGATGAAAACCAAAATCATCAGAAGGGATGTCAGAAAGCAGAATTAATATAATTGGGAATTGGATACCCCAGAGTGGCAACAAATTAAAACATTTGGCAATGCTCGGAGTATATATTCGTAATAAGGCAAAATGGTAGATTTTATAATAAGAAAAAAAATCAACTATAAAAAGATAAGCTTTATCAAATACTAAAATAACTATAATAAAGAGGAATACTTTACTCCACTCCGATATTCTCAACTTGTCTATAAAAAAAAATTTCAGGATTAATATAAAAAAAGGTATGGAGATGAGAACGATTAAAAAATTAAAAAGAGTAGTAAATGTGATCGGATAATAGCTGATCATTAATATAATGCTATAAAAAGTACTGATGGATATTATATAAAGACATAGTTTTAAATATTTGTGTTTTCCTCCAAAGATTTTTTTAAATTGAACACGTAAGTTTTCAGTGAAACAAAAAACAGGGAGAATAATAGCAACTCCTACCAACAGTATGCAAATATTGACGAAGTTAATAGCTCCTTCAACAGCACGCAACCCAAAAAGTGCAAATGACAAAAAAACCAATAAAATAAGGATTTTTTTTTGAAAAAAATTTATGCATTTGAATAACACGATTAGTACCCTTTAATTAAATGAAACCATGGGCTGACTCTTGCGTGAGCACTTCGGTTTCCAATAATATGTAATACTGATTATCTTATACACAGCAATTAAGTCGTGTATAAGACAATCAGTAATGTAAAAAAGAGTTTTGAACAGGACCAATTTCATTTAATTTAACCTTAAATCATTGGCTGCATTATTTTTTTTATTTTGGTGAAGCACCTCCACCGCATCCACAACTAGGCCCCAAATTTGTTGTCCCTCCATAATCTATATCATATCCACACTCTGCTGCCTGTGCAGCTGCCGCCTGCTCGGCTTGGCATCCTTTGCCTTTGTTAATTGCTGCGCCTATGAGTGCGTCTGCGGCTTTACCAGCTATATATCCCGTGATACCACATGGAACACCACCAGTCCCCTGATAAGTAGTAGACGGATAGGAATAAGAACTTGAGCACGGGCAGGGCATAAGGCACACATCTGTGTTGCCTTGCTGGTGTCCAAGTTCCACAAAATTTAAGTTTAAAGTTTTCTTTTCCATTTTATATCCTCCTTGGAAATAAGTTTAAAATATAGGATATGATTGCCGGAATAGTGCATCCATAAGCACCACCTCCTTTTGTTATGATAAGTAGGCAGATGTTAAAATATCGTTTTTCACCAAAGCTTTAAAAAATTTTATTTCCAAATCACAATTTGTCATTGGGGTATTCATAGTTCCATTTGCGGCAAGGGCATCAGCTGCGCAGCCCCCGGCGCAAAAGGCTTCTATCTCACATCCTTTGCATGCCGGGATATTACCTGTCGTGCGGTTTGCCAGGGTTTGATAGGCTGCAGATTTAAAAACAGCGGTTAAATCATTAATTGTACCAAGTTTGATCTTAAGCGCGCCGCAGGGATATATATCTCCGTTTGGATAAACGCATAGCTCTCCCCCCATGGCCCTGCAATATCTGCCTGTATTTCTTTGCCCTTTAAGCGCATTGATTGAAAAATGAACCATACCAGTATCGGCCTTAACATTTTTCTGGCGGGCATATTCGATCAAGGCTATTAATTGTTTTATTTTCTGTTTTACGGGTATGGTGTCTAAATCTGTTTTGTTGACAATTGTCAGATGCTGAAATGAAAGGGGGATGCAGGTTTTATATGTGGTATTCCACAAGGCGATTTGATCAATCAGGTCCTGTAGTCCAAAAATATTATGGTTACCGATGGTGGTTTCAATGCCAAGGATACAGCCGGCATTTAAAAATTTTTCAATATGTCGGGCAATTATTTTGTAGCTGGGTTTTCCGGTTTTAAAGCGCCTGATACGATCGTGCTCTTTTTCAATGCCGTCCAGGCTGATGGCAATGCCAACCCTGTGCTTTGACAGGATATTGGCAATTTTTTGTGAATATATAGTCCCATTTGTGTTTAAAATAAAATGGACGGATATGTCTTGTTTTTTGAGCTGTATATGATCCAGGCTGCGTTTGATAACAGGCCAGTTCAGAAGCGGTTCTCCGCCAAAGAACCGGATGATGCAGAATTTGTGATCGTGCTGTCTTAAGAGAATGAAAAATTCATTGATTGCTTTTTTTGCTATGCCCCATGCCATCAGGGCATTTTGATGGTGCAAATCTTTTTCATCAACATAGCAATATATACATTTCATATTACAGGCCAGGCTCACATTAAGACGAAGCTTGTTGACAAGGCTGCCGTTTTCTGTTTTTTCATTTTGGAAGTTGGTATATGGTTTGTTTGTTTCTAAACTATCCTGGTCAACAATAAATTTCTTTTGTATTAATTCAGATATTGTGGTTTCCAGGTCTGGTTGGGAATAAAGGGTCTTTAATTGGTGAAAAGATTTTCTCTTGCTGATATCTTCTATCAGTGTTGTCATATCCGTGTGGCAGATCATGGCATTGCCGAAAAATGCATTGTATACAAGGGCTTTTTTGTTCTTTTTAATCACTCTTGTATTCTTTGATATTTTCAGTTCAAAAGTTTTTTGCGCCATTCTCTCTCCATTTCATTCAAACCGTTTTTTGTATTTTCATAAAAAGCCTGGGGAAAATCTTTTTGCAGGCCCATGTCTTTAATACAGGTCAAAATTTTTCTTTCCCCAAATGTTTTGCACAGATAAGATACAAAACTATGGGACTGGTGATAGCAGATATTTTCCTGTGTCCTTGAGTTATCGATATCCAGCAGGGTATTTGTGGTTCTTGATTCCAGGGCTTTAAATGACAATAATTGCTTTTTTTTCATCAGGGTTAAAAGCCTTGTTGCTGGATCTGGTTTTGAAAAATATTCACATATTCCTTCTTCCAGCCATACTGGAAGTCTCACATTAAAATCGCTCAAAAGAATATGAATTATCTCATGGGCCATTCCCTGTTTGAACCCCGGGTCATCAATGATTTTGAATTCATTGATATCTGCAATCAGGATGCGGCGGCATGCAACAAAGGCCTTTATCCAGGGCGGGATCAAGGGTTCAAACCAGAATCCGGTAAATTCTTTTTTGTCCTGGCAAAGATAAATGAGCATTTTCTGGCGCAGGGGTCCAATTTTAGTAATCAGATTCAAATACAGCAATTCCATGGCGTGAACAAATTTTTGGGCAGTTTCAGTGTGGTTTATGTGGTGAAAACAGATGCAGTTTGAAGTGTCAATTCTGTTTATTGACAAATCAGATGTTTTTTCTTTAAGAAATTCAAGTTCTTCATCTTTTGAGAGTTCAAGCAATAAATTATTTTTTACCAATACCTGCACAATCCTGTTGATGTCAGGGATGTGGTAATGATTTAAAACCTCACAGGGTGCCCATGGCTGTTTAAATGAATTAATAAATTCAAGCATATCTATTGGCGCGCTGATGGCATAGCCGCTTAAGCCGTGAACAATTTTGTAGTTATTCCCCTGGAGTTGTGTTTTTAAATGCCTGGAATGGATAAGGGGTGTTTCAAGCAGGTTTGTATTAAGAGCGGAAATATTTTTGGTGCTGTTTTCAGCTCCCAGATTATTCAAAAAATGTGGATATTTATAAAATACAGCCCTTGCCAGGTTACATTCTTTTTCATGACCTTGAAATGTGCCTGTATGATACTTGACCATGCCTTTTAAATAACCCGTACAAACTTTTTCCAGATCGCAGCCCCTGCAGGTTTCTGCCATGGTTTCTGTCTTTTTTAATGCACTTTTATATTCTCTTGTTTCTGAAATGCTTTGAATTTGAGTGACATCCCCAAATTTAAACTCGGGAAAAGAAGGAAAGGATAAAGTGCCTGAAGGATCCACGATTAAATGAGGGTGTTGTTTTACCCATGTTTTTGGTTGCGGCAGAAACAATGGTAAAAAGCATTTCCAGGGGCCGCCAAGGACAATGTTTTTTGTCTGAGCATATTTTAATGCCTTGATTAACAGGTCTGCAATTTTTTCAGCTGGATAAAAATCTTTGTCATGCCTGTTGGGTTCATCAATTAATGCCAGATATATTCTGTCCACGTGGTTGTGTGCAGCAAGGTCTATCAAGGATTCAATTGCATCAATGTTCGCCTTTGTAAGGCAGGAATCAAATTGGACCCTGCAATTATTTTCCATCAGTATTTTAATGGAAGATAATACTTTTTTTACGACGGGCCGGCCTGTTTTAAAAACCCGGTGTTTATTTGTTTTTTCATCTGGCCCGTCAATACTGATATGTACATCCACTCCTTCTTTAAAAAGGGTTTGGGCCTTTTCCCGGGTTATGATTGTTCCGTTTGTGTTTACTATCCATTGGATCCTGCCCGGCATCATCCTGTTCCCATAAGAAAGTGCTCTTTGTATCACTTTCCAGTTAAACAGGGGCTCTCCTCCATAAAAGCTGAAGTTAAAGATCTGGTTGGAAAAAGTTTTATTCAAGTTTCCATAAAAATCAAGGACCGGTTTAATGGTGTTGAACCTCATAAACCTTGCCTTGCCTGAAGCTTTTTCCTTAAATACATGGCAATAGCTGCAATTAAGATTACATACATTGGACACGTGAAAGCGAACTAGGTGCAAGTCTCTGGAATTTATTTTTTTTGTCAGGTTCATATTATCTGTCTTTTTTTACGTGTGACCTTCAGGTTACGTGTGACCTTCAGGTTATGTCTGCCTTGAAGACAAAAGATATTTCTGGCCCTGGGCACTGTTGATGAACATTTTAAATTCTTTGCGCAAAAGTCCATAAATAACCAGGTCCCAGTATTTTCCATCCTGGAATACCATTTTTCTTAAAATGGCTTCCTTTTTAAACCCTGCCCGGGTAACAAGATCATGGCTTTCACGGGCAAATTCTACAATTTTTGCATACACTTTATGCAGGTTTAATTCATTCATGCAGAATAAAAGCAAAAGGAAGATTGCTTCTGGCCCAAACACTTTTGATCGATGGCTTTTTTCACCGATCATGCAATTTATTTCACAATGCCTGTTAATCCAGTCAAGCCGTTTTAGCCAGACCATGCCAATGGGATCTTTTTTTGGGGTTAAGATAATA